>Ga0316205_10000882_pt1 | contig 44197 bp, 35 predicted proteins | sample 3monthpyrite_MG_FD_204941 | JGI IMG/M metagenome (GOLD analysis project Ga0316205, IMG submission 204941) | Microbial mat bacterial communities from mineral coupon in-situ incubated in ocean water Damariscotta River, Maine, United States -... | ecosystem: Environmental > Aquatic > Marine >...
AAGAAAGTAGCCCTGATAATGAATCCATTATTTTTTTCATGCTAAAAGGCTTAACAACAAATCCCTTCGCACCACTTTCAATTGATTTCTTTACATTATTAAGTGTGCTATCACCACTTAACATTACTATATAGGCATTTTTATCACGCTTTAACAACTGTGAAAGTATAGATACGCCATCCGCATCAGGTAAATTAATATCTAGGAATGTCACATCAGGTGATTCTTTTGCATACTGTGACAACCCTTCAGCTGCAGTCGCTGCGCTTACAATTTCTTCGAAACCACTGTGCATTAAGGATGCCCGCAGATGATTTCGTATCTGACTGTCGTCATCGATGATGAGGATTTTATATTTACTATTATTTTTTTTCATAAATATCATTCAACTCACATTGACTATCGTGATTATTGTTTTCTTTAAGCGCGTTCTGGCATAAATCTATTAATTCATTTAGTGATGATTCCATTTCTATCAAATCATCATCAAAAAATGACTTTTCCATGCGCCCTGACACTTCTGTAATTTCTGGAAAGCCATATGCCCCAGCAATACCTTTAAGCTTATGACATTCACCAGCTGTTTTCTCAAATTCTGACTTTTGATATGTAGATGTAATAGTTTCAAGCCGTTTGGGTAAGGTTGCGATAAATTCTTTTTTTAATATTTGAAAGTTTGATTCAAAACCGCTATTTAATGCAGAATCAGCACCATCCGCTAAATGTTCATTTAAAACTGTATAGAAAGCATCCCGATCTATAGGTTTTGATAAGAATCCATTAAAACCTGTTTCCTCATACCGCTTCCTGTCTTCTTCCATTGCATTTGCTGTCAATGCAATTATCGGGCTTGAAAAAGACGCCGCACGCAGTAGTTTAGTTGCCTCTATACCATCTAAAATTGGCATTTGTATATCCATAAGAACAAAATCAAAGTCCTGGCTCAAAGCCAATTCAACAGCTTCTTGTCCATTAAATGCAGATACTATTTCAACTCCAGTTTCGCTCAAAAGCAGCTGTATAAGTTTCTGATTGTCCTTACTGTCATCTACCAACAATAATCTTCCTTTCAATTTACGCGCTACTGACTTATTTACTTCGACCTTTGGTCTTGTATGATGTTCTCTTTTATCATAAATAAGTTCTTTTTCTCCAAGCATCCCAGTATTTATAGAAAAACTTACCTTCGTACCAAGCTTTGGAATACTTTGTATTTCTATTTCACCGCCCAGCATCTCGATTAGTTGTTTTGATATATATAATCCCAAGCCGGTTCCACCGAATTTCCTTGTTGTGGATGAGTCAGCTTGCATGAAGGGCGCAAATAATTTTTCGATCTTTTCTGAATCAACCCCAATACCTGTATCAATAATAGAAAAATTCAACATATTACTTTTTGCTGCTAGTTCCACATTAATCTGGACATGACCATGTTCAGTAAATTTAATTGCATTGCTCGCTAAATTGAGCAATATTTGTTTAAGCCGGACCGGATCCGTAATAACAAATGCAGGAACCGGATAATTAAATTTAATATCAAAATCTAATCCCTTTTCTTTTGCTTGTAGTTCAAACGCACCATTTACATCATCAAGTATATCTAACAAATTCGTCTCTATCTTTTCGACACTCAACTTATCTGATTCTATTTTTGAGAGATCAAGAATCTCATTGATCACATGTAGTAGGTGCCTACCATTATTCAAAATAGTATGAAGAGAATCTTGACACTTAGGCACGCTTTCACTTTTAAGAATAAGTTCCTCTGCAAAACCAATAATTGCCGTTAATGGTGTTCGAATTTCGTGGCTCATATTTGCAAGAAATGCACTTTTTGCTTCATTTGCTGATTCCGCATTAAGCTTATCGAACATTGCTTGTTGCGCTGAATATTCCGCCTGTTTGCGATCTGTTATATCTTGAACAATACCTGATAGATAAACACCTTTCTGCGTATTTATTATCTGACCGTTCGTAATAATATTTCGTAGCTCACCATCACGACGTGTTATTCTTACTTCTAGATTAAATGACTTACCATATTTTACTGCTTCTTTATATGCCTTAATAACTTTTAAACGATCATCCAGAAAAACACTCATCAAAACCCGGTAACGGGTTAAAGGTCTATCAAGTGGAATATCAAATATATTGTAAAACTCACGTGACGCCTCGATAAAACGTTGTTTTATCTCATAATCCCAATGCCCCATATGTGCAATTTTCTGAGCAAGCTCTAATCTAGACGTCCTTTCTCGAACACGCTGCTCTAGTGTTGTATTAAGGACTTGCAGTTTATCCATCGCCTCATTACTTATAATAATATTTTTATTTAGATTCTTCATCATGTCGTTAAACGCATAAGTCAACGTTCCAAATTCATCATTAGATGAATATTTTACTTTTTCTTGTAGATTACCTTTTGCTATTCTTTCTGAACCAGAAAGCAAGCATTTTATAGGCTTCAATACGCTCAAACGAAATACAATGTATATAAATGTACTCAAAGCAATAATAATCGCCAAGCCATTTGCTAGCTGACTAACTAAAGTGCTTTGAATAATGGCAGTCATTCTAGACTCATCTATTCCTACTTCAATGAATCCTATAACCTCATCATCAAAGTAAATTGGAAGCTTCTCTTTGTATATACTTTCTAACTTATTAAGTTCAACTAACAAATACTCTAACTTTGCTGGTACACCTTGCTCTATCAATTTTATAATATTGCGTTCTTGTTTATTAATGTATGAAGTCATTAAATCACCACTTTCTGAGGTGATAAAACTATAAACAATGTCTTCTTGCTGTGATAAATCTCGCATAATTCTGTTCAGCGAAATATAATCATTAGAAAGAATTGCTTCCTTACTCGTTGACGAAACAAATTCAGCTTGGTTTTTTGTTTGTGTTCTCAAGTTATCTATTAATACAACATTTTGTTTGTTGTACATATAGACTGCGCTAATGCTCATTGTTAGTGAAAGGATGATCACTACCGTAAGAATAAATTTAGCACCGAGTTTTAACGTTATCAATTTAGAGGACATATCTTTATCTGGTATTTTATAATCAATAATTACAATCAATACTTTTCATGTAAAACTTCTTCAATAATTTTTCTATGCGGATCATAATCCTCATCTTTCGCCGGCGAAAATCCATTTAAACGCATTTTTTTTAGTATAATTTTACCTTCAGTAATTTTATCTAAAGTCAAAAACAGATCCGTTATCTCCCGAATCTCTTCCTTATTCAATTTATTATTTACTGCCCAAGGTAAATGAGGAAGTTGTTCACCACGAACTAAGTACTTCATATCATTAATATCAATCTGGGATTTCACGATTTTTAATTTTAAGACCTTGTCTCCTGCACCTGCAGCATCTGATTGTTTAAAATAAGTGGACATAATAGCGTTGGGAGGGTTTGTCGAAAAACTCTCTTCATAGTCACCCGCTTTTAGCCCATTCTTTTGAAGAAGGTATCTAGCAACGATATAACTCTGCATAGCGCGTGGCCCACCACCAAATATTATTTTTCTTCCTTTTAAATCTGTTACTGAATTGAACTCAGAATCTTTTCGAATAATTATTGCTCCAGCAATTGTTGCCTCACCGAATTCAATATTTTTCGCAATGACCTTATATCCATATTCCTTATGAGATTTCACGTAGTGATACTGGTTAAAATGCACGACATCATATTTACGATTTTTGACATTATTCCAAAACGTCCCGAAGTCTTTCGGGGTATCAAGTACTACTTCCATGCCTAATTTTTCAGAAAGATATTTCACAAAAGGCGTAAACATACGTGTTGTCATAATCGGGTTTCTTCTAGGAAATATACCTAGTTTCAATTTGTCAGCACTTGCCTCCGCCAAACACGTACCAAGAGGCATCAGTATCATTAATACCAGTAAAATCATACTTTTGAGTAATTTGAATCTCATTGTTATCACTTTCTTATCCCAATTGTGTACGAACTCTATTTGGATACATGTATATCTACAGATTTAGGCTGGTGTGAAAAGGGACGATATAGAGCAGCTCGACAGAACCCTCCCTCGCACAATAAGAAGCCCTCAATTTGCTAAATAATTCAGAATCTCATGTCTTTATCGGCATCCAAAATAGAGACTTTATAATCCCAAAATAAGTATTTTGGGTCGTAATTATGCGCCCCACCAGAATGTGATCATTGGTCTATATTTAAAGACTATGGGTATCACTATATGGAATTAGAATGCTGAGCTTTATTCTTCGTACGTTATGGTTGATCTGGAGTTGGTTGGAGCTGACTGCATTTACCCTATTCCTTTATTTGCTCGCCTGGTTACCACGGTCCATCCTACGATACTTCTACCACCATTTATTCCGTATCTGGTGCGCCTCATTTGTGCGAGCATTGGGTGTCGATCTACACTTACATGAAAAAAATATACGCCCGATACCGGAACAATATATTCTCATTGCCAATCACCCCTCTGCATTTGAGGATGTAGGGATCCCTTCTTTATTTAACGCATACCCTTTGGCCAAAGCAGGTGTTCGTGATTGGTTCATTGTAGGTAAGATTAATGAAGCAGCAGGAACCATGTTTGTTAAGCGTGACAACAAAGACTCACGCAATGCGGCTTATGAAAGTCTGCTGCAAACGCTCGAAAGCGGTAAAAACGTGGTTATCTTTCCGGAGGGAGGCTGTAAGGGGCGCCGCATCCATTCTCGCTTTGAATATGGTGCATTTGATCTTTCATTGACCACGGGTATACCGATTTTACCTGTATTTCTTCATTATGAGGCACAGGAAACCTTCGAATGGCGAGCACCACATACGCTCATGCACAAAATGTGGCACTTTATGACGAGTCAGAATGATCAGGCCAATTATTACCTGTATGATGCTATCTACCCGGCGGGCTTTGAAGATAAACAAGTCTATACGGAACATGTCCACAACCTGTATGTACAATGGCAGTCCCGCTACTTAGAGTAAGATTGCTGAAAATTAGATTGAATGGCATCATTGAAATATAACACTTACACGTTAACTGGCTTACTCATTCTTGCTACTGGACTTTTGATAGCGGGCCTGATTATGCCCATGATGACGATTACTAAACTAGTATTCTTTAGTAATTCTTTTTCTGTACTCATGGGCGTTAACGAACTGCTCGAAAATAGCCATTATCTCTTATTTATCCTTGTGACAGGATTTAGCATTGTCCTACCCGTTGTCAAAATTGGTTTATTATTTTGGTTGCTCAATTTTCGCCATCCTGACTCAGAGAAAATGAACAAGGTATTACACCTGATGCATGAGTATGGTCGCTGGGCTATGCTCGATGTGCTGGTAGTTGCCGTTCTACTTGTCACCGTCAAGCTAGGTGCGATAGCAAGTATCGAGGTTCATTCCGGTTTGTATGTTTTTGGCATAGCCGTTTTGTTAATTATGTTCATCACAAGTCGTGTCGTGAAACTCATAGAAACACCAGTTAATGAGTAAGATAGCGGGCTAATCTAATTTATTATAGGTTAAGCAATTTCCGAGTAAGTTCGTATAACTGGTGGAGAGAAGGTTGATCAATTCACTTGAAGAACTAACCGGCGTTAATGCATCTCCAATGACTACGTCACAATTAAATGGTACAAATAAAGCCTCTCCTCTCGGCAAAGCTCTACCAAGCCCATGCGTCACTACTGGAACTATTTGTACATCGTTTCGGTCTTTTACTAAATAATAGATACCTTTCTTAAGTCGACTAGTTCGCTCTGGCTCACCACGAGTGCCTTCTGGGAATAGGATAAGAATATCCCCTTGATCCAGGGCCTGGTGGCAATCGGAAAATATATCATCTTTTTTTGAGGCACCTGTTCGAGAGATTGGAATGATGCCAATTACGTTTAGTGAAAACCAGGCTAAAAAACGATTAGATAGAAAATAATCTGCAGCAGCTATCGGACGTAGCTTGTGGACCTTGGATAATGGGTACAGGCTAAATAGCACCATGGTATCAAGATGACTATTATGATTAGCGGCAATGATCGCCGGTCCTTTTAAGGGAAGCTTGTTACGATTACGAATATTCAAACCAAGCAGGAGTAGTGCCAGCGGCCTGACTATCAATAAAACAAAAGTAACTTTTAGGATACGATTCATAGTTTAATAATGGAGATAGTAGATATAGTGAAAAAACAAAGGGGATGTATAAATCAAACTATCCATGCGATCAAGAATCCCACCATGCCCAGGCAACAGATTGCCGCTATCTTTGATATGAAGATCGCGCTTTACAGATGAAATCACTACATCTCCAAAAAAACCACTGGCGCTTATCAAGATACCAGCAATGAATCCTTGCATCTGTGTAAGCGGTGTCAGGTAAGGCGCGACAAACCCAGCAACCAGCGTTATTGTAAGCAAACCGCCCAGGAACCCTTCCCAGGTTTTATTCGGGCTAACTTTTGGAATTATTTTGTGTTTACCAAACAGTTTCCCCCATACATACTGGCTGACATCATTAAACTGAGTCATAAATAATAAAAACAGCACTAAACCAACCCCACCGGCCAGTTCATTCTTTACTGGTAATACCAATAGATACGCGACATGACTCACCGAAAAAACTGTCAGCATTACGGACCAGTGCAGAATTCCTGCTGCTTTAATAAAACCTTCAGTCTCTCCTTTAAGAACCATTCTCATGGGGAAAAGTAAAAACATATATACCGGAATAAAAATAATAAACATTCCGTACCAACCGATTGCCACCCAGTAATACTGGAAGGGAATAGATAAATACGCCCAAAACACTACATTTCGGTCTGCTTGGCGAGTCGGAACAATTGAGATAAACTCCTTTAGCGCCAGGAAACTAATAAATGCAAAAAACACAATGGCCGCATTCCCTCCAACAGCAAGGAAGATAAACAGCAAACCAATTATCCACCACCAGGAGGTGATACGTTGTCTAAGCTCGCTATAATCCTTATCCGGATTTTTTAGCGGTAATAGAAACTGAATTATAGTCGCTACAACCAATACGCCAATCACACCACCCATGGCATAAAATGAATATTCAGGAACGTTTGCAATCATATAAAGTATACCTGTCTAAGAGTTTATCCACAGTAGGAAAGCGGCACTAATAACCATGACTAACTGGGTAGCACATACAAATGTTTGACGTTTAAACAGTCCAACACACCCCGTCAGTCTTTGTTGCAAATTTCGATCAGCCTTATCAACAGGTACTAGTTTGTTAAAAATCAGTCCATCATCTAATTTTTTTAAAATCAATTCTTCAGTCACATTAAGTGTGCCAACCTGCCTAAGCAATTTCTCATCAAAGCCAACGCGAATGGCGAAAATCATTTCTATAAAACCTGTAACAATAATGCCCAGCATAAGTAAAAATAAAATCAGTGTCAGCATTCCCATAAGCGCCATCAAAAGCATAATCATACATGCGGCCAGTGTCAGCGAAATTGAAAAGTAATGTACATAACTATGTTGTGCGAGGAGATTTGCGCATGTGGTGATGCGATTCTGAGTAACTTCCTTATCCATTAGTATGCTCTAGAGTCTAAGTCAATTTTTATATTTTTGTTTTGTTTTTCTTTATATATTTTTTCTAGCTTTACTTTTATTTAGCTGTTTTCAGGTTTAATAAGACCTGCCGATCATCATCTTTTAAAACTATCTTTGGGCGTTTAGCTTTCACAACTCCGACAGCACTGTCGATGTCTTTTGCGCGCTCTGTAATAAGCAACCAGGCTATCACAGCCAGGGCGCTTCTTGAATAGCCCAAGGCACATGATACAAGCACAGCACCTTTTTCTCTTGATTCTTCTATTAGTGCTGCAGCTTGGGTAAGTGTTGTTTCTGAAGGTGTGATTAAATCAAGGCTCGGCAGGCTATGCCATTTAGTTTCAGTTTTATGTTCAAGCCTCGGGGCAAAAAACTCAGCAGTTAGATCGATAATCGTTCTAAAATTATTTACTTTGATGACCTGTGTACTTGGAAAACATCCCAACCAAACATCATCATGAATATGATCTGCGCTTTCATCATTTTTTGTCCATATACGCGAATTGATTCTTGCCCCGAGTAAATAAGGGTATAACAACCATTTGATCGCCAGATTCATATTTCCATCCGGTGACTTCTGGAAACCGTCACTGCCTATTAGGGTGTAGAATATAGAAACTAATAATAGTGACAGCGCCGGCCAAAGCAGCCATAAACCCAGTCCACCCCAAATAATACCTGTTACAAATAACACTGCAGAACCACAAAAATAAAACATGGCTAGACGCAAGCGACGCTGCACATGAGGCAAAGATTTAATATCGAAGACTCGATGTCGACTATCTGGCCATAACCACAAGCACAGTAAACCCAGGGCCGCACCTGTGGGTATATCAATGAAATGATGTTGGAACGTGGTTAATACAGAGATGGCGATCAAGCCGCTCCAGATGTGAAGTGGCCAGCGCAGCCAACCCGGTACATGCTTGACAAACAATGCCCATAGGATAACGAGCAATGCAATATGTAGTGAGGGGGCCTGGTTATAGGGTTGGTCGAACTCATACAGTGCAGTGAACATGCCGCCAAACAACCCAGATGCTTCTGGACGTTCAAAGCTGAAGCCTAATGGAAACAGGATGAAACAAGTCACCGCAACAACCTGCGCTGTCAATAAACGTTTTGCATGATTATTGAGTTCTGCCTTTGATGTGCAGATAAATAACGATAGTCCATAGAGCAGATCGATCGACCAATAAGGAACAATTGTCCATGGAATAAAGGGAATCGAATGCTCCCAGTTATATACGATACTACCAATGTCCGTTTGAGAGGCTGCTAACGAATTTGCAAAACCATAACTCAGGAAGAAAAATGGTCCGAGGAACATCAACCATAAGAGCGCGTGTTTCCAAAGCCCCTTCTCTGATGCAGCCAGGTCCATATCATGGGTTGTTGATTTAAGTGTTTCCATCCTGGCTTAGTGCTTTTTGGCAAGTGAAACGGTAAAGATACCGAACTCATCGATACGTTGATCGATCTTTTCAAATCCTGCGGCCTCAACCAACTGATCCATTTCTTCCTGAGTGCGTCGGCGCATGACCCAGGCCTGCCCTTGTCGGTGACTGGTCAATGCACGGGCAATCATCTCTAGCTGTGGATGCCAGGGCTGACCTGTATAGATAAGATACCCACCTGACTCAATTGCAGATGAAAAGCCTTCCAGCGAGCGACGAATAAGCGCGTTATCAGGAAATAACTCATAAAGCCCTGAAACCACACCAAGCGTTGTGCTAACCGCATCGCGCTTATAATTATCAGGATCAAAGGCATCGGCTTTAACAAAACTGGCAATTTCAGAAAGTCCTTTTTCGGCAATCAAGGCACTACCCTGTTCAACATTGAGCTCACTGTAATCACGTAACAGGATAGAATTTGGCTTTGAGTCTGCCTTGCTTATCGCTTCCAGAATGTAACGACCATGGCCTGAGGCCACATCTAATATATCCACCGGTTTACCCTGCTCAGACAATAGCGATGAAGCCTTGGCGACCATTTCCTCGATATTTAATTTGCGTTGACGAATACCACGCCAGCCGATTGAATTTAAATATGAAGTATCAATTAATTTACCGACGGGAGTGATCCCTTTTGGCTCATTCTTGTAGACATAATCAAGCGTGCTGCCTGAGTCAAAGCCGGTTTGATGACCGAGTTTGACGCCTTCTGACAAGGCTCCACCTATCTTTAAGGATAAGCGCGTCATATTCCAGTACAGACCACGTAGTGACAGAGCAGGTAACGGGCTAGACAGTTGATCCGATTCTAGCCGGGTGAAACCTGATAAATCTGCATTTTTTAAATCAGGTCTGGTAACAGGTTCTGAAAATCGCTGTTGAATAAAGTTATTTACTTTATCAAGTGCTAGCTTACGGTCTTTTTCTCCGAGAGTATCGTGATAAAAACCGTCAAGAATATGCCTTTCCTTTATTGTGCTGCCCAACTGTTCATAAAAATGATGCTGTGGCTGATGATGTACAACCCAATCGGCTCCAGATATCAGCAGCTGTGTAGGTATGGTTATCGCAGCAGCATCTTCTACAATACGCTCAGTTGTTTGATAAAGCGAAAGTAATATATTCGACGAGATAGGTCTGGTGATAAGTGGGTCTGCCTCGAAGGATGCAATACGTTCAGGATCATGGGTGAGATACTTTGCCTTAACATAACTATTTACAAAAAAGTTTCCACGCACGGCCTGCATTATTTTTATTCCTGTGCGCGCGAAAGGCACATACAGTTTTACTTTAAACGCCGGTGAGGCAAGCACCATGCAACGTATCTTGGGGGCATAGTCATGTGCCCAGGCAGCGACGAGCACCGCGCCCACACTCTGCGCAATCACTGCTATATCCTGTTCAGCTACATCGTGCTCCGCTTTAATATGATCGATAAACGTTTTTACATCACGCACCGACGTCGCCAGGCTAGGACTAAAACCTCTCTCCCCCGGTGAACGTCCATGGCCACGTGCATCCCAGGCAAAAAATGCATAATCATTCATCTCCAACTCATCAACAATATGCATTAACCTGCCAGAGTGTTCATGACCTCGGTGGAATAATGCAATCGCCCCCTTCGGCTTTTCTGATGTGGCAGGCCAATAACGATAGAAGAGCTCAACACCATCATGCGTAATAAATGTCTTTTCTTCACATAGTCTTGCTGTATTTATATGATTCATCGGTTCCATCCTCTACTTTGCTTCGGCAAGGGCACGCCTTACACGATTAACAATTGTTATTCCAATTAACACGGCTAAAATCGGCATCAACCAAAACATTATGGCGGGCATCACACCGCCAACACCAATCCATAAACCCAAAGCACCAAACACAAAGGCGCGATCACTCTTGCCCATTGGACCGTCATAGCGACGTGAAGCCCCAACCGTAAGTCCAAGTACACCCGCAAACTCACTTAGCATGGCCAGGAAGACGACTAATACCACCGTAGAAGTTGTAAACGGGGCAACCAGGGCAAAGGGTAAAAATAACGCAGCATCAGAGACAATATCACTAAGTTCATTTAGATAGGCCCCGAGCTTGCTTTGTTGATTAAATTCGCGGGCCAGCATGCCATCGATAGCATTCAAGGCCATACGCAAAAACATCCAGATCGGTATTAACAAGAAAATAGCTGTGCTACTGGAAAAATAAGCCAGCAATCCACCTATCACGAGCGAGCCGATTGCCGCAGCAATTGTTACCTGGTTAGCGGTAACCCCCATCTCGGCAAGGCGTTTAACGAGCGGCCTTAGCAAGGCCTGGAAACGTGGTTTTATATCGTAAAGTGTCATCAATCTTCCCCCTTTTTTATATCTGCCTTCAGTGGCATTTTTGCTGGTAACCCTTGCCACACATCTAATCTGATGACTTCAAGTGTGGCAAGCAGTATCTTTTATTGCAACTTAATTAGCGCTTGTTGCAAAATACTCCCTCCCTGGTATTATTATTTAGTACTTATGGAGGCGCTATGGCACAAACAAACCCCATCGTAACAACCCTCAAGTCTATGTTAAAGAGCCAGGGCTTAACCTATCGTGATGTCGCCCTGGCACTTGAGTTAAGTGAGGCCAGCGTTAAGCGCTTATTTGCCGAACAAAACTTATCCCTGCGGCGGCTGGATCAAATTTGTCATTTGCTGGAAATAGAGATCAGTGATGTCGTCAAACAAATGGAGCTAAACCAGCAGCAGCTCAGTGAGCTAACGCTCGAACAAGAACAAGAGTTGGTTACTGATATAAAACTATTATTGTTGGCGCACGTTGTCATTAATGGCTGGCAATTCGAGGACATTGTCAGCCTGTATCAGCTGACAGAAGCAGAAACCATCCGCTATTTAGCAAAATTAGATCGTCTTAAACTGATTGAGTTACTACCGAAAAATAGAATCAAATTAAAGATTTCATCCAAATTTGCCTGGCGCTCTGGTGGTCCTATTCAGACGTTTTTTACCCAATATTTGCTAGATGATTTCTTAAAAAGTAAGTTTGAAAGAAAAGACGAGAGCTTTATGTTTCCCTCAGGCATGCTATCGGCAGGTTCGCGTGAACAATTCAACCGCCGCATTAAGCAATTAGTACAGGATTTTCATAGCCTCAATGAGCAGGACCGAGCACTACCGATTGAGGAGCGATTCAGTTGCAGCCTGTTTCTGGCCTTCCGCGCTTGGCGGCCAGCTGTGTTTGAAAAAATGCTGCGTTAATATCGAGCTAAAAATACCTAGCAGCCTCCCTTCAGCTAGCTAGCAGACTGATACCACTTTAGTTTATGTGTGACGGTGAGTGGTGACGCTCAAACCAAATAACCCATAAAAAAACCGGCATGGTGATTACCATACCGGTTTTTATGCGTTAGTTTAATGCCTGTCAGGCAACAATAACTTTTGTATCTGCAATCAAGTCATGCAGACAACGTCGATCACCACGGAAGATGAACAACGGATTAGCGATACTGACAATCGGACCAATCAGTGGAATATTGCCCAACAGGCCAATCACAAAATTTCTCAGGAATATAATGCGCGCCAGACCACAGCGTTCTCCATCGGTACGCACAATCTTAATGCCCAGGATACGTTTTGCGATAGTTTGCCCATTCTCATAAAGGAATTTGAGATTAAATCCAATTAATACAATCGCTGCAATCGCTGTAATGCTGACTGCTATGGTTATGGCAGTATCATCATTGCTTTCAATTATGAAAAATATTGGAATCATTACGAGTAAAAAGAACAAACTATCCAGTATCGCTGCCCCAAGGCGTGTGCCACGCTCAGCCAATACCTGCTCTGCATTTCCACTCTGGCTACCTTCGATCTCTGATTGCGGCGCCTGATACGGATTCACAGCATTGTTACTATCTTGACCTTCAGTCATATTTTCCCCTCCTTATTAAAGTGTGTTCGAGTATAAAAGTGGCTTTTCATAAAATCTAGCTCAGAAAATTCTTTTGCATTAAACATTGTTAACGGCCGTGAGTACGAGAATTTGAGCTTTTACTTGTCCGCGACTCCTCATTGCTGCTATCTAGCCACTACAGGCTTATTAGCTAAGCCAATGTGGCTCAATAAGAAACAGCTTATTTAAACAAACAAAATCAAGCTGTTATGAAAACGTGCCCATGGCTAAAACAATCAGGATTTTTTTGCCCAAATCCACTAATATAGCGGCCGATTTTGAGGTGGATACAATTTTGAGCGATCACGACTTTATTCCCGGCCAGCGCTGGATTAGCAATACCGAACTACAAATGGGCCTGGGCACTGTTTTAACGGTGGATCAGCGCAGTGTACAAATTCTGTTCCTGGCAACCGGCGAAACTCGCACCTATGCCAGGCAAACGGCGCCCCTTACCCGCTTGAAATTTTCCGTCGGTGATTCGGTGCGCAGCCATGACGGCTGGATGCTACATATAGATAGTATAGAAGAGGCCGAGGGCCTGCTTACCTATATTGGTACCAATGAGCAGGGACAGGCGCAACGGCTCGAAGAAGGCCATCTCGATAATTTCATGCAACTCAGTCGCCCGGGCGACCGCTTATTAAATGGCCAGATCGACAAACCCAAGTGGTTTGAACTGCGTCATCAAACTCGTCAGTATCAGAACCGCCTGTCTCAATCCAGGCTGCATGGTCTAATTGGTGGCCGCACCAGTTTTCTCCCACACCAATTGTATATCGCCAATGAAGTTGCTCAGCGCTACGCACCACGTGTACTGCTAGCCGATGAGGTCGGTCTGGGTAAAACCATTGAGGCAGGTTTAGTACTGCACCACCAGCTAATAAATGAGCGCGCCCACCGTGTGCTCATCGTGGTACCAGAGACACTGGTACACCAATGGCTGGTCGAGATGGTTCGCCGCTTCAATCTATATTTCAGTCTCTTTGACGAACAGCGCTGCGCCGCTATTCAGGAAGGTGATGACACTATCAACCCATTCCAGACCGAACAACTGGTGATATGCTCTCTTGGTTTGTTGACCCAACACGAACAATATTTTGATCATGCCACCAATGGTGAGTGGGATTTACTGGTCGTTGACGAGGCACATCACCTGGAATGGTCGCCAGAGCACGCAAGTCATGAGTACACCTGTATCGAAGAGCTTGCACAAGCAACCAAAGGCGTTCTGCTGCTCACCGCTACACCTGAACAATTAGGTAAAGATGGTCACTTTGCTCGCCTGCGTTTGCTTGATCCGGATCGCTTCCCTGACTTTGAACAATTCATTGAAGAGGAAAAGCACTACGCACCCGTAACTGAGGCTATTGAGAACTTACTTAGTGATGAAGAGTTAGAACAAAAGAACTATCAAGTGCTCCAGGACACCATTGCCGAGGGTGATAACCAGGTATTACTGGAAACGATTAACGATGAGGCCAGTAGCGACAAAGACAGAGAGCATGCAAAAAACGAGCTTATCCAGCACCTGCTTGATCGACATGGCACCGGGCGCGTGCTGTTCAGAAATACACGTGCAGCAGTAAAAGGATTCCCAGAGCGTAAACTAAACTCCTATGCCCTGCCCCTGCCCGATGAATATGCTGAATGCCTTAAGTTGTTTCAGGAAGCCGCCATTAGTGAAGCGCAATTGTTGCTGAGCCCCGAGTTGTTATATGACACCGTCAGGCAGGACAACCAACCAGAGTGGATAGAGATTGATCCACGTATTAACTGGTTAACCGAAAAGTTAAAAGAGTTAAGACCTAAAAAGGTATTGGTTATTACTGCCAGCGCTCAATCGGCTATGGATATTGCTCAGGTTTTACAAACAAAACATGGCATACATGCCGCGGTGTTCCATGAGGGACTTAGCATCGTAGAACGCGATCGGGCGGCAGCTTTTTTTGCCGACCAGGAAGAAGGTACCCAAGTCCTGATTTGCTCAGAAATTGGTAGTGAAGGTCGTAACTTTCAATTTTCTCATCATCTTATTTTATTCGACTTACCACTCAACCCTGATTTACTGGAACAGCGAATTGGTCGCTTAGATAGAATTGGTCAGACACAGACGATACAAATACATGTCCCCTACCTGGATAATAGCGCCCAGGCAATAATGAAACACTGGTACCACGAAGGCATGAATGCCTTTGAGCTCACCTGTACTGCCGCGCAACATGTATTTTCAAAACTTGAAACGAATCTTGTCGAAGCACTACATCAGATCGATGAGGGGCTGGAAGATTTGCCGTCATTGCTAGAAACAACTCAATCGCTCTACAAAGAGTTTAGTTCTGCTCTGCAACAAGGCCGCGATCGATTACTGGAACTCAGCTCCTTCAAGGAAGACAAGGCGAATAAACTCGTTGATAGCGCTTTCCGGCAGTCACACGAATCAGAATTAAACCACTTCCTCGATCGTGTATTTGATAACTATGGTATCGAAACGGAAGTACATGGACAGCACAGTTATGTTATCCACCCCGGCGATCATGTACGTATCAGCCTGCCAGGCTTAAGTGAAGATGGCATGACCATTACCTACCATCGCGAAACTGCGCTCTCTAATGAAGACATGCAGTTTATTACCTGGGAACATCCTATCGCGACGACGGCAATTGATAATATTCTTAGCAATGAACTTGGCAATACCGCGATGGTGACCATAAAACACAAAGCCATCCCTGCAGGCACCTTGTTTATCGAATGTTTTTACTTATTAGAGTCTTCTTCCAGTAGCTCGGTCAATACCAACCGTTATCTACCCTCCAACAATATACGAATCGTCATCGATCAGAAGGGCAAACAGTATCAAGATGTCCTGACACATTCGCTGATCAATCAGTACCAGGGCCGCTTAAACCTGGAAACCGCCATGCAAGTTATCAAAGCTCACGGTGATGTGCTCAAAAAGATGGTTAGCATCACAGATAAACTTGCTGAAGAGGCCAGCCCGGCAATATTGAGTGAGGCGAAACAGCATGCCAGCAGCTTACTCACTCATGAAATCGAACGACTGGTGGCACTAAAAGAGATAAATCCGAATGTGCGTGACGATGAAATCCAGCATTTTGAAAAACTGAATACCGAATTGCAGGAAAGACTCGATTCAACCGTCGCCCAACTCGATGCGGTGCGGGTAATCATTGCGACCTGATCGCCTTCTATATTAACCCTTACTAATTGTTAACTTTTGTCACCAACAACCTGTATTTCAATAAGTTGCGTGATCTTTAGACAAAACACTGTAAAAGTTTGAACGCGTTCACAGTTCTTGTGTGAGGTCTGCCCGACGAAAAATATCTCGATTCATATAATGAGTTGCAAGACGAGACAGGAGCATATTCCCATGCGTAAACAACTCATACTCATAACAACAATCAGCCTATTTTCTGCTCATGCTATTGCCGATGACGACGATAAAACCAATTGGTCACGCTATAGCATTTTTTCAAAAATAACTGAGGCTAAAGCTGCAATTGAAACTAATGCGTCAGAGATTGACGATCTAGACTCACGCGTTCAAACCAATACCAATGGTATTCAATCGTTACAGACACAAATTGACAACCTCCCCAGCGGTGGTGGTACTGGCACAAACACGCCTGACCCTCAGACCCAGGTGAATACCACCGCAATTGGTGAACTGGATACACGTGTACAAACCAACACCAATGGCCTGGGAGCGTTAACAACACAGGTTCAGTCAAATACGACTGCCATTGGTAACAACAGCGCACTGATTCAAGGTAACACGGCAGCACGTGCCGCGCTGGCAAGCCAAATCCAGGCGAATAGCGATAATATTGGCGTGTTAACAACTGACCTGCAAACGCTGCAAGGCACCGTTACCGGCCAGGGGACACAAATTGGAACGGTTGAGACCGATCTCAATAACTTATCCGCGCAAGTACAAACCAACGCAAATGACATTAGCGCCAACAGCGCACGTTTAGATACCCTCGAAGCTGCAGGCTCCGGTGGTGGTACGCCAATCCCCTCACCAACACCGACTGTAATTGACTTCAACCCTTACATACCAATAGTTGCGACGAAAGAGTTCCAGATCATCAACGGTGGTGCCTGCACCATTTCGCAACAGCAAATCGCACGTACCGATACGGCAACGGGTGCTGACATCACAATAACCGAAACACTGACGAGTGGAACTCGTGTTTGTACCGACTATTCATACGGTTACGTGCTGACCGCTGATGCCTTGTCACAGACCTCATATGCGAATATCACACTCGGACAAAGCTATGTATTTGATCAAGCAGGTGAGATTCTCACGAGTACGATGCAACCTGGAAGTTCATTTGGATTCGCTGCTCTTGCCACAAGCAATCTAACACTAGCAATCATCCAGAAAAATACTCTTTTAGGCGTTGAATCTGTAAGCGTTCCTTTTGGAAACTATGACAACTGCTTGAAGATGCACACCCAGATTACGTCGGTCATGATGAACGACATCGAGCAAGTTTCATGGATTTGTCAAGGCGTCGGTGAAGTCAAAAAAATAGTCATGGACAAAGGTATCAACCAGACACGTACTTACCGCCTTACTAACGCATTATAAAATTAATTCATCACAAACATGAAGGCCGCGTTAGCGGCCTTTTTTATTTCCCGGAAGTATTCACGTTACCAGGCCTGCCCTGGTTTAAAAATCACGGGCCCATGTAACTTCTTCTTCTCATGATACTTTGAAGTTATCGAAGAGACCGAGAAAATCAACGTGGTTCCATTTTGAATCGGCCTCAATGAACCCGAAGCGGGCGCAGTAACAGGCTTCTCTGCATTCCTGAGTGCGACACCACCGGAAGAGAGTGAAGATGAGATATGTGTGCCGGCAATATCTAATTCAGACCTTTTAAATTCGATCGCGGGTGAACCGCTGATGGTACAACCATTTATCTGCACATCTGAATCTTCGACTAAAAATGTCTTACCCGGACTTTTAATTAGACAATTGCTCAATACCACCTGGCTATTACGGACAGTCAGGCTCTGAATACGAGCGCTTTCTATATTTACGTTCCTGCAGTTATCGATAGTGATCAGTCGATAGTCACCACGGAAGGTTTTGCCTGAGTTATTTTTACAACTCGCTATCCGTTGACTTGTATTCTGGAGACTATGACCAAGACGATAGCGTGTTTGTTTTAACATGGCCTGGAATGTTTGTTCATCACTCGACACAAAACGCCGCAACCAATTTGAAAATATCAGTGGTTTATCATCCATCGGGACATGACCGGTATTGCTCAATACGACCAGACCAGCATTCGGTAGATTAGTGGCTAACACCTTGCCGGTGCGCAGTGGAATAACAATATCATTCTCACCCCACAGGATAAAAGTTGGCACTTTCATCGAAGACAGGAGACTGGAATAATCTTCCATGATCATCGCATAAGCAGCAATCACCGATGGATTACCTGCAAAAACTTTCTGACGCAGCAGCGGATCATTCAGGATCATTTTCTCCCCCGCCTCAAGCAGGTTATGTTGGCGTGCGAGTTCACCCAGGACTAAACCAGCAATCGAGCGTATGTCATTGTTCTGTTGAGGGTAAAACTCAGGAACCAGTTGAATGCCAAAATGGGTAAAGAAAGTGCCATAAGTGAGTCGATGTAAAACACCTGCGGCATCAATCAGCATTAAGCGTTTTACCTTATCGGGATAAATTGAAGCATAGCGAAGCGCAATATTACCCCCCATGGAATGCCCGACCAACATGAAGTGTTCGTGACCAGACTGTCTTACCACATAGTTGATAAACGCCACATAATTTTCGGGCGAATACAACTGGTTTGATTTTGATGAACGTCCAAAGCCTGGCAGATCAAACGTTAAGACATGGTAGTTTTCTGCAAGTTGCGGAATAAACGCGGTCCAGGTATCTGAGGCAACATCACCAAGGCCATGCACCAACACAACTAGTTCCTTGTTATTACGCCCCGCTTCAACAATATAACTCTGCCCGCCAAAGACAGGGTCATCGATATAGTACGATTTTTTCTCGTAAGCAACAGCATCAGCACTGGAAAACACTACGAGCGCCAGGAGCAGGATACTGACGAAGTATAGCGCCAGATTGGGACGGTTCATTATAGACATATGCTCACTATACACTATGATAATTTGTCACCAAAATGCGCACTTCACGATTTGCTAATAACTAATTTTTCAGATATTTAACCATTGGACCGGTATAATACGGGGTAGTTCGAGTAAAAAATAATGATCAGGAGTGAGCAATGAAACTAGGCACCCCATTATCGGCAACAGCTACAAAGGTGATGCTGCTAGGCAGCGGTGAATTGGGTAAAGAGGTCATCATTTCATTACAACGGCTAGGCATTGAGGTCATCGCGGTTGACCGTTATGAGAATGCGCCAGGCCATCAAGTCGCCCATCGCGCCCACGTGATTAACATGGCCGACCCAGCTGCACTGCGAGAATTGGTCTTACAGGAAAAGCCACATATCATTGTTCCGGAGATCGAAGCCATTGCCACCGAGGAACTGGTCAAGATCGAGATCGAAGGCATCGCAGAAGTCATTCCGACCGCACGCGCCACACAGCTGACCATGAATCGCGAAGGCATTCGACGCTTGGCCGCAGAAGAACTAAGCATCGCGACATCAAACTATGAATTTGCCGATGATATCGACCAGTTTAAACAGGCGGTTAATAATATTGGCATTCCCTGCATCGTTAAACCCGTCATGTCATCATCGGGCAAAGGCCAGTCAGCAATCAATAGTGAAGCAGATATCGACAAGGCCTGGGACTATGCCATGAGTGGTGGTCGCATCAGTAAAAACCGCGTCATCATCGAGCAAAAAATTGAATTTGATTATGAGATAACCTTATTAACCGTGCGTGCCTTAAACGCCAACGGTGAGATAGAAACCAGCTACTGCCAGCCCATTGGTCATGTCCAACAACAGGGTGATTATGTTGAAAGCTGGCAACCTCAGCCCATGAGCGACACGGCGCTAAAACGCTCACAGGAAATAGCGAGCAAAGTCACTGCGGCGTTAGGCGGTCGCGGGATCTTTGGGGTTGAGCTTTTCATCAAAGGCGATGATGTCTGGTTCAGCGAAGTCAGCCCCCGTCCCCACGATACCGGCATGGTCACCATGATCAGTCAGATGCAGAATGAATTTGAGTTACATGCCCGTGCGATATTAGGCCTGCCTGTTTCAACCAGTTTACGATCCCCCGGCGCCAGTGCCGTTATCTATGGTGGCATGGACAAACAAGGTATTGCCTTTAATGATGTCGAAAAGGCGCTGCAAGTCGCCAACAGTGACATTAGACTATTCGGCAAACCAGAAGCCTTTGAGCATAGACGCATGGGAGTAGCACTGGCCTATGCAGATGATGTCAGCACAGCGCGCGATAATGCTAAAAAAGCCGCTGGCATGGTTATCACCGAATAAGACTTAATGAATCAATCTATATATTAGAATTTCGTAGATTGATATCTGGTGTGCGATTTTACGAAATAAAACAGCCATAGATAGTATCAAGTCCATGGGCGCCAAACAGCTTTGTTTTAATTAGTTCCTAATCAATTACTCGTACTGCGCCAGTTCTTCCCAGCGTTCATAGGCCTGCTCTAACTCAAGATTAAGATATTCCAGGCGTTGAAGCGATTCACTGATGACTTCTTTGTCCTGTTGATAAAATGCAGAGTCACTGACTTTTGATTCGAGGATGCCCTTCTCTTCTTCCAGTTCTTCGATCGTCTCGGGTAACACGGCCAGTTCTCGTGTTTCCTTGTAGCTAAGCTTCCTTGATTTCGCTGCCTTTATTGAGCTGACATCAACTTCGTCCTCTGCACTTTTCGCTGCAGACCTTGAGTTAGCTTTTGCCGAGCTCTCAACAACCTTTCTTTGTCGTAACCAGTCTTCGTAACCACCTACATACTCGCCAACCGTCCCATCATCCTCGAATACCAGGGTGCTGGTGACGATGTTATCCAGGAAGGTTCGATCATGGCTTACTAATAATAATGTGCCATCGAAATCATTTAGCAGATCTTCGAGTAACTCGAGTGTGTCCACATCGAGGTCATTAGTAGGTTCATCCAGGATCATCAGGTTGCAGGGCTTGGTAAACAACTTCGCCAGCAACAGGCGATTACGTTCACCACCCGACAAGGCCTTAACAGGCGAATCAACTCGTTCGGGTGGGAATAGAAAACTACGCAAATATCCGATGACATGGCGGGAGCGGCCTTTAACATCGATGTAGTCGCTGTTTTCGCTGAGATTATCGCGGACTGATTTTTCCGGATCCAGAATCGAGCGATGTTGGTCGAAGTAGGCCTTATCCAGTTTGGTGCCGGTAACAATCTTGCCCGAGTCGGGTTTTAACTCACCGAGAATAATTTTCAATAACGTACTTTTGCCCGAACCATTTGGACCAATGATACCTATCCGATCGCCGCGTAAGATACGCGTTGAGAAATCTTTAATAATGACATGGTCACCATAACTGAAATTAACATGATAAATATCCGCAACCAGTTTACCGGCGATATCAGCACGATTGAGTTGTAGATCGGCTTTGCCCTGCAGTTTGATGCGTTGACTATGCTTTTCACGCAATTCCTGTAGCGCCCTGACCCTGCCCTGATTACGGGTGCGGCGTGCTTTGACACCCTGACGAATCCATGCCTCTTCCTGTGCCAGCTTCTTATCGAACTTGGCCGCTGCTCGCTCTTCAATCGCCAGCATCTCTTCCTTTTTTTGCAGATAGGTTTCATAGTTACCTGGAAAGGTCGAAAGCGTGCCTCTATCCAGTTCAATGATACGGGTCGCGAGGTTGCGTACAAAGGTTCGATCATGGGTAATAAAAATCAGCGCACCATGATAGTTGATCAGAAATTCTTCCAGCCATTTGATGGCGGCGATGTCCATGTGGTTGGTCGGCTCGTCGAGTAGTAATAACTCCGGCTCACTGACCAGCGCCCGGGCTAACATGACACGACGTCGAATCCCGCCCGAACAGTCTTTTAATAACTTATCCGTCGGCAAACTCAACTTGCTCAACACCATTTCAATCTTTTGATCGCTATTCCAACCATCCTGCAATTCAATTTTGTGTTGCAAATCTGAAAGCCGACGCATCGATTCCGCGTCCTGATCATCAAAGTCCAGCAGGATATGGTGGTAATCGGTAAGGAGCTGACCCAGGTCACCCAGGCCCGAGGCGACAATGTCATAGATACTGGATTGCTCGTCGTCCGGGACTTCCTGCTCAAGGTAGGAAATCCGTAAATTAGGCTGCATCCAGATTTCGCCCTCATCCGGCTCAGCCATACCACTAATGACTTTAAACATGGTCGACTTGCCCGTGCCATTTCGCCCGACCAGACAGACCCGTTCCCCCTTTTCGATCTGGAAATCCACATCCTTCAAAAGCGGTAGATGGCCATAGGCCAGGGAAATTTTATTTAAACTCAATAACATGCAGGTACATTTTGCTGGCGACAAATAAGAACAGGCCAGTCACTCCAGATATTGGAATGACTGGCCTGTGAGGTGGGCTAGTTTACTGGATGTTAACAGTGAAGTCTTCTGTTTCTCCCCAGGTGTAGTTGCCGCAGGCTGATGGTGTGCTGCCCCAGCGCATCACAACGCGCATGCGTGTTTTGCCTGATTTGGCGACCACCGGAATAGTGCCAGTAAGTGTCAGGCTGGTATTGGATGAACCCGTAAACAGGCGCTCATCGGCGGTGAACTCGCCATCACGATTGAAGTCGATCCAGGCGGCCCATCTTTCGGTATAGGCATATGAGCGGAAGCCTGGTGTCATGGTAATCGGATAACTACCACCACGCTGCACAACAAACTCGGTCGCAGTATTGTCGCTATAACCGCCGTTGTTGCCGCTGGTAACAACTTGTCCGTTAAGCTCAACCCCGTTCGCCCATTCATACCAGGTACTGCTACCTTTTGAGCTGCAGTAGTTAACCGGGGTAAGCGCATTAACGGTGATATTTATCGACTGTGAGACCTGCTGGTTGCTTGAATCCGTTACCGTCACAGTGATCACATGATTACCCGCCGACAACGCCTTCTGGAATCCACCTCCCGTTCCAATTAGACCATCAATACTGGATAGCCATTGGATCTGACTAGTCAGCGGACCGTCTTCGACGTCAGAGGCCTCAGCCGCAAAGTTAATTAATGTCCCCTCATCCACCGTTAACGGCGTAATCGGATCAAGAATGGTTAATTGAGGAACCAGGCTTTGCAGACAAGTTGCGGGACGTTGCACGACCTCCGGACTCCAGAAGAACTCAAGATCGTCCAGTTGGCTACAGAGGAAATGTGAATTATCACGCAGGTCAATTGAGTAAGGATCAATTAAGCCTTTCAGTGGATCAAGCGCAATGTATTGTCCCTGGGTCGCCGGCGCGATATTACGTAACGAGACACGCTTGAGCGAAGTTTGAGACTCAAAGCCAAACAAGATTTCCAGCGGGTTATCGTCCAGGTTCAATTCCGCCAGACTATTCATAGGCCCATAGGAACCCGGTACCGGCATAGGCAAAGGTACCTGGCTAAAGTCGGTGATACCTAAATTAGCTAACCCGAGACTTTTGATGTTTGGATTGTTTGTCATGACAACTTGCAGTTCATTGACGAAACCTGGATTAGCATTATTACCAGAGACATCGAGGTTTTCGAGGAAGCGTAGGTTGCTCAAATCATAGGGGGTATAAATACCTGTCGAAGCCAGATTCAGATCACGCAGGTTGGTTAATGCTTCAATGCCAAACAAGCCACCTGGTAAGTTGTTATTACTAATATCCAACTTACGAATACCAGGCATCTCACTTATGCGGTTAACCGAAGTTATGCCCGTGTTGCTCACATCAAGTGTACGCAGTAATGAAACTGGATACGGGCCACCCACGTAGAACTGTAGCTGATACAAATCACCGATGTTGATACCGGCTATTTCCAGTTCAGAAATGTCCGGGTTCGATGAAAGAATGCCATTGATGTCACCAAGCGGAATAGCCGGGTTGTTTGAGACATTCAACCGAGTGAGATTTGTGTAATTAAACAGTGCACTAAGATTGGTTGCGCCCACATTACTCATATCCAGACTATTCAGTCGAGACAAAGCTTGAAGCGGCACAAAATCATTTAATGCATTGTCGCTGATATTCAGCTCACGCAGTGACTGGAACAATTGAAGCTGGCCCAGGTTGGTCACTTGTGTGTTACTGATATCCAGATAGCGTAAGCTCGCGTAGTTCACAAATGGAAGTTGATTAACATCCAGCAAAGGCAAACCAGAAAGCGAAAGTGAAGTTAGCCCGCTATTGTTTGACACGACCACAAACACGCTGTTCATATCGACAATCTGTGTGTTACCCGACAAGTTCAAATGCGTCAGGTTTTTCAGGTTAATTAATGGGTATAAGTCAGTGATACGGTTATAACTAATATCCAGCTCACGTAACTCAACCATCGTAGTTAATGGATTGATATCCGTAATCAGGTTATTACTGATATCTAGACGACGTAGTGCAGGGTAATCCAGCAGATACTGCGCCGTTTCCAATCCGGTGTTACTCAAGTCCAGTTCGACAATACCAAAGAATACCGGTGGTGGCAGTGGTGGTGGTGCATCACCTTGAAAGGCAATATCAGCCAGACCGAGGTGCGTCAGACGGAATTTATTATTCAGCACCTGATAGATCATCTGGCCATCGATGCCATTGTTGCCTGATAGATACAGCTTTCTCAGATTCTGCATATTCATCAGCGGCATAATATCGACGACATTATTACCACTTAGATCCAGCTCTTCCAGATCGGGGAAACTGTTTAAGGTATAAATGTCGCGCACGCCGGTATTTTGCAGACGCAACACTTTCATCTTGTATGGCTGCCCGGTCTGGAAATCCCATAAAGGTAATTGCCCGAGGTCATCAAGCGGAATGCTACCGACACCCAACTCTGTCAGGCCAGGCTTATTCTCTAATATAAACGGCAGATCATAAGCGGTCGCAACCAGGTTGTTAGAAACATCCAACTTACGTAATCTGTTCAGGTCACGAATGGGTTGAAGGTCAATAACATTGTTGTCACTGATATCCAGCTCTTCCAGGTTTAAGAACTGATTGAGTGTGAAGATATCGTTGATACCTGTATTGCGCAGGTTCAGCGCAATCATGTTGTACGGCTGTCCCTGGTTAATATCGAATAATGGCAGTGCACCTAAATCAGGAATACGAATATCGGCAATACCAAGATGCGTCAGGTTCGGATTAGCCTGAATCAGATTCATCAATTCAAAATCTGGAATTTCTTCGTTTCCAGAGACGTCCAGTTTTTGTATTTGCGTAAGGCCATTTAGCGCAAAGAGCGCAGCTACGCTGTTGCCACTGATGTCGAGTACCTGCAGGTTCGGGAAAGAACCAACGATATCGATATTGTTAATACCTGTATCGGCTACCTCAAGCGATAGCAAATTGTACGGCATGCCTCTTTGTGGATCGTAAAGTGGTAGTTGATTCAGATCCTGAACGGGAATCCCTGACAGGTTAATATGGGTCAGGTCAGGATTATTTTGCAGTAGCTGGTTAATCTCAGGCATGGGGATACTGTCGAGACCCGCAAGATTAATTTGGCGCAACTCAGAAAGCTGCCACACATAGCCCAGGTTATTGATTCGGGTACCCGAGATATTCAGGTTTTGCAGTGTTGGCCAGCTCGACAACATAGTTGTGTCGACAATATCAGTCCGACTCAGGTCCAGCTCAATCATTGGATAAGGCTGACCAATATCAGGATTAAATAACTGGAGCATGCCCAGATCCTGGAGCGGAAGACCAGATAACCCCAGGTGTGTCAGGCCTCGCATTGCCTGCGTCACTGGACCTAACGAATAAATATCCAGTGGGTTATCACCAATATATAAACGATTTAGCATCGTTAATGACTGTAAAGGATAGGCATCTGTTAATTGGTTATTACTGATATCTAGCGAACGTAGTTGCCCAAGTGTTTGGGGGAAGAAATTAAGATTCTGAATATTGTTGTGACTCACATCCAGCGTCTGGAGTCGCGTTAGCATTTCAACACCATCGATAGAGGCAATGCCATGACCGGAACAGTCTAATGTCTGCACCTCTTCAGCAAACTGCCAGTTATTTAACTGAGCCTGCTCGTCAAAACATTGTTGCAATGCAAAATCAGGAAATGAAACTGCTGTTATCGGAGTAATCAGGTTAAGCGCTGCATAGACACGGATACCGTCACTATGTGCGGCATAAATGACGTTACCACTTGCATCAAACAGTAATTCATTTGCCTGGGCAGTCGGCGTGGGGATCTGCCCTATCTGACTAAACGTGTTGGCATCAAAAATATCAATATTAGCCGCTTCATGCACAATGAAGGCCTCTGTGCCTGATGGACTGTATTCGATCTCGCGTGGATAAGGTCCCGTATTGAATGAACCGAGACTGGTAAAATCAGACACGTTCATCTTATTGATGTCGTACAGATTATTTCCACCGCCTGTCGCATAGGAAATAAACTGCCCATCGTCAGTGAGTTCAAGATCCTGGCCATTACCGCCCAGACTGCCATGGGGGTTTCGCTGAATTAATGTAGGGAAACCACTCGTTAAATCAAAACTTGCCAGGGTGCCTGGAGAGATACCCACGTTGGCAAAAAAGAGCGTGTTCTTATCCGGACTAATTTGCAGCAAGCCATTGCGATAAACTAAAACACCTTCAGAGAATTCAGTCATGACAAAACCGGCATTGCCATCAATCTGGTAAATTCCGCCGGTGCCAGAATCCTGAGCTGGTGTGGCATAAAGTATATTGTTATTACCCATCACCAGGTCATAGACTGGAAAAGATGTTGATATCATGTTGAGCGGTTGCAGCGTATTCAGGTCCAGCACTTCAACTGAAGGCGCAGCAGAGTTAGCCACAAATAATTGATTGCTGTCATTCGAGATGGCCAGACCCACAGGGCCTTGTCCAAAGGGAATGACCGCAAGCATAGTATTCGTTTGATTATCAATCACGGCAATCTGGTTCTGATCGGTAATCGAGGCATAAACCCGATCGCGACTGGCATCATAGATAAACTTGCTAGCATTTAAGCCGGGATATTCGGCGACAAGATCACCGAGTTGTGCAAATGATGTCGTGCTAATGAAAGATAAAAAGAAAAAAGATAAAACGAGACAGGCCGAACGCAGCCCCCCAAAGACAGTTCGCATAACGTGCTCCTTGTTTATAGTTATCCTGTTCTGAACTACCCACAGGTAGCATCCCCAGAATCACCAGTGTAGAAGAGCTAACGTAAAAGAACTATGACGGGGTTAAATTTTGTGATGGAGTAGACGCGAATGTTTGTGTGGTTATTGTTTTGAACAATGATCAATTAAGTGTAGTGATTAATTTTTATTCCACCTTACCTTTCAGATAAAACCAACGCCCCGCCTCTTTGATGAACTCGCTACACTCATGCTTCTGCTCAGCTTTGCCATTCACTTTAAAACGGGCGACAAATTCCACTGTAGCTATTGTTTCATTCTGTGCAGGAACGCTGCTATTAATGACTTTTAACGCAACCCATTTAACCGGCAACTTGTTTTCTTCAGACAAAGACGCTGGTCGCGTTGAGCTATCCCAGGTATCTAATATATAAGTGTCATCTTCCAGGGTGTAGGCGGTATAGCGGGAACGCATGAGCTGTTCTGGTGTTGCCGGGATCTCGCCGGCGTCGATATAGCGACCACAACACTGATTATATTTCTGAGCTGAACCGCAAGGACATAAACGACTCTTCTTTTTTGCCATTGTGTTACTTAATTTTCTTATAAATTGACTCTCGGCCAGTATGGCTGGTCACGATCCGCAACTCATCACGTGCATCATTAAAATGAAAGGTCATGATGAAGTCTTTCTCTTTATAGGTGAACACGGCTTTGACGCTGTCGGGGGAGACTATATATAAGCCTTCGAACTCACCGTTGGGCCCAGAGCTGATGGCATCGCCATCGGCCTTGAACTCAACAAAATCGGTCTTGGAGCCGTCTGGATCAAAGTGTAGTCGCCACTTACCAATCAACCAGTCATCGTTGGCACTGTTATCTTTCGCTATGGCAAAAGGCGATAGCGTTAACAATAACGCTAACGCCATGAAGTGGAGAACCCGATAATAGTTTTTACTGGCAATCATATTTACGATTAGCTACCTATCATTGCTGCTTTTTGTTGAACCAGTTTACCATCTCGATAATCGGCCATGGCTTGATGAATCTCTTCCTGTGTGTTCATTACAAAGGGACCATACTGGGCAATCGGTTCACCAATGGGTTGCCCCGCGACTAAAATAAACCTTGCTCCATTAGCACCCGCCGTAACCTTCACTTGATCGCCTTTGGATAAGACCACAAAGCTATGCAGAGGAATGGTTTTACCTTCAATTTCCGCCTCGCCTTCAAACAGATAAATAAAGCTGGTTAAGTCTTTCTCTGTTGCATAGGCAAAATCTGTATCGCTGTTCAACGCGACATCAAAGTAACTCACCGATGTATAAGGATCTTCGATCGGGCCTTTTGTGCCTTTGTAATCTCCCAGCAAGACTTTCACCTGACTGTCTTTTTCCTGGACCACCGGAAATGAGGTGGAAGAATATTCCTGGTAATTCGGTTCGCTCATTTTCGCATTGGCCGGTAAGTTGATCCAAAGCTGGAACCCCGCCATGACGCCCTCGGTTTGTTGCGGCATCTCGGAATGGATCACACCACTGCCCGCCTTCATCCATTGCGCGCCGCCGGAGTTTAAGTCGCCCTTGTTACCCATGCTGTCCTGGTGTTGCATATGACCATCGAGCATATAGGTAAAGGTGTTAAAGCCACGATGGGGGTGATCGGGAAAACCCGCGATATAGGCATCGGGGTCATCACTGCCAAAGTGATCCAGCATTAAAAAAGGATCCAGATTGCGTAGTGCTGGTGTACCGATACTACGGTGAACGGTAACGCCAGCCCCTTCGGTGACTTCGACGGTTTGGATAATGCGTTCGGCTGTGCGTATTGTCTTTGGTCGTGTCTTCATAACAAAACTCCTTCGCTTATCTTACGCGGCTTGCCTAAGCGGCAACAAGAGTAAGTTCGGCTATCTGGGACTGGATTTTTAAAATCGCATCCGTGTCTTCATGGTTAAAGCGTTCGGCTGAAATAAGTGACACATCGTGGATGCCAATGAAGCCAAGTACATGACGAAGATAGCCACTGGCAAAATCAATTTCACTGCCGATCTGGGTGCCCCCCGAGGCGATAACAACATAGGCCTTTTTGCCCGTTAATAAACCGACTGGGCCTTCCGAAGTATAGTTGAAGCTCAGCCCGACTCTGGCGACCATGTCGATCCAGGCCTTGAGACTGGCTGGCACGCTGAAGTTATATATAGGTGCTGCAATCACGACAATATCAGCATCTTTGATTTCCTGCACCAGGGCATCGGACTGGGTCAGCCTGGCAAGCTGCGCCTCATCACGCTGATCGGTAGGCGTGAAGTTAGCGCTTACCCACTCACCATCAATGAAGGGCAGCCCTTTTGAGACATCGCGATTTACGATATTGAGCTGGCCATGTTGGGCCTCCAGCTTTTCAATCAGCTCGTTGGCAAAGCGCCGTGTCACTGAGCCCTCATGTTGGGCGCTGGCAGTGACAAGTAATACATTCTTGGGTTGAGTGGCCATGTTTATCTCCTTAATTTAGTGCGTTTTGCCTCCAGTTGACTCAATTGGGGCTCAATTTGACTAAAACTAGGATAGTTGTTGCCATAATGGAGATAAATAGGCTATATATGAACTTATTGTTCTTGTTTTTCGCACAATATGAGTCATTTTGAAGAAATTAAAGCATTTACCCAGATAGTTGAGGCAGGATCCATCACTGCGGCGGCTGAACGCCTCAGCCTGGCCAAATCAGCGGTGAGTCGTCGCCTGTCCGAATTAGAACAACGCCTTGGCGTTGAGCTATTCCATCGAACTACGCGCAAAATGATCCTGACCGATAGTGGCCAGGGATTTTATGAACGTAGTAGCCGGATTCTGGCCGATTTGGAAGAGGCCGAAAATGCGGTTAGCCAGGCCCACCAGGAATTAAGCGGTGAGCTACGTGTCGCCGCCCCACTTAGCTTTGGTGTTATGCACCTGGGCCCGGCGATTACAGAATTCCAAAAGCTTCATCCTGCGATCCGCTTTGATATTGATTTTAATGACCGGCAGATCGATCTGATCCAGGAAGGGTTTGACGTGGGCATTCGAATTGCCGAGCTAGAAGACTCCAGCCTGATTGCACGTAAACTGGCTAGTAATTCCATCATCGTCTGCGCCAGCCCTGATTACCTGGATAAATACGGTACCCCGACTACACCTGAAGAGCTGATTGATCATCATTGCTTAACCTATAGTTATTTACCCAATCCCAATCAATGGAACTTCATCGACATGCTCGGACAAGTCCAAACTATCCGCGTTAAAAGTAGCATGCAATCGAACAGTGGCAACTACTTGCGTGATGCCGCCATCGCGGGCTTAGGCGTTCTTCGTCAACCCACCTTCATCGCTTATGATGAAATAAAGAAAAAAGAACTTGTCCCTATCCTGCAGGACTATGAAATACCCAGTGTTAACGCCTATGCGATATATCCACCCACACGGCATTTATCACAACGGGTCAGAACATTTATCGATTTCCTGGTTGACCGCTATGCCGGTGAGCCCTACTGGGAAACATGTTTACATTAACAAGCTTTTAAATTTGAATTTTAAATACCATAGCAACCATTCGCCGCTCCACACATGACCACCATGGATGGTGGGAATGCAAAAGAATTGTCAGGAACAATTCTTGCCCCTGTGCTCGACTGCTCGTTCCCGACGCAGTCTACCTCGTGCGTCCTTGCACTCGTCCCGCGGCATACATGCATCCATGCATTAAAAAACCGCTTACACAAAAGTGTAAGCGGTTTGAGGTGCGGTGCAATGAAACACCGTCTGGGGGAACGTTAGTTAGAAATAATCGATTCCGCTGTAAAATCAGCAGGCGCAGTACCAAATGGAGTTGGGAAACCCCTTGTCACCACAAGATCATCTGCTGCGATCCCAGTCAGACTCAAACTACCCGTATCAACTTCGTATTGCGCTGGATCCGCATCATTACCAGCATCAACACCCGTTCCAGTGAAATCGTAGATACTTACATTACGGCCATTGATGCTGGTTAAACGTAGAGTAAGATCATTGTTCTCATCTGGTAGTGCTGCAACTTCACCATGGGCCGATGAAATACGCATGCGTGCAAAACCATTCGCGGCACTCATTTGCAAATCTGAAACCTGATCTTTGGTGACTGTTCCGAAGACAGAAATACGTTGTCCCACCGAGATGTCATCAATGTTAAAGGTACCAAGATTCAGTTGCTTGCTAACTGTTGTACTTGCATCCAGTTGTACGGTGACATTGTCATTAAACACAATCACACCATCGGTACGGAACAACGTCGCGCCCTTTACAATGACTTTGTTGTCCGCCGTTCTACTCGTCACGGTGCCACGCACTACATCCATGTCTCCACCTGGCACACTGCTACCGGCATATACTTCCTTAGCCTCAAAACGTAATGGATTAAAGCGTAAATCGCCTCGCGCAATCACTGCGCTAAACTGTGGCATCGTATCTAATACAGTCAGACCATCGGTTCCCTGATAAGATACGCCATCAATTTCATAGACCGTCTCATCGTTAGTGAGCACGCGTAGATTACCGAAAATGCGTTGCCCAGTTCTGATGCGATGATAGAAAGGACGAATATAGATGTCGAAAGCGTTATTCGCGACATCAACACTACGCAATGGACCGCGAGTTCGATGTACACGAGGAGCCTGTGGATCGACCTCGACGATAAATACCGGATTGACCGTAATCGTGACGGGATCATTGACTGAAACCACATGTGACTGTTCCAGGTCAAAGTCGAGCATCAGGTTTTTGGGGATGCCTGGTGCGATGGGAAGTTGGCGACGACCGTCTAGATTAATCGCTACTTCAAGCGTTGTAATAGGATCACCATTACTATCCAGGTATTGAGTAACGGGTAAGGCATTACCCACTGCATCTTCTACCTGAATATCAGCATTCGTGTAATCAAGAATCACACTGCCCCGCACATACACACCTCGCGGTACACTGGCCGCAGTCAAAAACTCTGTCATTTCTGTGTACTGTGCAAAATCAACACGTGTATTCATCGGTAATGTTTCGACTTCAGTACCATCCTGGCGAGTCAGGCGAATTGATAACACATCCACTGTGTAGGTAACAAAATCACCCTCTGCGTCAGTCAGCGTAATGAGCACATCGCCATTGTCCAGTTGATTGGCATCGCTGCTGCCTCCTCCACCACAGGCAGTTATGAATAGCAGTGATAGCAATAGTAAAAATACTTGTTGTCTTACCTTAATTCCCAGCATGAGAATCACCTCCGTTTGTTAGATTTTTTAAATGAATTTCTCCACACATACTTAATCCAACGCAGAGAACGGCATCTGGTTGACTGTAATGTCGATTAATTTTGAGAACTGGTTGGCAGTATCCGGTTTTTCAGTTTCGAGTTATGATTGGGGATTGTTTTCACGAATGGATTGTTAACTACTATGGGTCGCTATCGCCCACCAGCGCCAAAATCTTCTCCCTATATCACACGCTCTGGCTACGATCGCATGGACAATGAGCTCACGGCATTGTGGAAGCGGCGTGCCGAGGTAACCAGGGCAGTAACGGCTGCCGCTGCTGAGGGGGATCGTTCTGAAAATGCTGAGTATATTTACCGTAAAAAAGAGCTCCGTGGCATAGATCGCCGTATTCGCTATCTGCAAAAACGCCTGCCAGAACTGACCATTGTCGAGGCCGCGCCCAGCGATCCAACGCGTGTCTTTTTTGGCGCCTGGGTCAAACTGGAAGATGAACAAGGTGAAGAACATGTTTACCGGGTTGTCGGCTCAGATGAAATTGATGTGGATAAACGTTATGTCAGCATGGATGCCCCGCTGGCCCGTGCCCTTTTCAAAAAACAGAGTGATGACGAGCTCGAGATAACCACCCCAAAAGGTACGAGTTGGTATGTGATAGTGGATGTACAGTATGGAGATGATCTACCGTACTAGTCAGTATTTAGCCTCACCACACTTAACCCAGCCCCTCTGTTATTACGTTCATACCACCTCAAATACCATGGAAATTGTTAATTTTCGGTAAATCTGCTGAATAACTATCCCAATGTGCGGGAAAAATAGCGATAATAGGCGACTGGAATCACCACCCCCCCGCTGTTTCCACGCAATAAGACCAAGGGACATGGAGTCCGAACAAAAAAACGAGTCATTACGCGGATGAAAGCACAATTATATACCTTAAAATCCGAGAGCCGGATTGAGAATTACCAGATCTCTCGTGTCCTCGGGATCGGTGGTTTTGGTATCACCTACCAGGCGCATGATATTAACCTGGACTGCCCTGTCGCAATCAAGGAATATTTCCCACACGGCCTGGCTGTGCGTGAAGCTAATGGAATGCAGGTGGGTGCCAAATCAAAGAAAGATGAACATATCTACGAGTATGGTATGCAACGTTTCATGGATGAGGCACGCGTCCTGGCACGATTCAAAAACCGCAACATCGTGCGTGTTTCACGCTTTATGGAGAAAAATGGCACCGCCTATATCGTCATGGACTACGAAGAAGGTGTCCCCCTGAGCCGCTACTTGATGCGCTGCAAAAGATTATCTGAAGTTGAAGTCAAAAATGTATTTCGCCCTATCCTGCGAGGATTAGCTCACATCCATGAGAAAGATTATCTGCACCGGGATATAAAACCGGCCAATATCTACCTTCGCCAGAAAGGAACTCCCGTCTTACTCGACTTTGGTGCCGCCCGTCAGGCACTCAATCACCATGGCCGTAGCATCACCAATTTAGGCACGCATGGCTACGCGCCGATTGAGCAGTTCACCACTCAGGAACGCCAGGGTTCATGGTCAGATATCTATGGGGTGGGTGCCACGATTTATCACAGTATCACTGGCAGTTCGCCGATAACGGCATTAGATCGAGTTGCCGCCTTACAAGCGGGTAGACGTGACCCAATGATGCCGGCTACCGCGGTGGGCAAAAAGAAGTATTCGAAAGAATTGCTCCAGAGCGTTGACTGGATGTTAGGGGTACGTGCCAATGACCGCCCTCAATCGGTCAATGAAGTTATTTCCAGCTTTACCCTGACCAGTAATGAACACAACACTATTCTGACTGAAACCGACGTGGACTGGGATGGTGAATTGATTGCGCAAGCAGAACGCCACCTGGCAAAGTACCTTGGCCCACTCGCAACAACCCTGGTCAAGCAAGGCATGAGCAAATCTGCCAGTGTTGATGAACTTTATCAACTTCTGGCTCAACAAATTGATATCCCAACGGAACGCGAGCAGTTCATCCGCTCAGTACAGGCAAGTACCTCGTTATCCAGTAAGGTTGTACGCAAACAACAACAGCGCGCACAACACATCTCTGAACAAAAAACGGTTGTCACTCGCATTGATAGTCGTGTCGAGGCAAAACTAGAAGAACAACTTGCACAACACATTGGTCCACTGGCAACCATGCTAGTCAGAGAAGCAATTCAAAATGGTTCGGATCTTGAGGATGTTATTGATATATTATGTAAAGAATTACCAAGTGATGAAGAACGAACAAGCTTTCGCAGAAGCGTCACTATATAAATAATAAATATAAGACGGGGGAACGGCAACGATGCACATTGCCACTAAATTCAATCTGGTACTGATCACCATTATGTCTATCGCATTAGCTGGTGCAGGTTACTTTAGCTATAACCTTCTACAGAAAAATGCGAAACGTGAAGTTATAGATCATGCCGGCATGATGATGGAAACGGCCCTGGCTATTCGTGGTTATACTGTCAGCGAAGTACGCCCACTCTTGAAAGAACAGATGCAACACACTTTTTTACCGCAATCGGTTCCAGCTTATGCGGCAACACAAAGTTTTGAGAAACTGCGTAAAAATCCACAACACAAAGAATATTCATACAAAGAAGCGACCCTAAACCCAACTAATCCCAATAACCGCACAACTGATTGGGAAGACGATATCATCCGCGCATTTAGAAACGACAAAGAAAAAAAGCAAATACAAACCATCCGCGATACGGCGAGGGGTCAACTTTTACACCTTGCTCGTCCAATCCAGATCAAAAAAGAGAGTTGCCTGAATTGCCATGGTCGCCCTGAGCAGGCTCCAGAGACCATGCTTGCCTTATATAATAGTCGTACCAATGGCTTTGGCTGGAAACTGGATGAAGTCGTGGGTGCCCAGATTGTCACGGTACCGATTTCAGTTCCTCACACTGCTGCGAATAAGACCTTTATTAATTTCATGCTGATTCTGGTAGCGATCTTTGTCTTTATATTTATCACACTAAATATTTTGCTGCGAAGAATTATTATCAAACCGATCATTCAGATGGCCAAACAGGCTAATGATGTGAGTATGGGTAAGATGTCATCTCCTGAATTTAAAGAGTCAGGTAAAGATGAGCTATCAACCTTAGGTGCGTCCTTTAACCGTATGCGTCGTAGTTTGCACAAAGCAATAAGAATGATTGAGGATAAAAATCCTCGTCAACGATAAGTAGTCATGACTTAGGATTAATAGTACATGCTTAGCTTAAAAATCGAAGTCGTCTTCGATATCGCGACGCAGGCGTTTTTCTTCGAGGTAGTCTTCTAACTTTCGCCTCGCGGAGGTATGGAGTTTTCCTTCTCCCATTTCCTCTAGCTTTAACGCCTCGTCATCAAGCTCAATGCCCGCATCAAATTCATCACCATCAAGTAGTTCCTCGGTGCGCTTTTTTACCTGGAGCTTTGCTTGCTTCGCCATCTTGGATTTTGACAGCCTAGTTTCAACCTTCTTTGCAGACATTATTTACCACTCCTCAACAAAGATAAAACCATTACTAAAAGTTGAATGACACTAGTTGAATAAATAGTGGCAAATCCAGCGCTTGTCAATCCAGATATTGCAGAAAATAAGTACTGCGCCTGAATGGAAGTTAAGGGGAAAAGAAGTTATTTGTTGTGATACGTAGTGAGGATGCAGTAACTTCGCAGATTGGGAAATTACTGCATCCTCAGAATTTACGCATAAAACCTAGAATGGGATATCGTCATCAAAATCGCCGGCTGCCGCCATTTGCGGTGCCTGACTCTGCTCGATAGGAGGTGGTGTATTGCTGGAATAATTATTACCGCCGGCATTCGCGCCGCCACCAGAACCTCTTGAATCCAACATTTGCATTTCGTTGGCAATAATCTCGGTGGTGTAGCGGTCCTGGCCTTGATTATCTTGCCACTTGCGGGTCTGCAGTTTGCCTTCGACATAGATCTTGGACCCTTTTTTCAGGTATTCACCCACGATCTCAGCTAAGCGACGGAAAAAAACGACACGGTGCCATTCGGTCTTTTCCTGCTGCTCACCCGTATTCTTGTCTTTCCAACTCTCAGAGGTGGCAATCGTGACATTGGCAACCGCCTGTCCGTTTGGCATATAACGGACCTCTGGGTCCTTACCAAGATTACCCACTAGAATTACTTTATTAATACCTCTGGCCATAAATTCCTCCTAAAATCAGCTAATTAGCGCGTTATGTACACAAAATGATCGTTCATTAAGTTTGAGCGATAGAATAATCAAGTAGTGCTTCTCTGTCCAAGGCTTTCTTATCAACCTTCAGATAGGCCACTCCATCCTCGGGAATGACCACTGCCTCGGCGACACCACGGACAGAGGTCAGACGCATAGCCAGAGTCTGGGCCTGCTCTTTGGTTACCTCACCGACATTCACCAGTTCGCTGCTGAGGTAGGGAGGCTGGCGCATGGATAAGGTAATGCCGAGCCAGAGCCCGACCAATATGCCATTAACTAAAAATATAGTGGTTACTCCGTAATGTTGGGTGATGAAGCCGGCTACCGTTGCCCCCAGGAATGCCCCCATAAACTGGGAACTGGAAAAGGCGCCCATTGCCGTGCCTTTGTGCGCGGCTGGTGCAAATTTGGCCACTAGAGAGGGCAAGCTGGCCTCCAGCAGGTTGAAGCCGACGAAAAAGAGCCAGAGGGCCATCACCAGTGACCACCAGCTGGCGTGCAGTTGCCAGATCAGCAGGCAGGCGATAGCAAGCGCTAACACAGCAATCACAACTATCTGTTTTAATTGCCTTTTTTTCTCCCCAATGATGATAAGCGGCAGGACCGGCAGCACCGACAGGAGCAGCACAGGCAACCAAACCCACCAGTGATTTTCCAGATCAAAGCCATGCTGTTTGACCCATATAAGGGGTAGAGTGAACATCGTCGCGGTCATTACAAAATGGAGTATAAGCACCCCGATATCGAGTCGCAGGAGCTGTGAATGGCTAAGAACGCGCTTGAGCCAGTTAAACTCGACTTCTGTGTCGCGGTGGAACTTTGTCGTAACCGGAGTGGGCACCACAAATAGGACAATGAGAATAGCCAGGCCAGCCAGTACCGAGGTCGTCCAGAATATCCCCGATACCCCAAACCAGCCTTTTAAGATTGGGCCCAGAATGATGGCAATCGAAAAGGCCAGGCCGATACTCATGCCGATGGCAGCCATAACCTTGAGACGATGCTCTTCCCGGGTTAAGTCAGCCGCCATGGCCATCACTGCACCGGCTATTGCGCCCGCGCCCTGCAAAGCCCGCCCCACTATCACACCGGTAATACTGTCGGACATTGCAGCGATCACGCTGCCCAAGGCGAAGATGACCAATCCGCCAATGATAATAGGCTTACGGCCCCACTTGTCGGATAAACGGCCTAGCGGAATCTGGAGCAGAGACTGGGTTAAGCCGTAGATACCGACGGCAATGCCGGCCAGTAACAGGGTTGAGCCATCGAGCGTTTCGGCATAGATGGCGAAGACTGGCAGGACCATAAACAGGCCCAGCATACGTGTCGCAAACACCCCGGACAGGGCCAGTGCTACACGTCGTTCGCTAGCAGTCATGGAATCAGGATTTTTCACGGATTTGCTCAAACCAATTTTACAAACCAGAATTAACAGTCACTTAGTGGTGATATTTTTATTTATGTACTGACTTTGCAACTAACGGGTCAGGAGGCGTATATTAGCAGGTTTGGATTTGCCTGAGTAAAAGAGTTGTTATGGACACCATCCTGATCCGTGGGGCACGCACCCACAACCTGAAAAATATTGACCTTGAACTTCCGAGGGACAAACTTATCGTGGTGACGGGCCTTTCGGGCTCCGGTAAGTCATCGCTGGCCTTTGACACCATTTATGCCGAGGGCCAACGACGCTATGTTGAGTCGCTATCCTCTTATGCACGTCAGTTTTTATCGATGATGGAAAAACCAGATGTCGATCATATCGAAGGCTTATCACCGGCGATTTCAATTGAGCAGAAGTCGACATCACACAATCCACGCTCAACGGTTGGCACGATCACGGAGATCTATGATTATCTTCGGCTACTTTTTGCACGTGCCGGCGAACCTCGTTGTCCAGACCACAACACCGTGCTTGATGCCCAGACTGTCAGTCAGATGGTCGATCAAATCATGACGATAAAAGAAGGTACCAGGCTCATGTTGCTGGCACCTGTTATTGAAAACCGCAAGGGTGAACACGTACAGGTCTTTAATCAGTTACGTGCAGATGGATTCATTCGCGCCCGCATCGATGGTGAGGTCTATGAACTGGATGATCCACCCGATCTCGATTTGCGTCGTAAACATACTATTGAAGTAGTGGTGGATCGCTTCAAGGTTCGTGATGATATCAAACAACGCCTTGCAGATTCGATCGAGACCGCCTTGCAGTTAGCCGAAGATCGTTGTCGCCTGAGTTTTATGGATGGTGAGCAGGACGATATTATTTTCTCTGCTCGCTTTGCCTGTCCAACCTGCGGTTATTCCATCACTGAGCTGGAACCAAGACTGTTTTCATTCAATAACCCGGCGGGCGCCTGCCCGAGTTGTGATGGCCTGGGTATTCGCCAATATTTCGATCCTGACCGTGTTGTAGCACAACCTGAATTAAGCCTGGGTGCTGGTGCTATACGGGGTTGGGACAAACGCAATATGTACTATTTCCAGATGCTGACTTCGCTCAGTAAGCATTATAAGTTTGATATGGATAAGCCCTTTAACAAACTGCCGAAAAAACTTCGTGAGATTATTCTGCATGGCAGTGGTGATGAAAAGATCAAGTTTACTTATTTTAATGATCGCGGTAGTAAACATGCTAAGACACAGCCCTTCGAGGGCATTATTCCGAACATGGTACGCCGTTACCGTGAGACCGAATCTACTGCCGTACGTGAAGAGTTAACCAAGTATCTCGCGCACCAACATTGCCCTGAGTGTTCTGGAACGCGTCTTAATCAAGCCGCACGGCATGTGTTTGTAGATGAGAGAACCCTGCCAGAATTAACCGAGCTTCCGATTGAGCACGCCAAGACCTTTTTCGAGGAACTGGATCTACCGGGACGACGTGGTGAGATCGCAACAAAAATTGTTAAAGAGATTAACGACCGGCTTAGTTTTTTGGTTAACGTTGGCCTCGAGTACCTAACCTTAAGCCGAAGTGCAGACACACTGTCGGGTGGTGAGGCGCAGCGTATACGCCTTGCCAGTCAAATCGGTGCGGGTCTGGTAGGTGTTATGTATATCCTCGATGAACCCTCGATCGGATTACATCAACGCGATAACACACGCCTGCTTAATACCCTCACCTACCTGCGTGATCTGGGGAATACCGTAATCGTCGTTGAACACGATGAGGAAGCAATCACTATGGCCGATCATGTGATTGATATCGGACCTGGCGCCGGCGTGCATGGTGGACAGGTTGTTGCACAAGGCACACCTAAAGAAATCATTAACAATCCTGCCTCGTTAACAGGACAATACTTATCGGGTAGTAAACAAATCTACATTCCGGAAACAAGAACACAACAAGATCCGGAGCGACAACTCAGTATCTTCGGTGCGCGAGGTAATAATCTGAAGTCAGTAGATGTTTCTCTTCCAGTGGGACTGATGACGGCAATCACCGGTGTCTCAGGTTCAGGTAAATCTACTTTAATCAATGACACACTCTATCGTAGCGCAGCCAATGAAATCAATGGTGCAAGCCATGAAGCGGCAGAGCATGATGAGATCGAAGGTCTGGAACAATTCGATAAAATCGTCGACATTGATCAAAGTCCTATCGGCCGTACCCCTCGTTCTAACCCCGCGACATATACCGGCTTATTCACCCCTATTCGTGAATTATTTTCCGGCACCCAGGAATCGCGTTCGCGTGGTTATACACCTGGCCGATTCAGTTTTAATGTCAAAGGTGGCCGTTGTGAAGCCTGTCAGGGTGATGGTGTGCTTAAAGTCGAAATGCACTTCCTCCCTGATATCTACGTGCCGTGCGATGTGTGCAAGGGCAAACGCTATAATCGGGAAACCCTTGAGATACGTTATAAGGGAAAAAACATTTATGAAGTTCTGGCTATGACGGTTGAGGATGCACTGGAGTTCTTTAGTGCAGTACCAGTTATTAATCGCAAACTGCAAACACTTATGGATGTTGGCCTCAGTTATATTCGACTCGGACAAAATGCAACGACCTTATCTGGTGGTGAAGCACAACGCATAAAACTGTCAAAAGAATTATCCAAACGTGATACCGGTAAAACACTTTACATTCTTGATGAGCCAACTACTGGATTACACTTCCACGATATCGAACAACTGTTACACGTTCTGCATCGCTTACGTGACCATGGAAATACGATAATCATTATCGAACACAACCTGGATGTTATTAAGACATGTGACTGGATTGTTGATCTTGGCCCGGAAGGTGGACATAAAGGAGGTGAGATCTTAATAACCGGTACCCCGGAACAGGTCGCTAAACATAAGCCTTCATATACCGGCCGTTATCTTAAACCTCTTCTCGAGAAAGCCCGAAAATTAAAACCCAGGCAACTAAAAACCAAGCAAAAACGGAGTGCATAAAAAATGGGTGTCACACAATCAATTTTAGTGTATGACACCCATTAAATAAAATAATAATTTATTACCAGCGGCCTCCAAAGACAATTCCGAGTGAACTACCATCGAATGTAGCTGGACTTTGGCCAAAAGCAGTAGTGCGATCATATTCTATATCGGTGTACTGCAAACCAACATAGGCTTTTTCACTGAAATAGTAATCAACTTCAGCAACATAACCCAAAGCATCATCAAACTCAGCACTCGCAACTGATGCGACACCACCGCCATCTAATTCAACATTAAAATGATAAGTTGCGCCGCCGCCGAAACGCCATTCATCTAGCGCGTACAGGAACAGCAACTGCCCCGTAAAACGTGAAAAATCTAGATCACCGTTTGTTGCTGAAATGGAGTCGACTTTCCAACCACCTGTCGCACGCGCTTCAACATTCCCCATATCCCAGGCCGCACCAAACTCAAGCGTTAAAAATTCGCCCGCTTTAATATCCTCTGAGCTACCATCGGTGAACAACACTTCAACAACGTCATCACCACCTGAATGGAGACCTATAGAAGCAATAAAATCCACCTCAGCATAAGCCGACTCAGTCGCCAACAGTAAAAAGAATCCCAATAATGTAATACGCATTTTCATAAAGCCCCCATAAAATCTAAAAACTACTTCATAAATATTGTTTGAATTATTGTAGCTATTTTACGTTATCACTGAAAGCTTCGTGCCCATTTTTACATCAAAATAATCATCTGCACGCAATTGGTTTACAGCAATTTCAACCAGTCCCATTGAGTTTGAATACCAAAAAGGCTGACCTTTTTCGCGAGAGGAAAAGGTTTCAGCATGTTCTATTTTCTGGTTTACGATTCGAATATTGTCTGTCTTTGTCATGGTATTGGCTCTGCGCCCCGTCACCAGATTGCCAAAACCATCTATGTATATCACTCTATCTAAATCTCTGGGCCAACTATGACCAACAAGATTTTTTCCATCTAACGAATTGAGTGCCAGATTCTGGCTATTCAAACTTGCGGCCAAAGCAGGGGCAAATAAATCACGCCCATGAAAACTGGTCGATAAATTATCAGGACGCCAAGTAATTTCATTAACGTTACAATCACTTGTCCTTTTAATGACCTGACTAAACAAACCATTATCTGGCCCACAATAAGTCACACCATCTGCTTTCACCAGAATTGGGCGACGCTCCGAATCACCAACGCCAGGATCAACTACAGCAAGGCAGGCATCACCGGGTTTAAATCTTGTACTGAGAGCGGCAAGCAAATATGCCGAAGACTCAGGATCAAACATTGGTGCGTCATGAATAAGGTCAATAACTTCGTATGGCGAATCTAATGTATTACTAAGCGTGACCTTTAATTCACCTACGTAAGGTCCTTGATAACCAAAATCTGTGAATAAGTAAATCATTATTAGCGAAGGAAAATTTTTTCAATAATGAGGTCACGTTGTTCATCTAAATTTACCGTAAACATCATGATCGATTCAATCTCATTGATATTCATTCGCCGTCCTTCTGGTGCCTTGTAGACATCAAATAAATCTATAGTTATCTCTGAGGTGCCCGGTTGAATGTGAACTGTACGAATAAATCGATCCCGGTGATCATAGTAGGATTCACGGTGTTTTCGATCATGCAACCTTATATTCAGTGTTAAAGCTATACTCCCTGGGTTGTGTACACGGAGTACAAGTTGTTTGTATTTAATCCACTCCTGTCCAAATGAATTAAGAGCAATATTGCTGTATCTCGCTCCTTTTTCAAACGTCACATGTAGCGCTTGCTTTCCTTCATGTTCATCAAGTCTGTACTTAGCCTTCCATCGCCCCCAACGACTTAACTCATAAGGAGCGGAGAAATCGCTTAAAACCGGAAAGTTTTTTTCTATATACAGCTCATCAATAAATATTTTCAAACTCGGCCACAGTAACCCAAGAATAGCCACAAGCGAAATTACAATTACAACCGGTTGCCAAGGTCGTAAGTACTTTTTAGTGAATATTATGGTTGTTGTCGCGACTAAAGTGCCAGCTAGATTTAAAGCTATATCTTTTACTGAAGCTGATCGTCCAATGTAATGTTGCACGAATTCAATTGCACCGCTCACCAAAATTGTTAACACGACAACAAGGCCAAAGTGCTTTATATTTTTTGGGGCGAATTGCGGCACAATGTTCATCAGAAACATCCAGATGACAAAGAAGCCCAAAAGATGTAGCAGGTTCCAGAGCTCATTTTCCAATCGTGTAACAGCTAGATCTAATTCAATAAAAAATAGACCATAAAACAACAATAAACAGATGACACCAAAGGCCCACTTTGATTTGAATATATTGAAACGATTTTCCATAAACTGGTTCCTACAGCTAACTTTAATCGTTATTAGCATAATTTAGCCCGGAAACAAAAAGGCCGAGCATGGAAGCTCGGCCTTTTAATCAATCTGAACGTCTAGCGTTTAGATTTAGTTTCGATTTATTCTTCTGTTGCAGCTTCGCTATCGTCAGCTACGGGGCGATCTACCAATTCAACTATGGCCATCGGTGCTTTGTCGCCCGTACGGAAACCGCACTTAAGAATACGTAAATAACCACCAGGACGAGCTTCGTAACGTGGACCGAGCTCATTGAAAAGCTTGCTCACAACATCACGATTACGCAGGCGATCAAATGCTAAACGACGGTTAGCTACGCTGTCAGTCTTCGCTAGCGTAATCAATGGCTCTGCTACACGACGTAATTCCTTCGCCTTCGGCAAGGTTGTTTTAATCAACTCGTGATCAAACAAAGAAGATGCCATGTTCTTGAACATCGCCTTACGATGCGAGCTATTACGATTTAATTGTCTGCCACTTTTACGATGACGCATTTTACTAACCCTTTAATACTTCGATTAAGCCGCTGAGTCTTTTTCACGTAGACTCGAAG
>Ga0316205_10000883_pt1 | contig 44171 bp, 40 predicted proteins | sample 3monthpyrite_MG_FD_204941 | JGI IMG/M metagenome (GOLD analysis project Ga0316205, IMG submission 204941) | Microbial mat bacterial communities from mineral coupon in-situ incubated in ocean water Damariscotta River, Maine, United States -... | ecosystem: Environmental > Aquatic > Marine >...
GAAGCAAGCTTCCAGGAACAACAGAAACACGCCTAATCAATCCCCCATTTATTAATTTATTTCCCAACCGTCGCCTTGCCCTCTCCGCCAAACCGCGTAGCAAAATAACCTATCGTTAGTCCAATAATGGCTCCTTCGGCAGTGAACCAAAATGGCGAGGTCATTATTCCATTCTCACCAAACACAGAGAACATCATGGCCTGCATAGCATCAAAGGCAAAAAAGATGAGAACAAAGTTCATCCACGCACCCACTATCGTTGCGCGAAACCACCAAGGGAAAGGCAGTTTTAGTATTGGATGATAGGTAAAGACCCCGAACATTCCAATAATCGCGCCAAGTGTGGTGTACCACAGCAATATACCCCATCGAAGTAACGAATTAGCTTCTGGCAAAAAGTAGGGTAAAAAAATAAAACCGATAAGCCCAAATAAAAAACCGATTGCTTTACCGATTGCTATGCGTGTTATTAATGACGGATTTTCAAACATGTGCATTTCTCCTGCAAGCAAACCTAATATCTAGAATAAGGGACAGCAAGAAGAGCTGCTTTAAGCATCTGCTGGCGAATCCTCAGCGTTCGGTAAGAATCATTTATCACTGACCATATTATTATGATTCTCACTTTTATAACTTCCCGCAACAAGCCAACCAAGACCGAAAAGCGTTAGCCCCCAAACTTCGACCCAAAAGACAGTGTCGCTAATCAACGACAAGCCGATTATGCCTCCCCCCATAAGTATACTCACGGTACGGTAAAAATATGCTCGATGAGGTTTGCCTTTTTTCATTGCACGTATAGAGAAGAACCACATTAGTGCAATGAGGCACGCAAAAAGAAGACCGGCTGAAACGATATGAATAAATTGGGGCTCCAAGCCGATGGTTTCCGCGATTGCTCGAACCCATTTAGCTGGAATATCTAACTCACTAAAACCTTTTGTTGGAAATAAGGCAACACAAATAGCAAAAACACATGCCATTTTACTTAGATAATATTCCCGATCTCTTTTTTCTTCATTCGCTCCGTTGTAAGCAGACAAGAAGAAACCAACCGCGATCAATGAGCCTACGAAAATATCACGAGAATCTGTCCAATAAGAGATGCTGATAGACGTTAATTCTTTTATGTCTCCTGAAAGTAACCAAACGGCTGGCGACAAGAGAAGCGCGGTGACTCCAACAATTACGCGCATCATTTTATGATTAATCTGACGAATCGCTGGTGCTTTTTCTTGCATAAAGAATCCCTCCTTAAATTACTAACATTTCATTAACCTAACGCAAAGGTTTTAAGTAAATAAATGGGTTTGATTTTATTTATTCTTCTTGCTGATAAGAATGAGAAACATTTGTAACTGCCCCCTTTTGAACCATCACTTGGTATTGTTTTTGTAATACAAACGATATCTAAGAGTGACTAATAACATCCTGCTCTGAATTCATTGAGATTAGAGACAGCTCTCTATTAATCCACATCACTAGAAATACCATCAGGATCCCATCCTTGTGTTTTTGCTCTAGCGATGGCCTCATCATATATGCGTTTGTGTCGAGCTCGCAATTCATCCGGCAACGAACTGACCATACTACCGTACTTATCCCATTCAGCATTTACCTGTTGGTAAATCACATCGATCCGCGAAATTGTCCAGCCCTCACAGGTTTCAGATTCGGGAAGAATATCGAACAACCACGCATCACGTATGATGTTACCGACCGTAGTCATGCCTCCATTCATATCATGGTCTAAACCAGGGTAAGTTTTAGGTGTAATAGGACGATTCATGATTTCAGTAATTCCAAGTTGCTGACATATTGTACATCAGCAAATCATACACGCTTGTCCCAATTTATGCCCGTATTGTTCTCAAGGCATAAGCAGCAGACTTCCCAGGGTTTTTATTAACTCAAGTTCTTGGCGAGGTGAATCTAAAACCGTTCGATCTAATTAATAAGAAATTAATTGTCTGATTTTTATTTGTTGCTATAAAGCCAAAATCACGTCAATGTGGTCTATTCTTCATTATCATCACTTTTGAATTTCACTAATCGAGTTACCTGAATATCGGAAATAAATACAATACCCGTATGATCGTTATAATAAGGAGCCAAACCTTCTAGGATTGGATTGACCAGATCTTCCGGTATCGCAACAATGATCATAATTAATACATCATCTTCATTAAACATGAGATGACCTTCATGAAAACCATGGCGACCTTTACCAGATAGATTATTGACGATCGTATAGCCCGTAACGCCGGCATGGTCGAGTAAATCAGTCACTAATCCTTGGTGTTCGCCTTCCAAAATAATTTCTAGCTTTTTGACTTGGCTGAAGTTGAGATTTTTCATGATGCAGTAGCCTCCTCAGGCGATAACGCTTTTTCGAGAGATGACAAAGGGCGCGAGTTCCACTCGCCACTTTCATAGGAATATACAAGCTGTTGTTCAGGATCGATAACCAATAACCGAATCCAACTGTTATAAACCAGATACTTAACCGTGACAACGTCTTCAATGGCTCGCTTTGCGTGTTCAAGTGGTGCTTCTATCACAGTAATAAGTCGCATTGGTTCATGATAAGGCAGGCCTTTTTCCAATACTGTCTGTGCAGGCAATCCCGTACGTAAGTCACTTGCGTTACCCGTCATTACGCCAAAGCGATCTGCCACATTGTGATAAACCTTACTTCCACTACCAAAACGTTCATTATCAACAGTTGAAAAATAATGTTCCATATTAATCCACTGGCCTACGACAAGAGGTCCGGTAAGTATATTTTCTAACAAACGACGTTTAGGATCGATGTGATAGTCATATGAGTGTAGGAAAGCACGACCTTCCAAGCTTAGATCCCGGGTCAATGAACGCCGTCCAATAATAAAGTAAGCATTACGAGATAAACCCCATTCGGGACGGACTTGTGACCAGTCCATGGAATTACGTTCTATCTCACGATAGGCCGCAGCAGGTTCGCGTGGCGTAGGCCGGATTTGTAAACTAGGTAAACGTTCTTGAGCACACAAGCGTGATGCTGATAATAAACCATTGCGTAATCTGTCGATGTATACGATATGGGATGATGGCATGCGATCCAGATCAAATAATTGCAAATCATCGGTTGTCGTATTGTGTAGGCCAGGAATAAACCAGGCATCATCTGGGATGTCGATACCTTGTTTGCGTAACCGATAGCGAACTTCTGCCTTATTCGCCATTTGCGCCAGAGCACGCGCATTCACTAGACCATGGTTACCGCCACATGCACCACAGTCGAGTGCTGATTCGTATGGGTTATTATCTGAGGTACTACCATGGCCAAACAATAGAATGAAACGTGAAAATTCTTTTGTCAGACCAATCGAGCGTAATGCCTGACTGACGAAGTTAACTTGTTCGTCAAGGCTAAAACCAATACGTGCTAGCTGCTCAAGTTGTACACGGGTAAAGGAAGGGTTGATACGGTAAACATCGTGCAAACGATTGATAAAGTCTTCCGTCTGCTCATAATTCAAGTTTAATGTTTGTTTGAATTCAGGTGCATCATCTTGTTTACCGAGTGCGGCTTCGCGCAGCTCGCGTACCATTGTATCGTTAACCTGCTCCGTTTCCAGATTGAACTCCACATGAACAGCCTGAACAATGACCGCACGCTGCACTGCTCGCAAAATAGAATCGGCTTGCTCACGATCAAGTTTATCGAGCAACATGTGTGTCGATGGTTTTTTCTTATTAAACTGTTTGCGCCAATGATTATAAGTTTGCGGCATCAGTGTTTTGCCAAACATATCAAAGCCAAACAACAAGCCGATGGCTTCAACAGTGACAAAGGGACTGAAGATGGATTCTTTAAGTTCATAAATCGCTTTTTTAATGGCGGTTGCGGCATTAATATCTTCTTGTGGTGAGACCGTCATTTCAAGAACGAGATTCTTGGGGGTTAAGAGTACGGGACAAAGATGAATTTGGCTGCCTTTACCCAGCTCCATAAAACTAACAGGTACACCAAAGAAACCGGCAATGCCGAAAGTTTGATAATCACCGACACTCTCAAGGTGTCGACGTATTCGTTCAGAACGCGTATCAATACAAAACAATGCCTGCACAAACGGACGTTTTTCTCTGGCTGGTTCAGGCTTCAGACTTATACCTGCTAATAGTTGCGACATGGCATGCGCTTCCATCGCGCGTAGCCAGGTATATCCTTCCTGTTTTTCAAAATCACGGAAAATATTAATCAGTTGTGCCAGCTCGTCTTCGGACAGATTTTTCAAAGTATCAATATTGCAATCAGCTTCTATGGCGAGCTGACGTAAGCGCATGGCTTGTTGGCTGGCTTCATGAACTCGTTTGTGTGTAACGTATACATCAAACAGTTTATCAATACGTTGCATATTGCCTATCGCAAGGGCTTGTTCCACGCGTTGGGCAAAGACAGGTAAAACAACACCGCTATTTAATTCATATCGTAGAAAGGCTTGCTTGGTATCTTTTTCAATGAGATCGTTTATATCACCGGCGCTAGTTGCAATATCTTTGCGTGCACGTTCATTTAACAAGGCTAAGGCGAAGGTCAGTCTAACTGCGACTAAATCCACCAGATCAGCAGGATAACGTTCACTCCAGAAGTAATGCCGGGCATTAGCACGCCAGCGAATAAAGCCAGCCCAACCATGCAAGCGGGTAAGTTCACGAGTGAAGTAAGCGACCCACTTCTCTTCTGGTATTTGCAGGGTTTCCATGACTTGGGCAATGATGCCTTCAGGGCTATCATTCGCTTCGAGAATACGATTAACATCCAAGCCACGTAAAAACAGTTTAGTGTTTCGGCGAGCAACTTCACGCCATGCGCAGAAAAAACCGCGTTTACGTTCTGGCATACCCCAAACAGATTGGCCTTCGTCAAAAAAGTCCAGGCAGCTTTTTATCACTAATTCATCGAGTTCAGTACTTATTTCAGTACCATAAAGATCATCAACGGCTTCATATACCGGACGATCCCCCTGTAATTTTTCATGTAAACCCCCTATCAGTTTATCCATATCAACAGGTGCCTCTGTTGAAGAGATTTCACCGTTTAATGCTGCTCTAACATCAGAAATACTGGCGAGTTTATAATCCTGAATAACAGGTTGAGTTGTTTTTGTGAGCAACTTCATCAAGCAGCGTTCTGCATCAATGTTGTTGATTTTATTTCGTACCGATAAGAACTGATTAACATCAGCAAGTAGTTGTGTCTGATCAACTTTACCTTGAATAAGATAATCTTGATAAATGGTACGCGGTAAATAACCCCGACCATGAAACAGTCGCTCACCTTCTTTAACAGCTTTGTCAAAAGGCAAGTGTTCAAGGGCATGTAATGGGTTGTGATGAATAAACGATCGCATTGGCCAGAAGTAAGGAATAGGCTCACCCGCAACATAAATCATTGAGCGAATTTTTAGCTTCGTACCAAGAGGAAGACTCATAACAACCCGCCTGAAAGATAAACGCTACTCAGAATGAGCGCGATTAAGACAACTGCATAACTCCAGCAAGACATAAGATTAAGGTCAGACACTTCACCCTCATTATTCTGGCTAGCAGGACCAACAATCAACCCTTGCAGTAAACGCACTCCGGCCCAGCTCCATAACAACCATATTCCAAGCAGCGCGAAAGTCGCAGTAGGCATTGCCACACTCGTATCCATAATAAATTTTAACATGATAAAAAAGCCAGGAAATAAGGGGGTAGCAATAGCCGCGAGTATAACTACAACAAGCACACCAGAAAAACGCGGAATGGATTGAGCAAGCCCGCCATATAAATCGGTATACGCTGCACCAAATCTTTTTTCCAGTCCCGCACTTAATAATGCCAACAATAGCAGCGGAGCAGTGATACCAAATGCATATACATGATGCATGCTTTGATTCAAGTCAGTTGTTGTTAACCACAACATCGCCCACATGGAGGTAGCCAAAAAACTATTCCATTGCCCTACGCCACGAAGTGCCAGCATTCTTAAGGCGTATAACAATGATGTAGCCAGTGCCCAGGTAATTATCCATGTTGGAACGTTAGTATCTGTTGAGTGAATAATCGCAAGCCCAATGTGTGGCCATCCTAATAATAAAAGACAGCGAAGTACGACATGCTGTACGCGATTAAACAAAGCATTAAACACCATGCTTAATGGAAATAAAGGAAGAAACAAACCGACGAGTAGGAGAAAAATATCTGGCATCTTAATTCCACCTCAACCAGATATTAAGTTTATTCGCACTCGAAAGGATAGTGCGCGTTAGCAATGTATAGAGATCCGTCATGTAAAGTTCACGAGAGATTAATGCATAAAACATGGTCCATAAGCGACCGGTATACCTTGGGTGTTTTCCAATACGATTGCGTTCGGAGTAATAGGCGACTAGCCAGCCAACTACAATAGTAATCGTGATTAATGCTACTAAAATATCAAAACGAATTTTTTCAATACTTGCCGCTGCAAATAATTTTTCACGGAATGCAGCATCAGGATAAAGATAAACATCAAATGCATGACTAATAAACACATAGCCTAAAATAACGATGGCAAACGATAAGATGCTTATCATAACCAAACGCCATAGATTTGTAGCATGCGTACGATAAGTAGCAAAGATCAATTGCGCACCGGTTATCCAACCAAAGAACAATAATATAATAGCACCCTGTTTCTGGAAGTAATCTTCTGCGACAAGCCAGTGTGAAACTATCAGGATAGCAAGCGGTACAATCAGTGTAATAGCCGCCATCAATAGCCAGGGTTTGCGTGTTATAACTGGGCGTTTTTCAACAACAAAGGTATAGAGTTCATCTTTAGGTACACCATCATCCTTGCGTGCTTTATGAATAACACTACCTGCACTTAAGAACAGCGTACCTTTAAACACACCATGTGCAATGAGATGATAAATGGCCAGCGAGAAAGCACCAATCCCACATTCCATAACCATGAAGCCCATCTGCCCCATAGTGGAATAACCCAGTGATTTCTTAATGTCATTTTGTACCAGCATCAGGACTGAACCGATAACGGCCGAGATAAAACCAACGATAAATACCCATTGTAATACATCACTGGTGTTGGCAAAAACAGGAGCGAAGCGATTAATTAAAATACCGCCCGCATTAACAATACCTGCATGCATTAACGCGGAGACGGGTGTTGGACCATCCATCGTATAAGGGAGCCATGTGTGCAACAGGAATTGTGCTGATCGGGCAAAGGCCGCTAGCGCTATCAGTATTCCGATCACTTCAGGTAAAGGCAATCCAAATACACTATGGGCGTTCGGTGACTGGTTAAGTTGTTCAAAGATAACCGGCAGTGACCATGTCCCATATGCCTGAAATAGTAATACTGCTGCAAGTACGAGCGGCAAGTCACCGATGCGATAAGTAATTAAAGTCCAGAATGCGTAACGATATGCTGAAGGGCTACGCGTGTCCTGTCCGAGTAAAAAATAAAGAAACACACCAACAAAATGCCACGCGACAACAAGACTGATCAAATCAGCTGCTGCCACCATAAGTAGTAATGACGCCGTCATTAAATCCAGTAACATAAAAAAACGCGCATATCCGGATTCTTCCGCCATATACCGAAGTGAATAGATGTGGACGATCAAACTGATTAGGCTAATGACCAAGGCCAGTAGAATGCTCAAAGAATCAAAATAGATAATGGTCCAAGGGCTGATGGAAATTGACTCGCCGACCAAGTGCCCTGACAGCGATAGCCACAGTAACACGCCGGACAATATGACACTTAGCAAGGTGGCCGCGACACTTATACGCGCGACACATCGACCCAGTTGCCCCTGCAAAAGGTGTGTCAACAAGGCCGATAACACGGGTAATAATATGATAAATAAGATCAGCTTGGACATCATGATGAACGATTTTCCTAAGTACTAAAAATGACAAATCCATTCAATAGTATCTGTCCTACTGTCTGCTTGGTTATCAAGAAAAGCCTATTAAATTAGGCATCATCGCACGATTCTAAGTGCGTTTCCGTTAGTGAAAGCGAACAGTTTAGATTTTCTTGTTATTGTCTTGTTATTTTTTTATATGAGTACCATTTATATACATTACTTTTTAAAGAATGTAAGCATAGATAGGTTTTTAATTGATTATATATGTATAAATAATCATTTATGTATCAATATTTATGTATAGATACATCTACGATAATAGATGTATCTACTGAACTATATCTATAAATAATATTGTTAATTAGGAGCAACTATAGCGATTAAAGTCTTCAGGAGAAGTAACTAACGTTCTTGGCTTACTTATTAGGGATTGTGTTTAACCACTCTTGCCAATTGATGCTATTTACTCCGAAAGCTCTCAATTTCCATTTCTTACACGAGGTATCTAGTCTTTGGGGAGTGCAACTCATTGTCTATATTTTAAAAGAATAGTAGAATTTTCGTTAAACCTGAGATGGTTTACCGATTTATAGATAGGCAGCTAGCGATAATAGGGGTTTCAAGTATGGCTTTAGATCAACTCAAGGCCTTTTTAAAAAAAATGGAGTCTGAACCTGCGCTTAAAAATGAGGTACTCCTTTTAGCAACTGCAGATGATGTTGCGCGAAAAGCACTAACGCTTGGTTTTGAATTTTCAGGCGATGAATTATTAAGAATGTCAGGTAAGAAAGTCGGCAAGGTTACTGTTATAAAAAACGATATCCCTGGCGAGTATTATTAAATACTTTTTAAATATCTGCTTGTACAAGTATCGGAAGTATAAATCCTATAATTTCATCAAATCAGAAGTAACTTTACCCGAATTGAATACCCTCTTTAATAGCTCTAATAAATCTTCCCGGGCCTAACGACTTAAAAGCCCCAACGAGTAGTAACAAGCGAACCTGACTTGCTTGTTATGTTTCTTTTAGTGACTCAACTATTTTTAATGCCTCCACTATTGATGGTGCGTATAACTTTGCGACACAACAGGAACCTTGTTGTGCTGCATGAGCTTTAACTAGACCCAATATTTCTTGTAGTGACATTGAGTCACCATTTGGTTCTGGATTAATAGAGGAGTTGTCTTTTCCTTCTAGAGTATATGTTTTACCCGATGCGTCCAAAAGATAATCAGCCCCATCATATTCATGACGGTTTAGATCTACATCACTTTCCCATTCGGTTTGGTCACTGACATATATTAATTCAGGATCGTCTGAATGTTTTATTAATGCTGGCCAGATTACCATCTCATTCCTTTTGAAAAATAACGTTCGAGTTAAGTGGTGAGCCGTGTTTTTTGCGGCGAGTCCAGCCCACGTTTTTTGTGGGTGAACTTGAACGATTTGTTATGTTTTTTCATTAGTGCGTGGCACTAATGTTAAACGTGTTAATTTAAAAATATATATTATAAATAACAATATAATAAAGCCAATAATTAATCTTGGCATGGACTCTGCGAAGAAATATCTAGCTACGCCATTTAGCACTATCCAAAAAAGTACTAATAAACCCAAAATATCGTTAGTCCTTTTAGACCATTGATGCTCAGTGCCACATGAACTGCAACTGTATTTTTTATTCTCATTTGATATTAAGAACCAAACAAGAGGTATTGGTTTATTACATTTTTTACATTCAGGAATAAATTTCATTTTATTTACAAACATTACTATATATATGGGGCATAAGTGATACATAGTACGCCCGATTTTGTGTTGTTGAGAGTTTGCGTAGATGCAATTTCCTTTGCTTTCATATTCTTATGCACCAATGTTCCGTATTGATTTAAGAGTGTTATGTAGCAGTTCTGCACTAAATGCAATATCTTTCTTTTAATCAAAGAGTTAACTTCCTAGCTTCGACTTTACTCTGCATATGCGTGCAACGTCAAGACTAGTACCGATGCATAAAGATTGGCGTCGGATTACGCAACACGCGGTTAATCCGATCTACTAAAACGTCACGTCAAGAACGTCCGGGTATTTAAGGAATGACTTACTTGGAAGGCTTAATAACGAGGATTAAACCGGAAATACTGGTGATCATAAACAAGATAGAAGAAACGCCATGTAGCTTACCGAAATTCGCCGCAGCCGCCGAACCTTCAACAAGGCCTTGTGCCTTGAGTTCAGCCATCATAGGTTGCAGAAAAAATTGCCCTATCGCGATCAATACCAGCATAAGTACTAGTATGTAGTTGGTTTTGTGTTTAATGCCTGCGCGATAGAGATTGCTGAGAAGTAATAAGCCACCACAGACCAGACCGATGTAACTCATGGTGGTGAAGATGTGACCTGCAATAAAACCCGCAAGCTGTCTGTCATCTAGGACACCGAACAAGGTGGGTGCGACGACATAACCCACTGTCCACATTCCACCGACCCATAGTGTTAGGAGGATACGTTCGGATGCGGAGTGAAATTTCATACGGCTAGATTGCTTCGCTGCTCTCGCAATGACGTCAGTATTAAATGTATTTAACAGAAAGGATTTCGTATTCAATGACACCGGAAGGTGCTTGTACGGCAGCAATATCACCTTCTTCTTTACCGATCATCGCGCGTGCCAGTGGTGACGTAACTGATACCATACCGGCTTTAATATCGGCTTCGTCTTCGCCAACAATGCGGTAGGTCACTTCTTCCCCTGTTTCTTCATTACACAGGTCAACGGTTACACCGAAGATCACTTTGCCTGTTTTTGGCATTTTTGTGACATCAATAATTTCAGCATTCGACAATTTGCCTTCGATATCGGCAATACGGCCTTCTGCGAAACTTTGTTGTTCACGAGCTGCATGATATTCAGCATTTTCTTTTAAATCACCATGTTCACGCGCAGTCGCAATCGCTTTAATGATTGTTGGGCGATCAACGCTTTTTAATTGGTGTAATTCTTTTTGCAGTGCTTCTGCACCGACAATCGTTAGTGGAACTTTATTCATGCTTGCAACTCCTCATGCAATGTCTGTAGACAATTCACGCTACCTTCACATTCATACTCCATAGCGTCACACATTGCGCTCGCGCCTGCAATGGTGGTGGTATAGGTTACTTTGTGTTGTAGGGCTGCACGTCGAATAGTTGAAGAATCAGCAATGGCCTGACGTCCTTCCGTGGTATTAATAATTAAATTAATTTGATCATTTTTAATCATATCAACAATATGCGGGCGACCTTCGCCTACTTTATTTACTTTTTTACATTCAATATCCGCATCAGTTAATATCTTTGCTGTTCCGCGGGTTGCCACAAGGCTAAAACCAAGTTTAGTCAGGTTTTGCGCAATGGGCAGAATGGCTTGTTTATCTGCGTCTCGGACACTCACAAATGCAGTGCCATGATATGGCAAATTCACGCCAGCACCCAATGATGCCTTCAAAAATGCCTCACCAAAAGTACGGCCAACACCCATGACTTCACCTGTCGATTTCATTTCCGGGCCGAGTATAGGATCAACACTTGGAAATTTAACAAACGGGAACACGGCTTCTTTAACCGAGAAATATTCTGGCACGATCTCGGTTGTAATACCCTGTGCAACTAAACTTTCACCGACCATGCAACGCGCGGCGATTTTAGCGAGTGAACGACCTGTTGCCTTTGATACAAAAGGTACCGTACGCGAGGCACGTGGATTTACTTCAAGAATAAAGACTTTATCACCTTGAATCGCAAATTGCGTATTCATTAAACCGACAACTTCCAGCTCAATGGCCATAACGTGGATTTGACGGCGCACTTCTTCAAGAATTTCTTTTGACAAATTATAAGGTGGTAATGAACAAGCCGAATCACCGGAGTGAACACCCGCTTGTTCGATATGCTGCATGACACCACCGATGACAACATTTTCACCATCACAAATCGCATCAACATCAAGTTCAACGGCATCATCAAGGAAACGGTCTAGTAACACAGGCGAGTCATTCGATACTTGTACTGCATGGGTCATGTAACGACGCAGTTCTTCTTCGTTATAGACGATTTCCATCGCACGACCACCAAGAACATACGATGGACGAACAACTAATGGGTAGCCAATTTCTTCAGCCTGCTTAACGGCCACTTCCGGATCACGTGCGGTTCTATTCGGTGGCTGTAATAAATTTAGCTTTTCGATCATTTGCTGGAAGCGCTCACGATCTTCTGCTCTATCAATTGCATCTGGTGATGTACCAATAATCGGTGCACCTGCTACTTCAAGCGGACGTGCTAATTTGAGTGGTGTTTGGCCACCGTATTGCACAATCACCCCTTTCGGGTTTTCGTTATCAATAATCTCAAGCACATCTTCTAATGTAAGCGGTTCGAAATAGAGACGATCTGATGTGTCGTAATCGGTCGATACAGTTTCAGGGTTACAGTTAACCATAATGGTTTCGTAACCTGAGTCACGCATAGCAAATGCGGCGTGTACACAACAGTAATCAAACTCAATACCTTGACCAATACGATTAGGTCCGCCACCCAAAATCATAATCTTGTCGTTATCGGTTGGTTCTGATTCACATTCTTCGTCATAAGATGAATACATGTAAGCCGTGCTCGTCGCGAATTCAGCCGCACAGGTATCTACGCGTTTATAAACCGGGCGCACATCAAGTGAATGACGGTGTGCACGCATACTGGCTTCATCGACTTCTAACAATCCAGCTAAACGGCTATCCGAGAAACCTTTCTTCTTCAGGTTAAACATCGCGCGTTTATTCAGGCTTGTAAGCTGGGTGCCACGAATCTCATTTTCGCTTTTAACAATATCTTCAATCTGTGCAAGGAACCATGGATCGATCTTACAAACATCAAACACTTCTTCAATTGTCATACCCGCACGGAAAGCATCAGCAACATACCAAAGACGATCGGAGCGTGGTGTACCCATTTCTTGTTTGATGCGACTGATTGCGTCATCATCTTCAAGGTTAACCATTTCATTAAAACCATCGGTACCAATTTCTAAACCACGCAATGCTTTTTGCAAAGACTCTTGGAAGGTACGTCCAATCGCCATGACTTCACCCACTGACTTCATTTGTGTGGTTAAGCGATCATCGGCATCCGGGAATTTTTCAAATGTGAAGCGAGGAATCTTGGTAACAATGTAATCAATACTGGGCTCAAACGATGCAGGTGTTTGGCCACCGGTAATATCGTTCTTTAATTCATCAAGTGTATAACCAATCGCCAGCTTGGCTGCGATTTTTGCAATCGGGAAACCTGTTGCCTTTGATGCCAGTGCGGACGAACGTGATACGCGTGGATTCATTTCAATAATGATCATGCGTCCGTTCTCAGGGTTGATTGCAAACTGAACGTTTGAACCACCTGTATCAACACCAATTTCACGCAGTACGTCCAACGAGGCATTACGCATGATTTGGTATTCTTTATCTGTCAACGTGAGTGCGGGTGCAACGGTAATCGAGTCACCGGTATGCACACCCATTGGATCAAGATTTTCAATCGAACAGATAATGATGCAGTTATCTTGATGATCACGCACCACTTCCATTTCGTATTCTTTCCAACCCAAAATCGATTCTTCAACCAGCAATTCATTGGTAGGTGAAAGATCCAGGCCGCGTGCACAGATTTCTTCAAATTCTTCTTTGTTGTAGGCAATACCGCCGCCACTGCCACCCATGGTAAATGATGGGCGAACAACAGCGGGGAAACCGACTTGAGCTTGTACTTGCCACGCTTCTTCCATGCTGTGTGCAACAGCTGCCTTTGGCATATCAAGACCAATTTTTTGCATGGCTGTACGAAAGCGATCACGATCTTCGGCTTTATCAATTGCATCACGTGATGCACCAATCATTTCTACGCCGTGTTCCTCAAGAACACCTTCACGATATAAATCCAATGCGCAGTTCAAGGCAGTTTGGCCACCCATAGTTGGAAGCAGCACATCAGGCTTTTCTTTTTCAATAATACTACGAACGGTTTGCCACGTAATCGGTTCGATATAAATCGCATCGGCCGTTTCCGGGTCGGTCATGATTGTGGCTGGGTTTGAATTCACCAAGATTACGCGGTAACCCTCTTCGCGTAGCGCCTTACAAGCTTGAGCTCCCGAGTAATCAAACTCACAGGCTTGACCAATTACAATCGGACCAGCACCAATAATCAGAACACTTTTTATGTCAGTACGTTTTGGCATAATTACTCTTTCAAATAAAAACTAATTTAGACAGAATTCACAAGATGAACATGATTTAATAAAACACGTTCTTTATTTACAAATTAACATTCTGTCAATCTTGTTAATCCTGTCGAAAAATAAATTCAAACTTACTCAGCGTTCACTTTCATCATTTTAATAAAATTATCAAATAATGGTGCAACATCAGTCGGCCCTGGGCTTGCTTCAGGGTGTCCCTGAAAACTAAATGCCGGTTTGTCTGTGCGGCTAACACCTTGTAATGATCCATCGAACAATGAACGATGTGTTGGTACAAGGTGTGCTGGCAGACTTGCTTCATCTACTGCAAAGCCATGATTCTGACTGGTGATCATGACTTCTTTTGAATTCATGTCTTGCACAGGATGGTTGGCACCATGATGACCGAACTTCATCTTCATTGTCTTGGCGCCGGATGCCAGTGATAACAATTGATGACCAAGGCAGATACCGAAAATAGGTAGCGACTTTTCAAGGATTTCAGTAATTGCGGTAATCGCGTAATCACAGGGTTCTGGATCACCAGGACCATTAGAAAGGAAAACGCCATCTGGATTCATTGCCAAGACATCGGCAGCCGATGTTTGTGCAGGTACAACGGTTACCTTACAACCACGTTCAGTAAGCATGCGTAAGATATTGTGCTTAACACCAAAGTCGTAAGCCACGACATGAAATTGTTGTAGCTTGGCTTCTTTGTCACTGTAACCTACGCCGAGTTCCCAAACACGTTGTGTCCATGCATATTGTTTTTTGGTGGTGACTTCTTTGGCTAAATCCATGCCTTTCAAACCGGGGAATTGTTTCGCTACAGCCAGTGCCGCTGCTTCATCGATGTTGTCACCCGCGACAATACAACCACTCTGAGCACCTTTCTCACGAAGAATTCGTGTCAGGCGTCGTGTGTCGATATCTGCAATCGCGACTACGTTATTTGCTTTTAGATAATCATCTAAGGATTGCTCAGCTCGCCAGCTACTATGCAATAGCGGCAGGTTCTTTATCACCAAACCACTGGCATGCACTGCGTTAGACTCAACGTCCTCAGCCGTGGTGCCAGTATTACCCACATGGGCGCCGGTTAAGGTAACAATTTGTTGAGCATAAGATGGATCAGTGAGAATTTCCTGATAACCCGTCATGGAAGTATTAAAAACGACTTCACCTGAGGTTTGACCCTCAATACCAATTGACTCGCCGTGAAATAGGCTGCCGTCTTCTAGAACTAACAGTGCAGGTTGGCGCACAGAACCTCCATCCTCAGATATACGAAGCGGGAGGGCCCTGTTGGAAGCCTCCCGCCTGAAATTCTTTATGAACTTGCGTAGTCAGAGTAGATGTCTGACCGGAAGAAGATTGTACAGCATGGCCCCCTTTCGTGGAAGATCCGCAGGCCACTTTTAGATAAGTTTTAGTGCTTATTTATTTCAGATCCAGCACGTCTTGCATGTCGAATAAGCCAGAATCGTGATCCATAAGCCATTTTGCTGCGCGTACGGCGCCATTCGCGAAAGTTAAGCGACTTGAGGCCTTATGCGTTATCTCGACACGTTCGCCCATATCAGCAAACATAACGGTGTGATCGCCAACAATATCACCGGCACGAATCGTCTCAAACCCGATGGTTTTTCTATCACGCTCGCCGGTATTGCCTTCACGTCCATAAACCGCGCAATCCGCTAAATCCCGACCCAGAGCATCGGCTACTACCTCGCCCATACGTAACGCAGTGCCTGATGGTGCATCAACCTTGTGACGATGATGTGCTTCAACCACCTCGATATCGACCTCATCACCCATGACACGGGCAGCCAGATCCAATAATTTGAAGCAAAGGTTAACGCCGACACTCATATTTGGCGCAAAGACTATCGCGATATCTTGTGCCGCGTCGGCAATGGCTTTTTTGCCGGCTTCATCAAAACCAGTGGTGCCAATCACCATACGTCGACCTGCTGCACGACAAATTCGGATGTTCTCAAGACTCACTTCAGGGCGGGTAAAGTCGATAAAAACATCAAAGGCGTCTGTTATGCTGACAAGATCATCAGCAATGGCAAGCGCCATTGAACCAATTCCAGCTACTTCGCCAGCATCTGCACCAATGACAGAACTACCGACACGTTCAAAGGCGGCGGTTACGTCTACGTCAGCTGTATTTTGGCCTGCTTCGAGTAAAGCTCGGCCCATACGGCCTGCAGCACCAGTGATTGCAATACGAGTCATTATTTACCCCAATTGATGATCCATGAGTGATGATTGATGAATTAAACAAACCACCCTTCACTCGCCATCAATATAAAAATTGTATAGTTGATTTTAGCCTACGAATGTAGCCAATCATCGTTCAATAAGCAAATAATGAAATAAGGACGATCATCAATCCTCAATCAGCATTAATTAACTTAGAACTTCATTTCATCGAAGAATTTCTTAACACCATCCATCCATGATTTACTCAACGGGCTGTGTTTACCATTGCCCTTTAAGCTATCACCAAACTGTTGCAACAATTCTTTTTGCTTCGAATTAAGGTTTACTGGTACTTCAACCGCAATGGTACACATCAAATCACCGACAGCGCCACCACGTACTGATTTAACACCTTTGCCTTTAAGTCGGAATGCTTTACCACTTTGCGAACCCGCAGGGATCTTTAAGTTAACGCGACCACTGAGTGTGGGCACTTCCAATTCGCCACCAAGCGCAGCAATGACAATATCAACCGGCACTTCACAATAAAGATTGTTATCTTGACGTTCAAAAATCGGGTGACGATTAACTGTAATTTGCACATACAGATCACCAGCTGGACCACCGTGCTCGCCGGCTTCGCCTTCACCACCTAGGCGAATACGATCTCCGTTATCAACACCGGCAGGAATTTTAACCGAAAGTGTTTTCTGTTCTTGAATACGACCTTGTCCATGACAAGAGCCACAAGGATCTTTTATTTCCTGGCCGCTACCACGACAGGTCGGACATGTTTGTTGTACAGAGAAGAAACCCTGCTGCATTCTTACTTGGCCATGACCTTCACAAGTTGAACACTTAACCGGGCTAGTGCCTTTCTTCGCGCCGCTGCCATTACAAGTGCCACACTTAACCATGGTTGGAACGCGAATCTTAACCGTCGTGCCTGCCACCGCATCTTCAAGACTTAATGTCATGTTGTAACGCAGATCGGCACCGCGATAAACACGACTACCCTGTCCACCACCGCCAGCTGCGCCACCAAAGATATCGCCAAATACATCACCGAAGATATCACTGAAGTTGCCCTGACCGCCGCCACCGCCGCCCCGTGTTTGATCAACACCGGCATGACCAAATTGGTCATAAGCTGAACGCTTCTGTGCGTCAGTCAATATTTCGTAGGCTTCTTTGGCTTCTTTAAACGTTTCTTCCGCTTCTTTATTGTCAGGATTACGATCGGGATGATGCTTCATCGCCAGACGACGATAAGCCTTTTTAAGCTCTGCTTCACTGGCGTTTTTTGCTACACCCAGTACTTCATAGTAATCACGTTTTGACATTTTTATTTAGCGCCCTTTACAAACACAACTCCGGCAACCTTATTAGAGGTTACCGGAGTCGGTTTTACATACCTTACGTACTATTATTTTTTGTCGTCGACTTCTTCAAACTCAGCATCAACAACATCATCTTTGCCACCAGCATCGCCAGTCGCTCCGGCATCTGCACTAGCTTGATCACCTGATGCACCTTCTTGTGCATACATGCGTTCTGCCATTTTCTGCGAAGCTTCACCAAGTGCTGTTGTCTTGGCTTCGATAGCGTCTTTGTCGTCGCCATCTTTTACTTCTTCAAGCTCTTTAATGGCTGCTTCAATGGCATCTTTCTCGCCATCTTCAAACTTATCGTCTTCCATGTCTTTCATGGATTTCTGTACGCCATTAATCATTTGCTCAGCAGTGTTACGAACGGTAACAAGTTCTTGGAACTTCTTGTCTTCTTCCGCATGCGCTTCTGCATCCTTGACCATGTTTTCAATTTCATCGTCAGACAAGCCACTTGACGCTTTAATAACAATCGACTGTTCTTTACCTGTCGCCTTGTCTTTCGCTGATACATTCAAAATACCATTTGCATCAATATCAAACGTTACTTCAATTTGTGGTGTGCCGCGTTGTGCCGGTGGAATATCCGCCAAGTCGAAACGACCTAGTGATTTATTGCCCGCAGCTTGTTGACGCTCACCTTGTAAAACATGAACCGTCACAGCCGTTTGGTTGTCATCCGCTGTAGAGAAAATCTGACTAGCTTTAGTTGGCACAGTTGTATTCTTGTCGATAAGGTTAGTCATCACGCCACCCATTGTTTCAATACCGAGTGACAGTGGTGTAACGTCAAGTAACAATACGTCTGTTACGTCGCCTCCCAGTACGCCACCCTGGATACTTGCACCAATTGCTACTGCTTCATCAGGATTAACATCGTGACGTGGCTCTTTACCGAAGAAGTCTTGTACAACTTCTTGTACTTTCGGCATACGTGTTTGACCACCAACCAAAATAACTTCATCAATGTCTGATGCAGACAGACCCGCATCTTTTAGCGCCATTTTACATGGAGCGATTGTGCGTTGAACCAATTCTTCGACCAATGATTCAAGCTTGGCACGAGTCAGTTTAATATTAAGGTGCTTAGGACCACTGGCATCGGCCGTGATGTAAGGCAAGTTAACATCTGTTTGCTGTGACGAAGACAATTCAATCTTGGCTTTTTCAGCGCCTTCTTTAAGACGTTGTAGCGCAAGTGGATCGTTATGAAGGTCAACACCGTTGTCTTTTTTGAATTCATCTGCGAGATATTCAATCAAACGTAAATCAAAATCTTCACCACCAAGGAATGTATCACCGTTAGTCGACAATACTTCAATTTGGTGTTCGCCATCGATGTCAGCAATTTCGATAATTGATACGTCGAACGTACCGCCACCAAGATCGTAAACAACAATCTTGCTGTCGCCTGGTTTTTTATCGATACCGTAAGCCAATGCCGCCGCAGTTGGTTCGTTAATAATACGTTTCACTTCAAGGCCTGCAATCTTACCTGCATCCTTAGTCGCTTGACGTTGTGAATCATTGAAGTACGCAGGCACCGTAATAACGGCTTCAGTTACTTCTTCGCCAAGGTAATCTTCAGCGGTCTTTTTCATTTTCATTAAGATACGTGCTGATACTTCTGGAGAAGCCATCTTCTTACCCTGTGCTTCTACCCATGCATCGCCATTGTCTGCCTTGACAATTTTGTAAGGCACCATGGAAATATCTTTTTGCACTTCAGCATCATCAAACTTACGACCAATCAGACGCTTCACAGCAAACACTGTGTTTTCCGGGTTAGTGACAGCCTGACGCTTGGCAGACTGACCAACTAATACTTCACCGTCCTCTGTAAAAGCAACAATAGATGGTGTAGTGCGGTCACCCTCAGCATTCTCGATAACACGGAAGTCTTTACCTTCCATCACCGATACACAGGAATTGGTTGTTCCCAAGTCGATTCCGATGATTTTACCCATGATTCTTCTCCATTAAATTTGGTTAGTACTACAAAAATTAATCTTGTTAGTTATATGGGGTTATCCAATGCTGCTTCAAGTCCTAAACCCATAAAAATAGTAATTTTTAGCTATTCTTACTCTTCCTTAGCGGCAGGAGCCTTCGTAACCACTACCATCGCTGGTCGAACCAGTCTTTCGTTCAACACATAGCCCTTTTGCATCACGGCCATGACGGTATTGGGTTCCGCATCAGGATTCTCGATCATACTCATGGCCTGGTGGAATTCGGGGTTAAATACTTCGCCCATTGGATCCACTTGGCTGACACCCACCTTTTGTAAGGCATCAGAGAACATCTTAATCGTGAGCTCCATGCCTTCAACGAGCTTAGCCGTAGTTTCATCACTGTTATCAATGGCGGCCATGCCCATTTCCATACTGTCTAATACAGGCAATAATTCGCCAATCAGCTTCTCGATACCAAATTTATGCGCATTTTGTACATCTCGTTCAGCGCGTTTGCGTAGATTGTCCATCTCGGCCTGGGTACGCATGTACAGGTTCCAGTGCTCATCGGCCTTATTACGGGCATCTTCCAGCAGAAGATGTGGATCGTCTTGATCTACAGATGCTTCAGTTTCTTCTGCCTCCGTTAATTCACCTTCTACAACCATCTCTACTTCTTCAGTCTCAACGGCTTGCTCTTGGCCTTCATCCTGCTGTTTATTGCTCATTGTTGTTCTATTCTCCACGCATTTGGGGTAGCAAAAGCTACCCTGTGTCCTTGCCAACCGGCCAGAACCTCTAAAAGATAACTAACATATATGGGTTAATTTCGTAGCTTCAAGGTGCTAGTGAGTAATTTTGCCGTTATATCGACAATTGGAATGACTCTTTCATAGGCCATACGGGTTGGACCGATAACCCCAAGTACCCCGGCAACCTCACCATCAACCTCATAAGGGGAGGTAATAACACTACATTCATCGAGGGGATGGTAGCCAGACTCTTCGCCAATGAAGATTTGCACGCCATCAGCTTGCTGACATCCATCAAGAATATGCAATATATCGCGCTTGGTACTAAATGCATTGAATAAATCGCGCAATTTATCGATATTTGATAGCTCATTCACACCCATGAGGTTGGTCTGTCCTGCGAGGATGAAATCATCCTGATGCTCTGCACTTTGGCAGACCTGCTCGGCCATTTCCATGGTTGCCAACGTAAGTTTATCCATGCGTTCTTTGGCTTCCTGCATTTCTCGAACAATGCTGGTACGCACCTCGGAAAAGCCTTTGCCGCTAAACATGCTATTTAAATAGTTTGATGCCTGCTGTAACTCGGCTGGGCTAAAAGGCCTCGCCGTCGTAAAAATACGATTCTGAACCTGATCATCATTACCTACCACCACGGTGAGTACGCGATTCTCTGACATGGGCAGAAATTCCATATGCCGCCAGCCACTGCTATTACGATCCGGCAATGTCACCACGCCAGCGAGACTGGTCACGCCAGACAACATATCCGACACCGAGTTAATCACGCCCTGCGTATCACCTTCTTGGCTAAAACGGGTTTGCAGTTGGTCGATTTCAGTCTTATCCAAAGGCTGTAGTGATAATAATGTGTCAACAAAGAAGCGATAACCTTTCACTGTTGGAATACGCCCTGCCGAGGTATGTGGCGCGGCCACCAGCCCTAATTCCTCAAGGTCAGACATGACATTGCGGATAGTCGCGGGACTCAGATCTAAACGTGTTTCACGTGCAAGGGTGCGAGAACCAACCGGCTTACCATCTTCTATATAGCGATCAATCAATACACGCAGAAGATGCTGGGCTCGTTCGTTAAGTGGTTGCTGGTTTGTCATTCTCTCATAATATGAGAGAGCTAAAGGACAAGTCAATCAGGCATCGCGAATGAACAATTGGCGTGGTTTGCCGCATCGTGCTAATTTTCACGCTATAATTACCAACATAACGAATAACAATGATGTACAAGGGATTTTTCAGTGGCTAACAGCTTCAACACTATCGGTATTATCGGTAAATTTCGCGACACCACTGTCGGAGAAACAATCACGGTCGTTCACGAATTGCTCAAAGAACGCGGCTGCAAAGTGCTACTCGATGAAGTTAGCGCAATGTTATTACCTGACTTAAAGATCCCCGTTGCCGATCGTGATGAAATCGGTGAACAATGTGATCTTGCTATCGTGGTCGGTGGTGATGGCACCTTTTTAAATGTTGCTCGCACCTTAAATGATTATCACACGCCCTTGCTCGGCATCAATCTTGGCCGACTCGGTTTCTTAACCGACATACATTCTGAAAAAATTCACGGTCGTCTTAACGCCATTCTTGATGGTGAATACGTTGAGGAACAGCGTTTCCTTTTGCATGGTCGTTTTGAATATGAAAACGGTCAGGGTGAAATTTCATCCAGTGATGCCTTTAACGATATTGTCGTTCATAAAGGCCATGTTGCACGTATGATCGAATTGGACCTCTATATCAATGGACAATACGTCAACACACAACGCGCTGATGGTTTGATCGTTTCAACACCAACCGGTTCAACCGCCTACGCGCTTTCAAGTGGCGGACCCATCTTACACCCCGGACTAGATGCGATTGTGTTGGTACCGATTTGCCCACACACTATGAGTCAACGACCTATTGTGATCGATGGGGACAGCGATATTGAGATTCGTATCAGTGATAAAAACCACGGTGATGCACTCGTTACCTGCGATGGACAATTAAATGTCAACCTAGGCATTGGCGATAGTGTGCGCATTACAAAAAACCAAACACCTGTGCACATGATTCATCCTGCTGATTATAACTACTACGAGATCCTGCGTGCCAAGCTACATTGGGGACATCGTTTATAAAGCCATGCTAAATCATATTCGCATTAAAGACTTTGCCATTATTGATGAACTTGAAGTTAATCTTACGCTTGGCATGAGCGTACTCACGGGTGAAACCGGCGCAGGCAAATCTATTCTCATCGACGCACTCGGCCTCGCCCTTGGTGATCGTGCTGATGCAGGCGTGGTACGCATTAATTGTAAGCGTGCAGAAATAGCGGCAAGTTTTAATATTGAAAAGTTACCCGATGTCACCGCGTGGCTTGAAGAAAACGATCTTGATGCCGGTGATGATTGTTTGATTCGCCGCACTATCGCCGCAGAAGGTCGTTCAAAAGGTTTTATTAACGGTAGCCCAGTGCCAATGCAGTCACTTCGCGCACTCGGTGAATTACTGATCGACATTCATGGACAACATGAACATCAATCTTTATTACGCAACGATGAACAACGCCGACTGCTTGATGACTTTGCCGGCCATGCCGATTTACTAAATAAGCTATCCACCACTTATCAAACGTGGCGCGAAGCCAATGACGAATACCAACGCCTAAGCAATGCAGCGCAAGACCGTGATGCACAACTTGATCTACTGCGTTATCAAGTTGATGAGCTCGACACCCTTGCGCCACAGGCCGGTGAATACGATCAAATTAATATTGAACATGCACGCTTGGCGAATGTTGGGCAATTACAAACAACCGGCCATCAAATATTAGAAAGCCTTGAAGACAGTGAAGATGCTGCCGCCAGCACATTACTTGCGCGTGCCGTTACTGCACTTGATGAGCTGCGCGATGTTGACAGCAAACTTGGTGAATTTTCCGACAGCCTTAATGGTGCGTTTGCTGAAGTACAAGAAGCTGTTGCTGGTCTGCGCAGTTACCTCAGTGGTATTGATGCCGATCCGGCACGACTACAAGAAGTAGAAACACGTATTGGCACCCTACTCGATTTTGCACGCAAACATCACATCAAACCTGACGAACTCCCTGAAAAGCATCAATCATTAAAAAACGAACTAGATAATCTCGAACATGCTGAAACACGCCTCGAAGGTTTACAAGAAGACATTGCTACGAAATTAATTGAATACAACAAACTTGCAAAGAAATTAAGCAACAGTCGTAAAAAACAAACCATTCTACTTTCAGAACGTGTGACTGAACACATGCAAGAACTCGGTATGCCTGGCGGTCAGTTTGCGATTGAACTCGAACCGCGCGATACCAACGCGCCATCACCACTTGGATTGGAACGTGTTGTCTTTACGGTTAGCGCTAACCCTGGACAGCCACCCAAAGCACTTAACAAGGTTACATCCGGTGGTGAGCTTTCACGTATTAGTTTAGCCATTCAAGTTGTACTCGCCAATGATGTGCATATCCCCACACTCATCTTTGATGAAGTCGATGTCGGTATTGGTGGCGGTGTTGCAGAAATTGTTGGTTCACGCTTAAGGGCTTTGGCAGAAAACCGCCAAGTACTTTGTGTCACTCATTTGCCGCAGGTTGCCGCGCAAGCACATAGTCATTTGCAGGTGAGTAAAACACGTGGCGCCGACAGCACAGGCACGGCAATAGAAACACTCGATGAAGCCGGGCGTGGTCAGGAAATTGCGCGCATGTTAGGCGGCGTTGAAATAACTAAACAAACTTTAGCGCATGCGGAAGAAATGATTCAACGCGCTAAAGCAAGTTAAGCATTTGCCGCCTAATATATTAATTTAGTTATGCTGAAATACGTTCAGGCTCATCAATCGTATTTCTGAACTCTAAATTATCATCTGATGCATCTTGCATTAACTCTACTTTTGCAAAAGCGTCACTCAATAATGGCGTGAGATTCATTAGCAATTTAATGTCTTCAGGACTAAATGCATTGCTGCTTTCACTTACCAAAACCAATGCACCCCATGTTTGTTTGTTTTTTACAATGGGTAGCATTAAGCATGATTTACTGTTAACGATTTTTAATGTCAGACCACGAATCAACCGTTCTGTGGGTTTCGTTTTACTGAACCCTTCCATATCATCGATAAGCAATGGTTGTTGCGTTTGAATGATTTGCATTGGACTTTGTTGTGCACGGATGTCTTGTTTATTCAACATTTTTGACCACGAACGCGGCTGCGCGTTGAGTAGCTCCATGTTTTCCAAATCACTGTCTAATTTATAGAGACCTAACCAGACCAGATCGAACAGTGGTTTGCTCTCATCCCATATCGCTTCTAAAGCCATTGAGTGGGTATTGGCTGTGCGAATATTATCGACCATAGACAATACCAAGCGTGTGCGCATTGAGAGGTTATTGATAGCACGTGCCAGAGTACCAATCTCATCATTACTTCTTGTTTGCATCTGGTAACCAAAATCACCACTTGAGACACGCACGCAACCAGCAACCGCATGTTTAATTCGATGTGTCACACCAAAATAGAACCACAACAAACCAAAAATAGCCATAAAGCCGAGCAACCCCATTGCTGAATAGCTAATCATTTCCATACGCTGAGTTTGCAACCGAATATCTTTGTTAAGAAAAAGAATAGATTCATTCATAACCTGCTGGAGTAGAGCCTGATTGTTACGAATGTACTCTGTTCCCCATTCAAGGCGCGGCTCATTTTTATCTGGTCCTAATTTTTCATTTAATTCTGAATAAAAAACATTCCATGCAGAAGTCATTCTATTGAAAGAGTTATCCAACTGTTGTGTTCTCAGACTAATATGTAAGTTTTCAGCAAGCGCTGAACGTGCACGGCTATAGTAATTACTGCGTGTTGTATTTATTAAACTATCCATGCGTCCAAGATCGTCACTAAAATCAGTATAAAAAACGATAAGGTCGCGATTGTAGTCAGAAAAGCTTCTCGGAGCATTTTGCAAATAATTATCACTGCGATTGAATACGCTGTTACTAAGCGTATTTACTTGCGCAAGGCGGCTGGCTAGCTGCTGGTTTGTATTTCCCTCATTTAGCGCATAAATCATAAAACCAAGAGTGACAATAGCAACCAATGAAAGCCCAGCTAATACAGAAAATACTTTAAATTCCAGGCCAAAGATATTTCTCATTCTCTCCTCCTCATTTTATTCTTCGTTATTATTATATTTTTTCTTTTTAGTTATAAATATGACAATGCTCTTCTGGCTATATTTATAAAGAACATAAAGTGTAGGGTATATAAATATAAATAAAAGAAAAATGCTAAAATTCATGAAGATATTAGTTGTATAAGACGTAAATCAAGCGATCTAGCCACTTAAAGTACTGAAGAAATGAGTGAATATTTCAATCCTAATTCAGCGTTAAGTTTCCTTAATACAAAATCGAGGCATCCCATAAAACATAATTATACTCCTCCCATATCAGTAAAAGCACATATAGTCTTAAAGTTTATAAATACGCCCTGTTTTTGTTACTGACACGCCCCACACACACCATAAATATATAAACAGTGGTCGGTGATCTGAAAACCCGCTTTGGCAGCTATATCTTTCTGACGCTGTTCAATGGTTTCATCCATAAATTCTTCGACCTTGCCGCACTTTACACAGACGATATGGTCATGATGGTGACCCTGATTAAGCTCAAAAACCGAGTGGCCTTCGTCAAAATGATGTCGTGCGACCAAACCGGCGGACTCGAATTGAGTCAAAACACGATAAACCGTCGCTAGACCAACTTCTTCACCGTCGTCGAGCAGGTGCTTATATACATCTTCCGCACTGAGATGCCGTGTTTCGCTCTTTTCCATGATCTCGAGAATCTTGATTCTCGGTAGCGTCACTTTCAGACCTGCTTTCTTAATATCCGCGCTTTCCATACTTAAAAGCCTCTTGTTTTGCCCCAATGTCACTACAGCAAATAATCTATCGTATAGTGCTGCGTTTAGTCTGAAATTGAGTTAAAATGAATCATATTCAAACGATAATGTAACACATTCTCAAATGCAAAAGATTCTCATTTCAATATCTGCTATTTTGGTTTTGCCCCTGTTATCAGCTTGTTCTGATTGGTCATTACCAGAAGTGCCTACCGCCGTACCGGAAGTTATCCACAAGATTACTATCCAACAAGGCAATATCGTTAACCAAGCGATGATTAACAAGCTGCGCCCGGGCATGGGGAAACGACAGGCACGCTTCATCATGGGTTCACCGATGATTAATGATACTTTCCACGAGAATCGTTGGGATTATCTCTACCGTATTCATCGCAGTAGCCATGCGCCAACTGAAAAAACACGTGTGACTCTCTACTTTGAACAAGACAAATTGACCCGCGTTGAAGGTGATCTCCGTCCTTTAGAAGACACGTCTGAGAAAAAGAAAACCGAAGTGATTGAAGTACCTTACCAAGAGCGTGATTTAGGTATTTTTGATCGTGTACTGGGAACAGTTGGTTTAGAAAAAGAAGAGCCTTAACTTATAGAGCGACGGTTATTTTTATTCTGTGGCATTCCCGCCACCCTTGCGCGTTTTTTTACCTTGCGCAGCACGATCTTTACGAACCTGCTTTGGATCAGCAATTAATTTACGATAAATTTCTACTCGATCTCCTTCACGTAAAATGGTATTCGCTTTTTTAAGTTTACCGAAGATACCTACCTTTGAACTATCGAGATCAATTTCCGGAAACTCTTCAAGAATACCCGATTGCTTAACCGCAGCCGCAAGCTCAAGTCCTTCAGAGATATCTAAAGCAATGATGCGTTGCACATCCGGCAATGCATACGCGATCTCTACACTAATTTGTTTATCGTTTTCCATAAACTTCTACCGCACGTTTTGTAAAGGCATCAACAATCGTATTCGTTATCTGACTAAATACAGGGCCAACTGTCATTGACAATAATTTATTAGAAAACTCAAACTCAATATCAAACATAATTTTACTAGCCGATTCACTCAAGCTCTCAAAACGCCAGAATCCTTCTAGATGCCGGAACGGCCCTTCGACCAAACGCATCTCGATCATTTTTCCATGCTGTAATCGATTTAATGTTGTGAAACTCTTGTTGAGACCGCTGCGAGATAACAGGATACTCGCTGTTACCTCATCCTCATTTCGTTCGATCACTTCTGAAGCGCCACACCATGGCAAAAAATCCGGGTAGGCATCGATATCATCCACCAGCGAATACATTTCCTGCGCTGTATAAGGGACAAGCGCACTTTTATTAATAACAGGCATATAGTATTTTTAACCAAAGATAGCTTTAAAAACAGTGGCAATGTCAAAAATACCTGTTGCCTTCAAAAACACAATAACCACTGCAACTGGCGCGACATATTTTACTAAGATCTGCCATACACGATACCCCTTATGAATCGGATTATGTATATCTAATTCCGCCATTGTGATTTCGCGTTTCATAATCCAACCGACAAACACAGCTATTAACAAGCCACCTATTGGCAACATAATATTTGCCGTTAGATAATCTAATAAATCAAACATCGTACTATTTTCAAATATACTAATGCTTGATAAGGGCTTAAAGTCTGACCATAGATTAAACGACAATACAGTAAGTAGTCCGAGCATCCACGTTACGACACCCATTACAACTGAAGCATAAATACGTGTATGCCCTCTGTTTTCAACTAGCCATGCTACCGCGGGTTCAATTAATGAAATCGACGATGTCCATGCAGCAAAAACTAATAATATAAAGAACAATGTACCAAAGAACGTGCCACCCGGCATGTGGCCAAAAGCAATCGGTAAGGTTTGGAAAATCAACCCTGGCCCTGAACCCGGCTCAAGCCCATTAGCAAAAACAATTGGGAAAATAATTAAACCTGCAACTAAAGCAACCAAGGTGTCCATCAATGCAATAATAATAGAGGTCTTGGCAATCGACACCTTCCTTGGCAGATACGAACCATAAACCATGATCGCGCCCATACCTAAACTCAAGGTAAAAAATGCATGTCCCATCGCGGTCAAAACACCAGCCGCTGATATTTTAGAGAAATCAGGATTAAACAAAAATTCAGCACCGCGAGAAAACTCACCCAAGTTCATTGCATAACCCAACAAAATAATAAGAATTACAAGCAACGTTGGCATTAAGAAACGTACGGCTTTTTCCAAACCACCCTTAACACCGCGTGCAACCACGGTCATGGTTATCACCATAAAAAGGGTATGCCATGCTAAAAGTTTTTCGGGATCAGCAATAAATTGACCAAACAAACTGCGTGCCCCATCGCCTGTCACATCAGTAAACACACCACTGGCGGTGCGAAATACATAGGCCAAGGCCCAACCCGCAATGACACTGTAATAAGAAAGGATTAATAGGCCGGCAATCACGCCAGACCAGCCAAGATACTTCCAATACTTACTCGCATCGGCCTCTTCAGCGAGATCTCGCATAGCATTAATCGGGCTTTGTCGCCCGCGACGCCCCAACATCACTTCCGCCATCATGATGGGGATACCAATACAGGCTATACATATAAGGTATATCAGTACAAAGGCACCACCACCGTTTTCGCCTGTGATATAGGGAAATTTCCAGATATTACCGAGACCTACAGCAGAACCTGTCGCCGCAAGAATAAATGCGAATCGACCCGACCATTCGCCGTGCATGGATGTACGAGAAGTAGACATATAGTACCCATTTCCATCGTTATAATTATTATTTGTCCATTGTCTGCGAAATCATGCTGCGGCTCAAGGCTAGCCTGCGTATAATGCGCCCCATGGCTAAACCTAAAAAGAAAAAACAGACCAGTAATACCATCGCGCTGAACAAGAAATCTCGTCATGATTACTTGCTAGAAGACCGTATGGAAGCGGGTTTAGTGCTGGAAGGCTGGGAAGTGAAGAGCATGCGCGAAGGCCAAGCCAGCATCGCTGATAGCTTTGTATTACTCAATAATGGCGAAGCTTTCCTACATGGTTCGCATATAAATCCGTTGTTATCTGCCTCAACGCATATCAATCCAGTGCCAAACCGTACTCGCAAGCTGCTATTACACGCCGATCAGCTGCATAAATTGATGGTTTCTGTCGATCGCAAGGGCTATTCCATCATTCCTACCGCCTTATACTGGTCACACGGCAAAGCCAAGCTTGAGATTGCGCTCGCCAAAGGTAAGAAACATCACGACAAACGTGCCGCTGAAAAGAGCCACGACTGGACACGTGAGAAAAATCGTATAATGAAGCACAGCTAGAACCCAAACTCGTCATCCATTTCTCGTCATTGCGAGCGCAGCGCGGCAATCTCCCAAATATGTTGATTAATCATACAGATTGCTTCGTCGTACCTTCTCGCAATGACGGCACAAACACCTCGCCCTCCCCTTGAAACCCCTCTATAATCCCCCATGTACCATGTACTAAGTAAGACTTTGGGGGCGACATGGCTTCGACGTGGATTACAAAACCCAAGGTGCATGCAGAGGGTGTAATGGACCTCTTAAATCCTTATTACAAACTTATAGTTGCCAACGACGACAACTACGCACTAGCAGCTTAAACCCCTGCGAATGCCCTCGGCCTGATGTGTGCTTATGCGCTCAGTAAACCGGGGTCGACTCACATAAGATCGCGCTGAAATCTGTCCGGAATGGATGCGTTAAAACCTAACGGAATCGTCATGTATCTTCCCTGCCTGTTGGGTAGTGCATGATTAAATCAATAGACAGGATAAGCATGTAGAGCCGAAGGCGGAGGATTTGCGGACGCGGGTTCGATTCCCGCCGTCTCCACCAAACGAGGGTTCTAATAGAGCCCAGAAAGACTAAAAAGACCTGTAAATCTAGCGATTTACGGGTTTTTTTACGCCTATAGCGTTCTAAGCAATACACTAAAATCCGACTTTTTTAGTAGTACTGTTAGTAGTACCATAGCAGTACTACAATTAGCGGTACTACTAAAATGGCAAGGATCACCAAACCACTCACCAATACAGAGGTAAAACAAGCTAAGCCAAAGGACAAGGTTTATACGTTATCTGATGGTGGTGGCCTTCAGTTACGAATCAAGCCAAATGGCTCAAAATTGTGGCTATTTGATTATCTAAAGCCATACACGAAAAAGCGCACCTGCTTGAGTTTTGGCTCATTCCCTGATTTATCACTGGCAAACGCTCGAAGCAAACGTGATTCAGCCAGAGAACTACTAGCCAAGGATATTGATCCCAAAGAACACCGCGACGAAAACAGCCGCTTAAAAGAGGCCGCCCACACCAACACCTTTGAGCACATTTCGGCTAAATGGATTGAAGTAAAAAGAACTAAGGTTTCAGCCGATCATGCAACGGATACATGGCGATCATTAGAACTGCACATATTCCCCAGTATTGGAAAAATCCCTATTCACAAAATCACAGCCGTAAAGGCCATAGATATAATTAACCCAATTGCAGCCAAAGGAAGTCTGGAAACTGTCAAACGCTTATGCCAACGTATGAATGAAGTCATGGTGTATGCGGTCAATACTGGCCTTTTAGAACACAACCCGCTAGCAGGCATCAGCAAAGCCTTTCAATCACCTGTAAAGCAGCACCTCCCTACCCTCAAGCCCGATCAGCTACCCATGCTATTAAAAACCCTGTCATTTGCCAACATCAAGACAACCACGCGTTGCGTTATTGAATGGCAATTGCACACCATGGTCAGACCTAGTGAAGCATCAGGGGCGCGTTGGGATGAAATCGACTTAGACAGTAGCCAATGGAATATTCCAGCAGAAAGAATGAAAAGTAAAAAAGCCCACGTTGTTCCATTATCAGAACAGGCCTTAGCTTTGCTCGAAATCATGAAACCTATCAGCTCAAATAGTGATTACGTTTTCCCGTCTGATAGAAATTTAAAAAAACACGCCAATGCCAGTACTGCCAATATGGCACTAAAACGCATGGGCTTTGAAAAGCAACTGGTAGCCCACGGCCTAAGAGCATTAGCCAGCACTATACTAAATGAAGAAGGATTTGACCCAGACGTGATTGAAGCCGCTCTAGCCCATACTGGTAAGGATGAAGTGAGGAACGCTTACAATCGCGCTATCTATTTAGAACGCCGTAAACCCATGATGCAATGGTGGAGTAATCATATTGAAACAGCCGCCACCGGTAATATGAGTCTGGCAGGCAAACAAGGATTAAAAATAGTACGTCAATAACCGGTAGTAGCTCAGACCCAATCTGACAGGCAGTGTTAGATTCCAAATGTCGGCTCAATACACAAAGAAGACGTTCACTGTTTTAGTAACGACTGTTTGCTTCCACTGAGATACAGACTAGTAAGTCCATATTTTGAATCTCTGCTATATGGCCGAGAGCATCTGTATAGAAAAAATACTCTCGCCCCCGCATATTACACTTCAGTTTTTCTGAAATATCCAGGGCATCATCCACTTCAATCCCCAAGTATCGGACTGTCTACTACGCCAAGAATGTCGTCTATTTCTATTTTGGTATTGATTACCGTCCCATAGAGTAAAAGAGTAAATATTTTTTACATTTCCATCAATAACTTTGTTAGCGCAAGGTGTAGATGTCCTAAGTTTTTTGCAATGTTGAAATATCCTGTGAGTGGAGTAAGCAATATATCTGAATCAATAAATTGCCATTCAGATATTCTGATAAATATATTATTTTTTCTTGTTAGGTTTGATAAAGTTGAGTTTTACTTGATTATTTCGACTTAAAAAATATCGCTTTACTCGTATGCCGCTAGTTGCCCCAATATCTTACGTAAGTAGCCATCTAAACTGACAAAAAAAGTTTAGCATTATGAGTTGACACATCCGAACTTTATTTATATGGGTATAAGATTAATTGCGCTATTACCCTGTAGCTGTAAATATATTTGTAATGATCTGATATAATTCCATATCTTTTTTACGTGTATGTTTGGAAATAGAAATTCAAGAAGAATATAACTAAGGAAATATGCAATGTGGCCACGTGAAGTCATTAGAATGAATATTAATAGCGATCAGAAATTATTTTTTATTAATCTTTTTTTAATAATAAGTTTATGTGGCTCTGGAAATTTAGCATTCGGTGACGCTAAGACAAGGAGTGTTGGTAATCAAGCTATTCAATTTAGTGGCGGTATTCAAGGAATTTCAGAGAAAAATATTACTGCGTACAATGAAGTAAATGCATATAGTCGAAAAGAAAACATATTAATTAAAAATCATTCAGTATTGATAGATCATCTTAATGATGTAAGTGCTGGGGGAATTAATATTGGAGCTGCCGCCGTCACACTTTTAGAATATAAAAGTGCTTTAACATCGGTAAATAAGCTTGGAGCAGCGTCAAATGTAATAAATAACATAGAGACTACTTTAGATAGTAAGTTAAGAAATAATGAAAATTATTCGCAGAAACGATTTAACGAATTAGCCGGAAATTATGTTGAAGAACATAAAGAGGCAATAAAACAATCTGCTAGTTTCACTAAATCGGTAAAACAATCTGCTGAAAGACTCACGTTATCGGCAGCCGCAGGATTTAATATAGCCAAGGCTACTTTTTTAAATATAAACAAGCTTGAAAAATTAGAAAAGATTCAAAAAGCAAAAGATGGAATTGCATTAGTTAAGGGATTAGCAAAATTAGAAAACATTAAAAATACTTTAATAAATTTAGTTCAAAAGAATAAAGAGGCATTGCCAAGTGAGATTATTGCTGGATTTAGGTTATTCACTGCAGAAATTGAAGATCTAGACCATGATTTGGGTGTGGTCGGAGATATCGCAGAGGTAGCAGAAAGCATTGTTGAAATCGTAAATTCATATAAAAAATTAATAGATATAAAAACAAGCATCAAAAATGATACTCCGATTGAATTGAAGAATCTTTCAGTGATTGCAGATACCGCCTTAACCGAAAATATATTAACCAATATAAGTCAGATTGCTAATAAAATTGGTAAATCTATTGGTATTGAAGATGAAATTGAAGCCGTAACTTCCACGTGGGCAGTTTTTGGTCACACGAAGACGGCAATTTTTGAAGCCAAGTTGGATACGCAGGTAGCAAAATTAAAAGACGGAACTAAAATTCTTGATAAAGCGGTTGAGTCATTTCAGACTGCTAGTGCACTTTTTGAGACTGATTTAGGTGCGGCAGTTAATAGAGAGCCAGAATTGAAACAGGATGTATTTTATAGCGATACAATTGCTGACGCAGGCGGTTTTATCGAACCAGAACCAGAAACAGAAAAAAATGTAGAGTTTCAACTTAATAATAATGGTTCTGAAAATGAAGAAAGCGTAGGCGATGATATTAACAATGAACGATTAACTGACCTTGTTAATAATGTAGGGAAAATGCAAACATCAGATGATAATTTCCCAAACCTTGGTTATGTAGCAGGCAAGGCAGCAGGAAGCCCATCTATTTTCACAGAGCGTTTATATAGTGGGTTGGAGAATGGAGGCGGCCCTGTTCCCGATGGTGAACCCCGTGGTGGCGCTCGCATAGTAAGAGACAGTGTTAATACCTTTTACTCAAATGGTATTGATCCAAATATTCAAGTCATGATTGATTCAAGCACACTAGGAACCTATTCATATACCGATTGGGGGGAGTGGAATGGTACAGGTCGTACTTTACCGGGTAGTGGCGATCAGCCTGCGGAACGTGGTTTCTGGGTAATTGGACGTTCTTCAAACACTAATGACATACCGAGAACAGGAACAGGAATATATAATGGTGATGTACAAGGTCTTTCTACGACTAGTGAGAATATTGGTGGACAAGTCAGCTTAACTGCTGATTTTGGAGCCGCAACAGTTTCGGGATCCTTAGATCTTAAACGTGCATCGGGTGCAGATTGGGTTACGTTACAAACAGGGGCGATGTCATATGATGTTTCTCAAGACTTTGAAATCAATTTTACCAGTACTGCTGCTACTGCTCATAGTCCTTTAGGAGCACTCATTCCTGGAGCAGTAACAAATGTCAGAGGTGCCTTCTTTGGCCCCAATGCGGAAGAATTGGCTGGTCATTGGACGGTATCTGGTGCGCCAGATACAGGTATTAATTCTGCCGCTGGTGTTTTTCGCGCACAAAAATAATAAAAGTTTGAGAGTTAATTATGAAGAAGTTAGTAGTAAGTTTTTGTGCATTTATTTTTTGCACAAACACAGCATTGGCGGCCAATACCATTGTAACCATCAATCAAGCAGTAGCATATCTTAAATCGGGATCAGCTAAAGAAGCGTATGCCTTATTGAAGAAGCATCACGATATCAATAGTAAGAACCCACAGGAATTATTTTTGTTGGGGATTTCGGCAAAAAAATCTGAAAATATAAAAGAGGCGGTGCGTTATTTTGAGCGTCTACTCACAATTGATCCTAATGTTTCTAGGGCTAAGTTAGAACTAGCAGAAATAGCCTATCGAAATGGTAATGGTGATAAGGCTAAACAGTTATTACTAGATGTGAAGGCTGCGAACCCACCGGCAGGTGTAGTCGCAACGATTGATCGTTTTCTCGCTAACATTGCTACAAGTGATAAACCTCGACGAAATTGGCGTGTTCGTGGGTCGTTGGGCTTGATGCATGACAGCAATGCCAACGCAGGTCCAGATGTCGACTCTGTCCAGTTATTTGGTTTACCTTTTCTATTAACCAATGATGCCAAGGGTACTAGCGATAATGCTCTGCTTGCACGTTTAAGTTTCGATCATGTAAAACCAATCAACAATACTTTAAATTGGCAAAGTAGCCTGTCATCTAGTTGGACCGACTATAGAAATTTGAGCAATCTTGATGCGCTGTATATATCGGCTTCGACAGGAGCCACATGGAAACAAAATGGCCATATGATTTGGTCGCTTCCGATAATAGCGGACTGGGTGAAAATTGGACATGATAATTCCTATTATTCTTATAGTTATGGTATCGCCCCCCAGCTTCGTTATTTGATTGATGATAAGTTATCGCTGAGCGTAGCAACTTCGCTCAGTAAGAAGAAATACCAAAGTAGTAGTAACCGTGATTTATCAGCATGGACATTATCACCTTCACTAGATTATAGGGTTAGTGAGAAAGGGAGTATGCGAGTTGGGGTAACTGGAGGTGAGGAACGGTCTGGTTTGGCTATTTACAGCAATAACACCTTGGGTGTAAATGCATCATATTTCCATAATTTCAGTAAAGATCTGATTGCTACAGTACGTATTGGTTATAGTGATGCGCGTTATAAGGCGCGCGAAGCAGCTTATAATGAGACGCGCCATGATAAAGCTACCCGTTTAGGTTTTGATCTTGTGTATCGACTGGCATCAATTGATTCAGAACTGGCATTTTCAGTAACGAATACTAGTAATGATAGCAATTTACCTATTTATGAATATAATAGAAATCAATTTTCTCTTTCTTTGCGAAAAGCATTTTAAAAACATATCACTGTTAGGCGGCTTTATTCGATTCCGTAGGACTAAGCATATTTGATATTAACAAATGAAGTCAGAACACAATACTTGCAATATTGGTAGTTGGTAAGTTACACATTACGTCAATGCAATTGTTAGCCCACTTACGCTTGTGGCCTCAACTGATTCCTGACATTTGCCTGAGTTAATTGAGGGTCTGCTTCCGCTGATGAGCAGGCTTTGGCTAAGAAAACATGAATGACTCGTTACGGATGGGGAAGTGACTGTCTGGAGCATACACAAAGCAGACCTTTAGAGAAATCTAATATAGGTCTGGAGCAGACCCAAAGCGATGCTTGGACTCCACCACCCTAATTGCCTAAAGTGGGCATCAAGAAAATAAGCTTTCGTGCACGGTTTTTTATCAATTAAAGTCCGGTAAAAGTATAAGTTGTTGGTTATAATAAAACGAAATTTTTAAGGGCCTACAAAGCTTAAAGTAAAAGGGCGTTTTAGGCCCTCTAACTATAGTTAGGCACACTAATATATGAAACAACCGATATATACATATTCTCAGTTGTCATCAGACTCGGTTAGCGACTTGATAGCGTTACAATATGACTTACCCAGAATTATCAGCTGTAAGTTTTATGTATTAGGGTTGCATGATAATTATTTAATCGAGAGTGAACGCGAAAAGTATATTCTACGAGTCTATAGAAATGATTGGCGTTCAGAGCAGGAGATACAGTTCGAGCTTGATTTGTTAGCCTTCCTTGGAACAAAAAAAGTTCTTGTTGCTACTCCGCTTCATACCAAAACAAACGAGCTTAGTTTCTTTATTGATAGTCCAGAGGGTAAAAGAACAACTTCACTATTTCATTATGCTGACGGCTATGCACCTGGAAGTAAAATAACGATTGAACAAAGCAGATTGCTTGGAAAGGCGGTTGCAAATGTGCATAAAATAACTGATACATTTGAACCAGTCCTATCTAGACAGATTTTAGATATTTCATATCTCCTTGATGAGTCCATTATCGCTATACAACCGTTTATAGATGCAGAAGCCAGAAGTTATATAAATGCACTTCAAAAAAAACTCAAAGATACTCTTCCTTCCCTCCCTCAGAAAATAGGGACATATGGAATTTGTATAGGTGACGTTAACCCGACTAATTTCCACATTAACGATAGAAAAGAAATTACTCTATTCGACTTTGATCAGTGTGGTTATGGTTATAGGGCATTTGAAATAGGGAAATTCATATCTTCGATACACTCTTCAAAAATTAAAGATGAAATAAGCAGCACATTCATAGAAGGCTACCAGCAAGTGAGTCAGTTATCGGATGCAGAGCTCACCTCAGTACCATATTATGAGATGCTGTCTGTTATATGGGTGATGGCAATCCATGCTTATAATGCAGACCGAATAGGTTATAAATATTTAGAAAAACCATACTGGTCTCGGCAGCTAGTAATCCTTAAAGAACTAAATGAATTATTGCCTAACAAATAAATCCAGCCGACTCAAAAATTGCACGGCTGATTAGAGCATTATGGGTACTAAATTGTCCGTTTATATTCGATACTTTATTCTAGGTGAGGTTGTTTGACGTATCCTAAAGTAATACTTCTAGGAGGGGCTCCAAATACGGGGAAAACAACAGTTTCCAGGCTCATAGCTTCTCGACTAAATTACGCATGTCTTTCAACCGATGATTTGCTTAAAGCTATCACTTCAGTAACGACACCTAAGTCACACCCAAATTTTCATTTCATGGCGGGTTGGGAAACGCAAGAATATTATGTTCATCACCCAGCCGATACACTTATCCTTCATACTATTGAACGATTTAAAATTTTTCGTAAAGCAATTGAAGCTGTAGTTAAATCCCATGTTTCAAGAGAAGAGCCTATAGTTATAGAAGGGTTTGGGCTTTGGCCTGAAGAGCTCAAGAACCTAAACTTACCTGATGTCGGCATGGTTTGGCTTGTGGCGGATGAAACTCTTCTTGATAAACGAACCCGAAATATTAAACCGCTCTACGAGGGGGCATCCGATGAAGAAAGAATGATACAGAATTATGTTGGTCGAAGCGTTTGGTATAATTCTAAAGTGATAGAAGCTGTTGGGAGATTGGATATTCCATCAGTTAAAGTATCTGATGAACTTTCAGTCGAGGCCTTGTCAGTCGCTTTACTTAAAATCCTCAAACTAAGCGACTAAGAGACTTTACTAATTTATTCGAAATATAAGTTTACAGAATATGTCGAACCAACAACCCCATAACAAATTTGTCATGTTCGCCGCAAAAAGCGCAGCAGGACTGGTATTACGCTGGCGCAACATGCGAGCCTCATACAAGGGCGTTGAACGACTGCTTCCGCTGAAAAGCAGTTGATGGGGCTATAGACCAACTGACACTGACTGTCAGATTAAGTCTGAGTCACTACAAATGATCACAAGCCCTTACCTGCATTTTGTGCATTGATTCTGCGAAAAAGAGCTTCTGCTATCTTATCGGCATTTATATCATCCTTTTCATGAGGTGTTTTTAAATCCTGAATGATTTCAGACTGTCTTTGTGGCTGGACTTCACCATAACTGTAAAAAGTGGTGAGCACACCTTCATGTCCTAAATTCTGACTCCACGCTTTAAAATCCTCAGGGCTTTGACATAATTTTTCACCTAGCCTAACCAACGTATTACGAAAACTATGTGGATTAAAATACGGCAAATCAACAGCATTAAAAGCTTCTTTGAATATTCCGCGTATTGGTGAAGCCGTTTGCCAATGCTCTCTTTTTAAACCTGAAGGCTCAAAGGTTCTAGATTTCCCTTGGATAACATTGGTTTTTGAAAATAACGGGTCATCATTGCCATAGAATAATTCATTTTTAAGATAATCCACCCAGTCAAAAACAACGTCCTGTACATTATCACCCACGGGGAAAAAGTAACTGGTAAAAGTTTTACTGAATTTTGTATTTACTTCTCTAGCATCCTGAAAAACACTTTTCGCTATCAAATCAACATGCTTTAGTTTCAGTGAAGCTATAGCACTATCTCGAATACCTGTAAGTAAGGTAAAGGCAATCAAGGCACGATTACGTTTTTCAATGTCCGTGGTTTCAGGCATATTGTCAATAACGTGTTTTATTTGCTCTACCGTTGGCACTGGCGTTGGACGGCGCGCCGTTGCTATACGGGTATCTTTCCCTGACAAATTAAAGTATTCAGTATCACTGTAATTAATACGCGACTTATAACCCGACTGCATTGCTAACCATTGAAAAAACCCTTTTAAATGTCTAAGCGTTGAATTAAGCGTTGCCTTGCTAAGGCTCTTGCCAGTTCGTTTATTTTCCTGCCCTGCTAAATATTTCTTGAAACCAACTGCCTGTTCAAAATGAAAGGCTTTAAAACTACGGTGCTTTGTGTAATTCTCAAACCGACTTAATGCCATGGCAGCCGCATCCAGACTAGCTTCATTTTGTCGCTTAGCTTCTTTAAGAAATATTAAATATTTACGCTTTATGCGTTCGTTTTCTGCATTGTGTTTTATCATTATTTCACCTTGTTATTTGTAGTCACTGTTTAAGAGGGGTTAAGCCATCTTGACTATGTGTTTTTGTGTCATCGGAAAAATATTGTTGAATTTCCCCAAAACCCACCAAACTGATGTATTTATTAATGACACCTTCACAGCATGAACAGATGCCTATCATCCGTCCTGTAGTGTTATTGATAGGTTCATAATCAACCATATTTTCAGCTGGTTTCTGAGGTGACTTACAACGCAAGCAATACATTTCATAGGGCTGGCATTTTCGTTTGTGCTTCTTGTTTTTTCCCTGAATAAATCCACGCAACTTAGATCCAAGAATCAGCATAGGTTTTTGATCATCACAAACAGGCAAGCCTGCTTTCACCCACGAACGAACCGTATTTTTATGAATAGAATATAAGCAAGCAATCTCTTCTACCGTATAACTACGGTGAATCTTTGCCTTATTAGGATTACAGCGACCTGACATTATTTGTCATTCCGACTGGTATTAATTTTTTCTTCTAGCCAGTTATTAATATCTTCTTCTAACCAACCAACAGCCCTACCACCTAAAGATACCGATGACGGAAATTCACCGTTTGTCATTCTCAAATAAATACTACTTCTCGATAATCCAGTCCGTATTTTAACAGCAGGAAGTCTTAGAATAATGTGTGCCATATTGAAACCTCTTTAATGTTTTTAGGAAACGAAAAGAGAGCTTATTTGGGCGATTTGGGCGGTGGAACATAGGAGAACGCTCAACAGAAAACTATCACTGCCATGCAATCAATGATTTATCTGTTCCACAATTTGAGTTAAAGGTTTTGTATTCGATGACGGTGAGGGAATATTCTTTTAATACAGCGGCATATGTGGGCGCAAAGTTTCCGCCCAACTTTTTACTATTTTAAGTGTTTTCGTATGGTTTCTGATTCACTACCCTGAGCAATGGGCATTCTAGCTATCCGGCGTGAAAACCATGATTTATTCATTGTCGGATGTTTTATTTTCAACGTCTTATATTCATCTTGCCAATCCTGATACTTGGCTTGTGTGCTAAGTTTTCTTGCTTCGAGTTTATCCGTAGAAGGCGTATAAGCCTTGCCCACGCTCAAGGGTTTAGTATTGACCAATTCATCAATGCGCAATATATCTATAGCCAGCACATCACCATCAATGAACAGCAGCTCATTGATCGGTATTTTAAATCCATTTATTTCCAGCACCAAAGGCTGATTGCACAAAGACATCCAACGCCGCCCCCCTTTGCTTTGTCGCATACCTAAACGGATTACCGTCTTGTCACCATCATTTATATCATGGGTCATTGCTAACAAACCCTGAATGACGCCAGCAAGCTGTTTGAAACTACTTTGCCATTGCTTTAACCGTTCAAGTGGTACTTCAATACGCCCCATTTCGTTTTGCATTTCTGGCACATCACAAACAATAAAGGCACGGGGTTGTTTAGCCTTATTGGTATCGGTGATGACATCCATAAAACAATGATATTCACAGCCACGACATTCCAGAATTTGAGCTGATGACGTAGAAACAAGCAAACCAAACTCTACCAGTTTATCTAAAACCCCATCACTCCATTGCTGTATTGCATCCCAACCAATAACAACGGGTTTATCATTTGATTCAAGATGTCCTAATACATCTAACAATGCCTTATCTAGCTTCATTCCCCTTTATCATCCTTTAGCAATTGGGGTTCAATACCCGACTTTGCCAGCATATTACGAATAATCAAATCATTGCCGTCATGATTTAACGCGCATGAATTGGGATAAGTAATATTGAAACTTCGAGTTTTAGCCCGTCTACCTTCTACCGCATCGAAAGTCACTTTCAAGCCTAATTGCGTAATGTGATAAGCAGGCAAATTGAGTGTTTCTAATAAGTCATAAACAGCCTTAGTATTATTTTTTGTGTCAGCCTCTATAGTAATACGCCGCTTTGCACCATGCTTCAGCGTTAAACGCATTTTAGTGACCACGACACTGGCAATACCCGCGTCCAGATCTACTTTAAAATCAAAATTAGCATCCGCAACCGGTTTTAACTCATACACACGTGGGTCAATTGAGCCGTCTTTTAAAGTTTCTAGCTTAAGTATTGTTTTAGCAAAATGCTTTTGTAGATCAGACACGGCTTTGGTGTTTTTAGGCGCATATATATCTAGCGATCCTTCATTTTCACTGTACACAAAAATGATTTCAAAGGCGGGATGATGTGCAAGTGTTTTCAGCGTGTTACGAACCCACTCCACCCCAGACTGGGCAAAGTCTTCAGGATACGCAAAAAAATACTCTTTGTGGTTGCGCCTGTATGGCTCTACCTTGCAATTCTTACCGCGCCCTTGCTCAGTGTAAAAGTAATGACTGATAGCCTGTGCCAGCGCCTCTATGTCTTCATCATCAACATGCGGTGGTAAATTGGGTAAATCGTTGCGTTTTTTCCAATATGAAGCACTCACATTATCTGCATGAAGAAACATTGAAGCCCCACGCCAATACGTAGGTTTCTCAAGAAATGCCCACATAACCTTGGCATGAAATCCCTCTATCGCGGCAATAGCCTGCACAAAGTCATTATCTTGATGAAACCCCGCCTCATCGTTCAAAGCTGCAATGCCACCCTCACAAGCCAGTGCATTCACATCCTGAAATTCTGCCTCAACTTCAGCTTGTTGCTCAACAGACAACTGAGTGAAGGCTTTCAAGATAACTTCAGTTTCCTTTTCCTTCAGCTTGAGTAAATCAATCCCTAAATTAATATCTTTAGATGAAAAATAAGCCGCCAACTGTGCATTGGGGGTACGTCTGAAAAACTGTAGATGTGAATATTGTCCCGTCATATCGTTCCGCTCTCCCTTACTTCTAACCCAGACATTGCTAATATCTGCTTATCAGCGATTCCATTCATACAACCAATTCTAGCCGTATTTTTCCTGTTCTGTCTGCAACCGGCCAAAAGCGGACATTCATAGTCTAACGTTTGAGTTAAGTGGCGCTAAAATAGCGAAGCTGTTTAGCGCCTACTGACTTGAACGATTTGTTAGGCATTAATTACTTCCATAAGTTAACTGGACTTTTGAGTCCCATATGGTATTGCATTTTTTACAAATAAATTTCCTAGTATCAGTATCTATTTCTACTTTTACTTGCTTAACAAGCCATGCTTTGCAAACTGGACACCTGCACATCAAAGCACGCATTAGTGCAGTTATAAGCATACTAATCATCGACACTAAACCGACAACGACAGAATAATTTACGATTGTTTGATTGGATAAATTTTCCTGTGCAAAATATGTCACACCAAAGGATACTACCACTAGGATCAATAGCCCATATATAATCCGTCGCGTTTTCAAAGCATGGGTTGGGTGTGTTTTTATTTGCATATAATGCCTAACGGTTGAGCTAGCAAGCACGCGTTAGCGCGACCCGTTCCTTGAGCGATTTGTTAGGTATTCTATGGCTGTGAAGGTTAAAACACCAACAACGCATGGTAATAGTACACCCAACCAATACCCATCCACGCTGACGATAAACACGTATAAAAAAACTAGAACAAAAAAGATAAAAAGACTCGTAATAACCAATAAAAGTGCTTTGTTACCTGTTAATCGTTTAAGTAAAAAGTAGAGAGGAGTGATAATTGCTATTAGTGCAATAAAGGTAAAAATAAAATGAAAGATAACCTGATTCAGATAACCTTGCCACATGGGTTCACCTAGACCAACGCCGCTATTAAATAGCGATACTAATGTTACATATGAAAATGCAGACAATAGGGCTGTAATGGTTAAGTTAATTGGTGTGTTCATCCATGCTCTCATTTATTGCACCTAACGGTTCAGCTAAGAAGCCCACTTAAGCACGTACATGCCGAGTGGTTTATTATGTTTTGTTATATGTTATAAGTAAAAATTATTTATGAATTCAAAAACAAATATGCCTACCCATAACGTCGTAATTGTGGGCGTTATTCGTGGATTCCTAAAACGGCCCGCACACAAAAACATTAGAAATATACCAATTGCGATAGTAGGAAAGAACCACAGTTGAAAAAAACTATTTATTCTATTTTTATCTGGGGTGTCATTATGTATAAGTACTGTGACAGTATCCCCAATACGTTTTCTACACCATTTTCGAGAGGACATACTGAAATTGCCCACAAGATATTCTTGATCTCCATATTCTGCGATCGGTGCGTAACCGGTAGTCGACCGACTTGATCCACTCCCACCTGGACGTGGTGAATATGTGGACCATGATAAATCACAAGAGACAATTCGAGCTTCATGTGAGGTCGAATTTAAAAAAATCTCTCCGCTATCATATGCGAACCAAAGAGCAGGCAAGGATACAATCAAAACAATAAACCACGGTAAAGATGAATTTTTAATTGTTTTTGTCATTTAACAACTTTGATTAGTAATTAGTAGTCCTAAAATTGCTGCTAAAAGGACAGATTCCGAATGACCGCTTTGGGTTGCGGGTTCAACTGGTCGACGCAACACTGTATCTTTTATAACAAAAAGATGGAGTGTGATCTATGGTTTATCGAACAAGAATAAATTATTCATCGAAGCAAAAATCTGAGATATGGGATCGTTG
>Ga0316205_10000886_pt1 | contig 43905 bp, 41 predicted proteins | sample 3monthpyrite_MG_FD_204941 | JGI IMG/M metagenome (GOLD analysis project Ga0316205, IMG submission 204941) | Microbial mat bacterial communities from mineral coupon in-situ incubated in ocean water Damariscotta River, Maine, United States -... | ecosystem: Environmental > Aquatic > Marine >...
TTGTCTTTCAAGCCTATCATTTAATCGATGAACTCACTGTTTACGAAAACATCGAAATGCCACTTTTGTATCGAAAAGTGAAATCAAGTGAGCGTAAAAGCATGGTAGCTGATATGCTGGATCGATTTAATATTGTCGCAAAAAAAGATCTTTTTCCGCATCAATTATCAGGTGGTCAGCAACAATTAGTGGGCGTTGCTAGAGCACTCATCGGCAAACCAAAATTAATTTTAGCCGACGAACCGACCGGTAATCTCCATTCCGATCAAGCAAAAAAAATTATGCAATTGTTTCAAAAAATGAATCAGCACGATGGGGTTACAATTGTTCAGGTAACTCATTCAGAAACCATGGCAAGCTATGGAAATCGAATTTTAAATATGAGCGACGGTATGCTGGTTGATGCCGATCCTTATCACACTAAAGAGAAAAGCGAGGTTTAATAATGCATAATGTAAAAGTTCAATTTACAATCCCAAATGTAGATAAAGTCGCCAACCTCGACATTTACGTGAATGGAGAGAAACGTAATCTTCGTTTCCGTGTTGAGACCTTCGATTGGGATGCTGAAAATGGAAGTACAGAAAATTTAGTAAGCGTTTTGCGCGATCGAATTTTAAATTACGATTCCGAATGGGAACTTTATCATATCGGAACACCATTTGATGATAGCATCCCGGTTACGTTCCGTTTTAAAACATAAAATGATTCTCCAAAGGCTGAAGCTTAACATAGCACTCTTCTTTTTTTTGATACCAACATTGGTTGTGGCTCAACCTATGATGGATTCGGAACCAAAGTCACTTTCAAATTTAGTGCATATTCTCGCCGAAGCGGAGTCGATTAACTCTCTCCGTAGCTTGATCATTCAGCAGAACGGTGAAGTGATCAGCGAGAGATATTTTAAAGGACGGTCGCCGAATCGTGCTTTTAACATAAAATCAGCTTCTAAAAGTATCATCGCATTACTTATTGGTATCGCGATTGAAGAAGGTTTTATTCCTTCCGTTGATGAGCCAATTTCTTCCTATTTCCCTGAGTACTTTAAACAAAACCCGAATCCCAAAAAAGAGAACATTTCACTAAAAAACCTTTTGAGCATGCAAGCCGGGCTTCGCTCAACCAGTTCAGGGAATTATGGCGCTTGGGTAATAAGTGATAATTGGGTTGATTTTGCACTCGATCAGGAATTTGTAGCTGATATTGATGGAAGAATGGTGTACTCCACCGGCACATCACATTTGTTGTCTGTAATTATTACAAAAGCTTCCGGAATGAGTACGAAAGCTTTTGCAGATGAGTTTTTATTTGCTCCATTGAATATTCGAGTAGGTGGCTGGGATCGTGATCCTCAAGGATATTATATGGGTGGAAATAACATGGCATTGAAGCCATCCGATCTTCTTAAAATCGGACAAATGCTGCTCGATGACGGCGTTTGGGAAAATCAGCAAATCGTCTCAAAAAAATGGATCGTTGATTCCTTTCAAACCTATACCTATAGCAATTACAATCCATACGGGTATGGTTACCAATGGTGGAACAAAAAAACAGCAGGCTACACAACCTTCTTTGCCTGGGGACATGGCGGCCAATATATTATGATGATTCCTGAACTGAATGCGGTAGTGGTGATGACTTCTTCGGTCACGGCTGAAAGTCGGCGCCGTACTTATAAAAGACACATTTTTGATTTACTTGAAAGCCATATAATTCCTTTCCTCGAGTAGACTTTTACTTGAATTAGTCAGGCCATCTTCTATATTGTAGACAAGTTTTTGAACCTTAAAGATTTAAAATCGCGAGGTACAATATGATGGTACAACTACGGCGATTTTTACTTTTAGTTTTTTCCATTTTTGTGCTTTCCGGGGCGCTATCAGCCTATCAAAGCGACTCTTCCCGGACGGTCACTGTTATAAGTGTGAGTGGCACCATCGGCCCAACTGTTACTTCATACATTGAACGGGGTTTGGATTTTGCTCGTGATAATGAACATGAAGCCTTGATTATAAAACTTGATACTCCGGGTGGTTTACTCTCTTCCACGATGGATATTGTGCAGTTAATGCTGGCCTCAAAGTTACCAATTGCCGTTTATGTTTCTCCTGAAGGCGCCAATGCCGGCAGTGCCGGAACATTCATTTCGATGGCTGCTCATATTGCAGCCATGGCGCCCACTACAACTATTGGTGCCGCCTCGCCTGTATCGATGCAAGGTGGTGAGATGGATACAGTGATGCAGAAAAAACTCTTTAGTTTCACCGAGAATTTCATACAGAATATTGCCGAAAAACGAGATAGAAATGCTGAATGGGCTATTTCTGCTGTTCAAGATGGAGAAGCACTTACTGCAAAAGAAGCTCTTGAACTAAATGTAATTGATATAATTGCTTCAGACCTCAACGATTTACTCTCTCAAATGGATGGCCGTGTGATTGAAGGAGATTCCCTGCTAACAAAAAATGCTACAATTGTAAATCTCGAAAAAAGCCTCGCTGAGAATTTTTTTAGTTTTATTCTACTACCTGAAATTATGCTGATTCTTACTTTAATTGCCATTTATGGTATTGTGGGAGAAGTCACAAATCCGGGAGCCATTATACCGGGAGTAGCCGGCGTAATTGCTCTTATTTTACTTCTTTACGGGGTTTCATCGATGCCAATTAATGTAGCCGGATTCATTTTAATTGGCTTTGCGATTGCACTTTTTGTTGCAGAAGCTTTTACACCATCATTTGGAATTTTACTCACCGGTGGCGCCATTTCATTTTTTCTTGGAGCGTTAATGCTATTTCAGGATTTACCGGATAATATGCAGATTTCCTGGTATTGGTTGGTTCCCGCCACCCTGCTTACCATGCTCTTTTTTAGTCTCATTGCCATAGCCGGTATAAAAGCTCAGTTCCGGCCTAATCGTTCAGGTCTGGAATCGCATATCGGCAAAACGGCAAAAGTTATTGACGCTGTTAGTAGCGACTCAGGTCGTATTGACTTCGCCGGTGAATATTGGAATGCGCGAAGTGAAAACAACATCCCAAAAGGTGAAAACTGCGAAATCGTTGGCTTCACAGGCCTCATCTGCCATGTTAAATCTGTAACCCAAAAAATATAACACAATGGAATCCTATGTAAATTCTCTGACCGTTTGGATCGTAACACTACTCGTATTTTTGGTATTGATTTTCCCACAAATATTCAAAGTTCTCCGCGAATATGAACGAGCCGTCGTGTTCCGCTTGGGTAAATTTCAAAAAACTAAGGGGCCCGGACTTATTTTCCTCATTCCTTTTGTCGACCGTATTGTGCGGGTTGATTTGAGAGTACTCACTATTAACGTTGACAAACAAGAAGTTATCACCAAAGATAATGTAACGGTAAATGTGGATGCAATTACCTTTTTCAGAGTTGTGGATGCAGAAGCAGCCATCATAAAGGTTGAGCAATATATTCAGGCCACTTCCATGTTGGCTCAAACTACATTAAGAAGTATTGTTGGTCAGGTTGAGTTGGACGAATTACTTGCTAATCGCGATAAGGTGAATAAAAATATACAAGAAATAATTGACCGGCAGACAGATCCGTGGGGAATTAAAGTGGTTTCTGTTGAAGTACGGGATGTGGTACTTCCTGAAAATATGAAACGTGCGATGGCTCGTCAGGCGGAATCTGAGCGAGACAGAAGAGCCAAAGTTATTAACGCAGAAGGAGAATTTCAGGCAGCTAAACGCCTTGTGCAGGCAGCTAAGCAAATTGAAACAGCCCCGGCTGCCCTACAATTACGTTTCCTTCAAACTATTAGTGAAATCAGTGAAGAGAACTCCACCTTTGCATTCATTCCGTTTCCTATAGATTTATTAGACGCATTCAGAAAAATGGCAAAACCTGATTCAACTGACCTCAAACAGAATTAAAACTATTAATTGATCTATTTATTAATTGAAGTAAAATACATTGCGTCTTCTTTGCACTATTGAATGGTTACCATGAGAATTCTGAACTACGTCATTAATTTTCAATCTGTTGTTCAACTTTGGTGTGAAACACGATAAAATCCGGTAAATCATTTTCAGATTATTCCTTTCCAGCCATTTTGGCTTTCCGTACTTTTAAGCAATCGAATTGGCTCATTTATGAAAAAATATCTCTTATCGTTTACATTAGTTATCGCTTTTTTGGGTTTTTCTATTGATGGATATTCCTATCAAATTGAAGAACAAGTTCCGGAGTCTCAATACCTTGAAAATCCACAAAGAGCTATACATTCTTTCCTTTACTGGCAGCAAGCAGGGCATAAAAACTTTGACATTGTTGTATTGCCGATAAAATTAGCGGAAAATGCATCGAAAGAAGACAGACAGGAACTTGCTGAGCAACTTAAAAAAGTGTTGGATGCCCGTGGTCTTCTCGTGGATTATGACGCCATTCCAAAAAACCCGAATTATACCGACAGTTTAAGTGGCTTAAATCAGTACATCCTTTTTGATCAACTACCGGAAGTGTTTGTAACTAAAGTTGGCGATGAATGGGTGTTTTCAAAAGCGACCATTGATCAAATTCCAACCTTATATAGATCAACTTTCTCCACGTTAATTGCCGCAATATTGGATCAACTTCCGGAATGGACCTCGACTAAATCGCTGGGTATTGCAATATGGCAGTATTTAGCTGTATTCCTTTGGATTTTGATTGGCTTAATTTTTCGTCGAATCTTCGAATTTATACTCGATAATTACATCCGTCGATTAACAGAAAAAACCAAATTTACCTGGGACGATGACTTACTTGAAGGTGTTGCCCGACCTATCGGTTTTATCTTTTTGATGATCTTTTTCGCCCTTACTTATGTTAACCTGTTATTTTCGGTTTCGATCAATTTATACCTATCCATTGTTTTAGAAATTGCCATCTCGGGTGGTTTTATCTGGTTATTCTATAATCTCTCGGGTGTATTTGCTAAGTATCTGACCGTTCTCACAGATCGAACTGAAAACAAACTTGATGATCAGTTAGTGCCACTTATTCGGAAAAGTTTGCGCTTTTTTGTTGTTACAATGGGGGCAATTTTGATCCTTCAAAACAACGGTTATAATGTAGCTTCACTTATTGCCGGGTTAGGAATTGGTGGGTTGGCAGTTGCTTTGGCTGCTCGTGATACACTGGCAAATTTCTTCGGCTCTATAACCATTTTTATGGATCGCCCTTTTCGCATTGGTGATTGGATAAAAATCGGAAATGTGGAAGGAATTGTTGAGGAAGTTGGATTTCGCTCTACACGTATCCGAACTTTCTATAACTCATTGGTTTCAGTGCCAAATTCCAATGTTTCAAACTCAGACATCGACAATTATGGCTTGCGAGAATATCGCAGATTAAAAACAGATCTGAACCTCACTTATTCAACTTCACCTGAACAAATGGAAGCTTTTGTAGAAGGCATCAAAGCCATTGTGAAAGCAAATAAGAATTTCAGGCAGGATTTCTATGAAGTTCATTTTACTTCCTTTGGTGCACACTCACTCGATGTGTTGATCTACATATTTTTCAAAGTACCGGATTGGAGTGCCGAGCTGCAGCAAAGGCATAATTTCTTACTAGAAGTGCTTCGACTAGCCAAAGAATTAGGGATTGAGTTCGCTTTCCCAACACAAACCCTGCACGTTGATTCGTTTAATGATGAAAAAAGTAGAAAAGTGGGTGTACAGCGAACTGAAGATGAACTTGCAACCGGAGTTTCTTCTTTTGGACCGGGTGGAGAAAAAGGAAAACCTGATGGACTTAAAATTTATAAAGATGGGAAAGAAGTCGATTTTGGAGCTAAATCTTAACTCTGTTTTTCAAGCATTATATCAACAGCCAGCGATAATTTTTCTTCTGATATCGGCTTTACCATAAAATCACTATTGGGTACTGCATTCGCTTTTTGATAATATCTTTGATCCGAATTCCCTGTTATAAACAAAATTGGGACGTTCGAAAATTTGCGAATTAACAGAGCCGCTTCAACTCCATCGATGGGTCCTTCCAGCATTATATCCATTATCACGATATCCGGACTATATTTTTTTACCAGATTTACCGCTGTTTCGCCATCACGAATTTCCCCTACGGTTTTAAAAACCTTCTGCTCAAGATAATTCTGATACAAAATTGATAGTATCAGATTATCCTCAACAATTAATGCTTTTTTAGAAATGTCCATCTGTACCCAGTTAATTTAGGGTATGAAAAAAAACTCGTAGTTAAGTTATCGGGTTTCAAAGTGCTTTAGTAAACTATTTTTCTTCTTCCTCTTTATTAGCAAAGGCTTCGAATACCATTTTAAGATCGTTTGCCACATCTTGGCTTGTTCTACCTTCAATTCTATGGCGTGGAATCATAGCTTTTATTTCACCATCAACAAAATAAGCAAAGGATGGCGACGATGGTGGAAACTCACTAAAATAAGCACGTGCATGTGCTGTAGCCTCTTTATCCTGCCCTGCAAACACAGTAACCATGTGGTCCGGTTTTGCATCGGTTTGATCTAATGCGATACCTAAACCGGGACGGGCATTTCCGGCTGCACATCCACATACAGAATTTATCGCCATTAACATTGTGCCTTTATATTCTTTCATTGCACGATCAACATCCGAAGGTGTTGTTAATTCCTCCACTCCAAATTGAGTGAGTTCTTCTCTCATCCACGATGTGTCCGGTCCCATTCCAAATCCAAATTGCATAATAATTGCTCCTTATAGGTTTTCTTTAAAGTTATAATAGTATTGAGTTAATTTCATATTGATTCTTTGACGGATGACGGATGACGGACGATTTTTCGATTCGGTAGTTTTCAGCTTCTTCTTGGATTGAATAAGCTGAACTTCTTCGTTTAATAGCATTTTTCATCGCAAGAATTTTAGCTGATAGCTTTTCTGAATCTTGGTAAAGATCATCATAATGTGCTTTTGGCAAATAGCCATTTTCATGTAACAGAATCAAACAAGCAACCACTTCCATCAAGGAGCGGTGTGCATATCCAAGAAATCTAAGTTGCTCGGGATCTGTTTGTGATGTTGAACCTTCGGCAATATTCAAGGAAATTGATGTGACAGCCCTTCGGATTTGTGAACTCAGATTGTACTGTTCCTCTTTTGGAAGGGTTTTAATCAAGCTGTAAATAGCTTTGGCTAATTCTTTCGAAAGCTGCCAAATCTCAAGTTTCTCAAATTTGAATGCCATTTCGATCCTTTATACACTGAACGACTGGATTTCTCACCCAGCCGTTCGTCAACCGTTGTCGTTCGTCGTCAGTCCATCGTCACTCGCCGCTCTTACTTAGCTGCTGCGAAATATTCTGCAACTTGTGCCCAGTTTACTACATTCCAAAATGCAGAAATGTAGTCAGGTCGTCGATTTTGATAGTTTAAATAATAGGCGTGTTCCCAAACATCCAATCCTAGAATTGGAGTTAGACCGTCCATAATTGGGCTATCTTGGTTTGCTGTAGAGTGAACTTTTAAGCCCCCATCTGCATCAACAGAAAGCCATGCCCAACCGGAACCGAACCTAGTTGCTGCAGCATTTGCAAATTCAGTTTTAAAGGCCTCGATGCTTCCAAAAGCAGAAGTAATAGCTTTTCCTAAATCCCCGTCGGGAGTTCCTCCTCCATTTGGTGAAAGAACGGTCCAGAAAAGTGCGTGGTTTGCAAAACCGCCACCATTATTAATTACAGCTTGTGCTTTATCTACTGGCAGTGCAGAAATATTTGAAAGTACATCTTCAATTTCATTGTCCGCGAATTCAGTTCCTTCTAAAGCTGCATTTACTTTTGCGGTATATCCCGCATGGTGTTTAGAGTGATGAATTTCCATAGTACGAGCATCAAAATGTGGCTCCAAAGCATCGTAAGCATAAGGTAAATCAGGTAATGTATAAGCCATGTTAGTCTTTTAATTTGATTGTTTATGTATCCACCAGACTCCAATGATATTGGATGCCAACCCGGTTGGATAGCGTTTGTTATCTATACTGAATTTAAATAACGTGGCGATTAAAATCGTTCCGAAAGCTATACAAAGATTCTATATAGTTTATAGGTAGTTGTAAGTGCTCTCAGCTAAACAAAATGTATAGCCTTTGGTAATCCTTCTGAATCGTATTCTACTTCTTCGGGTATTGTTTTAATCCCCTTCTCAACTGATATCTTGGCATAATAGGCGAGCGCCATCGAATCTACAATATCATCTTCTTCAACTTCAGACCGACGGTATTCTTCTTTTATTTCGCGGAAAAAATCATCCGCAACCGGTTCTTCAGCGCGAAGTAACTCAAGCCTGTGACGAATCCCTTTTTTCAAATTCTTCTTTTGGAAAATCATCCCGCCATTCAATTTTTGGAACAACAATTCCGGGTGACTTTCAAAAACCTTTGTTTTAAGAGCATCTGACTCGCGAAGCAATGAATCGATTAATTTTATTTTTGGTGTAATAGTCCAAGCCTGAAGAGACAACTTCTTCTCGGTCCATTCAAAGTTAGTCATGTTGGCTTCTGCATAGCTTGGGGCATCTAAAGCCGGGCGAATGGGTGGACTAAACACTGATGGCGCATACACATCGCCTAATTCTTTGCGGAGAAGACGATCGCAATCACGGGTAAATTCTTCGTCTTCCAATCCAATGGGTGTATCAACAAAAATGCGATCAAAGTATTCGAAAGCTGCTTTCAACTCCTCATCGGTTCGAAGCACATCATATTTTTCTTCCCCTTTGGTAAAACTTATTAACATCCAACCGGCTTTGCAGCCATCAATGCCCGCTGTTTTCAAAATAGTACCATTTGCTAGCGATTAAGATTGCTTCGATTAGTTATGTAATCGCTTAAAAAAGCAATATGTATTCCTCGTCATATCAACTTAAATCTATGAGTGTTCGTTTTTACCTACTTAATAATTTTCTTTACGCTGATGTGAAGTTCATCCAATTGATCTTTTTCAACTTCTGATGGAGAACTGTCCATCATGCTTTGCGCTTTCTGATTTTTTGGAAAGGCGATTACATCTCTCAAACTAGCTGCTCCTGTCAAAAGCATTACAATCCGATCAAGACCTAGAGCAATTCCACCATGTGGAGGCGCACCATATTTAAAGGCATCCAACAAGAATCCGAATTTTTCTTCCGCCTCCTCCTGTTCAATTCCTAACAACATGAACATTTGCTCCTGAACTTTGCGATTGTGGATACGAATTGAGCCACCACCAATTTCTGAACCGTTCATTACCAAATCATAAGCACGAGCTTTTACTGAAGCCGGATCAGACTCCAACTTATCCATGTCTTCGTCTTTTGGAGAAGTGAATGGATGATGCATTGCATGATAACGACGACTTTCTTCATCCCACTCCAACAAAGGGAATTCAGTAACCCAAAGTAAACTGAATGCACTTTTATCAATCAAACCAAATTCTTCCCCAACCATCAAACGTAGGGCACCAAGTTGTTTTAGAACTGATGGTTTTGGTCCGGCAAGAAGGAACACTAAATCACTGGTTTTAGCACCGGATGCTTCCACCATTTCATTCACAATTTCCGGCGTCAAGAATTTTGCAACAGAACAAAGAGGTCCATCTTCCTGCATTTTGATGTAAATCAATCCACCTGCACCAGTTTCTTTCTTCACACGCTCTGTCCAACGATCTATAGCACCTCTACCCATATTACCTTGGCCCGGAATCGTAACCCCAACAACCGCTCCACCTTTAGCAACCGTACCTGAAAACACCTTGAATTCGGCGTCTTTTACGATTTCAGAAAAATCAACAAACTCTAATCCGAAACGAGTATCCGGTTTATCAGAACCATAGGTACTCATCGCTTGATCGTATGTCATCCGAGGAAACGGCGTTTCAATATCCAAACCAACCGTTTCTATGAAAATATTTTTCAGGAGTGCCTCATGCATTTCATAAATAGCATCCTCATCTACAAAACTCATCTCAACATCGATCTGGGTGAATTCCGGTTGGCGATCAGCCCGCAAATCCTCATCACGAAAACACTTCGTAATCTGGAAATAGCGATCATAGCCAGACACCATCAGTAACTGTTTATATGTTTGTGGTGATTGTGGCAATGCAAAAAACTTACCTGGATTAACACGGCTCGGCACCAAATAATCTCGTGCTCCTTCCGGCGTACTTTTCATTAGTACCGGCGTTTCTACTTCAGCAAAATTATTAGAATGATAAAACGTTCTGACAGCTTGATAAGTTTTTGATCGAAGCATCAACTTTTGCTGCATCTCCGGTCGTCGTAAATCTAAGTATCGGTAGCGCAACCGTGTTTCTTCGTTGGTAGTAATCCCATCTTTGATCTCAAAAGGCGGTGTATCTGCCTCAGAATAGATTTCAAGTTTTGTTACTTCAATTTCAATTTCACCGGTTGTAAGATTTGGGTTGATGTTTTCATCTCCCCGCGGGATAACTTTCCCTTTTATGCCAACTACAAACTCGGCACGCAATTTTTCTGCTTTTGCATGCAAGTCAACATCTGTTTCGGTGAAAACAATTTGCGTTACGCCATACCTATCACGTAAATCAATAAAAATTAAACCGCCAAGGTCGCGGCGAGGACCAACCCAGCCGTTTAGTACAATTTCTTCTCCGATATTTTTCGCGGTGAGTTCGCCACATGTATGTGTTCTTCTAAAAGTCATGATATATTTCGATGAATCGTCGAGTGATTTTTTCCCAATGAAAGGCGTAGAAAATACACAACTCTGCAAAGAATAACTTAAATGGATGGTCTTGGAAGCTATTTTTTTAAACAACTAAAATGCTGCTTTTTCTGCGGCCCAATCTAGCTGTTCAACTTGTGCGCTACCTCTCTTTTTATTTTGTTGATGAAGACGTTTTGTAGAAGTTCAGAATTTTCAAACACAAAGAATTGCTATCATTGTGATCCCAATTAGGAGCATTGAATTGGCTACATCAGGTACAATGTGGTTGGGTTCCGGTATGTTGGGTTTAAATAGTATCTAGTTTCACCTCTTTCCTAATGTTTGGTTTTCAACAGGATAATTCAGTCTACCAAATCTTATTCAGTTCGATAAAAAGCAACTGATAAGGCAATTAAAGGCCATGTTTATACAATTTGGATCCGCACTATACGATGGATTTCTAAATCATTTTTTTCTGTAATGATTCTGATTAACAATTAAATTTTGTGGCGTTCGCCTTTTTTTAACTACATTGGTCGTCCATCTACGGAAATAGTAATTCATTTTGAGCCTGGGGAGGTCTCAAATGGGCACAATCAAAACGATTGTTGCAGACGGCAACGAAATTTTTCGACATGGGCTTAGTTCCATCTTGCGTAATGCAGATTTTGAAATTTTCAGCGAAGTGGATAATGGCGCATTAATTTTAACTGCATTTGAAAGTGTGCAGCCTGATTTATGTGTGATTTCGTTCGAAATGCCTGAGATCAACGGTATACAGCTTGCCAATAAAATGATCGCCCGCTTCCCATCTGCAAAAATTTTGATGATGACCGATTCTAATTCTGATGCAATTTTGAACGAATTTCTCGATTCCGGCGCTCAAGGACTGCTCTTAAAGTCGGCACACCAAATTGAACTTATCGATGCAGCCCAAAAAGTTGCCTCAGGAGAGAATTTTCTTGGTAAACAATTCTCACATATGATGACTCGCGAATATCTTCGCCTTGCCAAACTTCGCAAATCAAAAAGGCACATCACGCTTCGAGAACGTGAAGTTTTAAAATTATTGGTAGAGGGTCTCACAAGTTCGGAGATTGCCGAATGCTTATTTATTAGTCCCCGCACAGTTGACAAACATCGCACCAATCTGCTTAAAAAATTGGGGCAAAAGAACACCGCCGGATTGGTTCGCTATGCCATTGAAAATGAAAAGAATCTGAGTTGAGATTCGATTACGTACTTATACGTATAAAAATTACGTATAAGCAGTTATTGAGCAAGCGCGTCCAATCACTTAGTTTGAGTATGCAAATGGGGTAATAGCCGTCTGTAGATGATATTAGCCGACCTACATTGATTTGGGGTCGGCTTTTTTGTTTTTCTAATATCCTTTTGTCAGATATAGAATTAAAGATTTAAAAGTTCACATCCTGATTGAAATCAATTTGTGGACATGCAAACCAACTAACAAAAGATGATATTTATGATTCTTTTTACCACATCCAAGCCCATCATACAAATCATACTAATCACAAAAATCACAGTTAAAAGACTCACGTGATCTCTAACACCACATCCCAGCCAATCAAATTAATCACGCAAATCATAGTGCACTTCATAAACAAGTAATACTTTTGTTATAAATTCAAACAAAATGGAATGATAAATTCTTCATTAACCGTTTCAATCGTTAAATAGAAACATTATGAAGAAATTTATCGCACTTGGTGTACTTTTATTTTTTAATGCACCGCAAATAATTCAAGCACAAGATATGGACACAAATTCGGGCAAGAATATTCAAAAAGCCACCTTTGGAGCAGGTTGTTTCTGGTGTGTTGAGGCCGTTTATGAATTGGTTGAGGGAGTTGTACTAGTAGAATCAGGTTACTCAGGTGGCCATGTTGAAAATCCCTCGTATCGCCAAGTAACCACCGGGCGAACCGGCCATGCAGAAGTCGCTCGCATCCACTTTGATGCAGACATAATCTCATACGAAGAAATTTTAGAAATTCTTTGGCACACGCATGACCCAACCACATTAAACCGCCAAGGCAATGATGTGGGGCCTATGTATCGTTCAGTAATTTTCTATCACAACGAGGAGCAAAAATCAGAAGCAGAAAAATCTCTAAAACGTACAGATTCTTCCGGGCTTTGGGATGATCCTATTGTGACAACTATTGAGCCATTGTCGAATTACTATGTCGCCGAGAACTATCATCAAAATTATTTTGAGAATAATCCGAATGCCGGATATTGCTCTTTCGTGATCGCTCCAAAAATTAAGAAGTTTAAAAAGGAGTTTGAACACCTTTTGAAAAGCAACCCTGCTTTTTAAATCAAATAATGCCCAAGCAGAAATTCGTGCTTTTTTTATGACTTAGTTAGAAGGTTTAGGTATTATTACCGCCTATTTATCTATTCAATGAACCGAGCTAAACATTTTCTATTCTTCTTTTTTATTTTTCTGATTCCAACCCTTGGTTTCGGTCAAGTTTCATTGGTTCCTGCAAGTCATCAAGTTTATGATTGGCTACACTTACAAAGAGTTAAAGGAAATTTAACTAACTACAGCTATGAAGCCCTTCCGCTGACTAGAAAGCAGATTTTGAGTTATTTAGATCAGGTTAAAAAAGCGGAAAAACTAAACTCCATCGATTCTCAATTACTTCGGTGGTACTATCAAGAGTTTTCTCTTAACTATATCTCAGAATCTAAGCCAAATACTTATTTACAACGGTGGGATTCCACATTCACCTCATCGGTAAAAAGAAAATTTAAGCAGTTAATATCGAACGAAGAACCACATTTATTTACTTATAAAACTGACTCTTTGTTTATCGCAATGGACTACAAAATATCTAGCGGGGTTATGGCGGTTAATGATGCTTCATTAGATTTTCAAGAGACGGCTACGCTTGATGTATTTCAAACTACACTTTATGGCGGCTTATATAATCTCTTAGGTGCCCATGTTGATATATATAACCCGCTTATTGGAAAAACCGGAATGTTGAGCTACCATCCTGAATGGGGACAAACCTTCGATGGCATGAAACAAGATAAAGGGTCTACATTGTATACCGAAGCTTTTGTTTCATTTCAATATAAGCAGCTTGGTATTCATGTTGGAAACGGTGACCTGAAGTATGGATATAGCGGAAGTGAAGCACAAATATTGAGAAAAGATGCAGGAAATTTCGACTGGTTCAGGATAAATCTAGACACAAAATACATTCAGTACACGTTGTTACACGGTACCCTAAGAACTAATACAACGGTCATTGAAGTTGAAGGTTATCCTGGAGTTTTAAGCCGATTTTCACCCGAACGGTGGTTCGCTTTACGACGTATTCAAATTACACCAACAAATTGGTTTACGGCCGGTTTTACTGAATCTCTCATCTATTCCAATCGTCCCATTGAATTGTCCTACTTAAATCCTTTCCAATTATTGCGATTAGGTGAGTACGAATCACTAGATAAAGACAATCCATTATGGTTTTTTGATGGTTCGATTAGGCCGATAAGAAATATTGAGTTGTATGCCACTCTCGGCGTCGATGATCTTGTATCCATAGGTGATATTTTCAAACCAAGTAAAGAAAGAACTTCCCCTGAAAGTAGTGCTACAATAAGTTATCAGGCGGGAATTAATGTATCACTGCCAACTTCCACCAAATTGAATATTGAAGTACTTCAGTTTGATCCCTATTTCTATACACATTGGCAGTTATTCAATTCATACGACGAACTGGGATCCCCATTGGGTGCTTCAATCGGCCCAAATTCTAGGCAGTTTTATGTTTCTGTTCGCCAATGGTTACCTTGGCGTAGTTTTATTGATGTTTCTTTCGAATCAGTTAAAAAAGGATTCAATGTAGTTGATGCCAATGGCGAGCTGTTATTAGATGTTGGAGGTGATATCTTCCAAGGTATACCCAGTGTAAATGGCGAAGAAGTTGATTTATTTGCTGGTGATGTTCACAAATGGAATGCAATTAAAGTAAAATTTGAAATTGAACCTCGACGAGGCATTCGGTTTTTTGGAACCTATCGCTACCGATTTATAAATCAAGGAACTCAAATCGATGATTTAAGCATCTTCTATGGCGGTATGGAAATTAACTTCATTCCATTTATAACTAATGTATTAGGAGTTATTCCGGGAATGAATTATATATTCTGAAAAAAATAATTATGAAAAATACACCCACTTTTTATTTGATCATATTTTTGATTGTACCTCTCATTCATGTAAATGCGCAGGATTCCAATGCCCAAACAATGACGATAGAGGAATATAACCCAACGTCAACATTAGTTGTTCCGGGTAATGAGATCATTAGTGCAAAATATCCTTTTATTGATGTTCATAGCCATCTTCGCAAAATGGCCACTATGGATTTAGATAAAACTACGCGAGAAATGGACAGTTTAAATCTGCAAGTACTCGTTAATTTGAGCGGAAGATCCGGTGAGGGGCTAGCGGCAATGAGTGAAGCTGTTGAAAATAAGGCACCGAATAGGTTTATCATTTTTGCTAATGTTGATTTTAACGGAATTGATGAACCCGATTGGACGGAGCGTACTGTTGCTCAATTACAAAAAGACTATGACAATGGCGCCCGAGGCTTAAAAATATTCAAAAACCTTGGACTCACCGTGTTAGATTCCGGTGAGAATCGCGTTCGAACGGATGATCCCAGAATCGCCCCAATTTGGGATAAATGTGGTGAATTGGGTATTCCTGTTCTTATACATACAGGAGAACCGGCTGTTTTTTGGGATCCAATCGACGAAAAAAATGAACGATGGCTGGAAATGAAACAATTTCCAAATCGCCACAGAGGGGATACTACCAGATTTCCAAGTTGGGAAGTTGTGATGCAGGAACAATGGAATATCTTCGAGAATCATCCGAATACCATTTTTATTAATGCACATTTAGGATGGATGGCAAATGATCTGGATCGTTTGGCGAAACATCTGGATACATATCCAAACGTATATACCGAAATTTCGGCTGTTATTGCCGAGCTTGGTCGGCAACCACGAGCTGCTCACGAATTTTTTATCAAATATCAGGATCGATTGCTATTCGGTAAAGACACCTATCAACCTCATGAATTTCACACCTATTTCAGAGTTCTGGAAAGTGACGATGAATACTTTGATTACTTTAGAAAAAGACATGCTTTTTGGAAAATGTATGGAATGAATTTACCTGACGAAGTGCTTAAAAAGGTGTACTACAAAAATGCCCTCAACATTATACCGGGCATTGACAAGTCTTTATTCCCTAACGATTAAAATAAATCAACAACTATGAAATCTATGTTAAAAATTGCATCTCTGTTTGTATTTGCAGCTCTTCTATCTATCGATGCCAGCTTCGCGCAACAACGAAGCGGCGGTAACGGCTTAAGTCCGGATGCTCTGGTAAGCCAAACTATATTTAATACAACAACGGTTACAGTAACTTATGGTCGCCCTGCGTTAAAAGGCCGAGACCTTGCCGGTTTAGCGCCTGCTGATCAAGTTTGGAGAACAGGTGCTAACGAAGCAACTACAATTACTTTTTCAACAGATGTAAACTTCGGGGGCAAAGAAGTGCCCGCCGGTACATACATTCTATTCACTATTCCTGGTGAAAACTGGACCTTTATTCTAAATAAACAATTAACTCGTGGCGAGGGCGATGACAGACCAACTTGGGGTGCCTTTAGTTATGATGAATCTGATGATTTAGTACGTGCCGATGCGGCAGTTACGGTAAACAATGCCCCAATGATGGAGAGTTTTGCAATCTATTTTGATGCACTCACTGATAATGCAGTTCAATTGAATTTGCATTGGGGAACTACTAAAACAGTACTCCCAATCACAATAAATTAAGGTAAAAGTGCTTTAAAAAAGGGCGACTTGACCGTCCTTTTTTTTACCTTTTAGCTATGAAAATATTCTCCCTTTTAACTGTTTTTACGGTTTTATCTTCGTCTGCGATTTTTGCACAATCTGAGTCGGATTGGTTATTCGACGATTCTTCACTCCCTGAAATTTATATCACTGTTGATCCGAGTGATTTAAACCAGATTCTAACAAATGTTTTTAGCGATACAGAATACCCGGCTGATTTTGTTTTTATTCGAGAAAATGTTGCTGACACAGTAAAAAATATTGGCTTCAGAATTCGCGGTAATACTTCACGAGTTTCTCTAAAAAAATCGTTTAAAATTTCTTTTGATACGTTTGAAGATGGCCGAGAATATCGGGGTTTGGATAAAATGAATATGAACGGAGAGCACAACGATCCCTCTATTATTCGTTCGAAATTAAGCTGGGAAGTATTTGAAGCACTTGATGTTCCTGCTCCGCGTTCAAATCATGTAAAGTTCTTTATTAACAAAGCTTACTATGGCCTTTACATAAATGTAGAGCACATCGACAATGAATTTGTTGAGGATCGTTTTGGCTCTGATGCGGGCAATTTATATAAAGCACTTTATCCTGCAGACCTAACCTATTTAGGAGAAAATCCCGATGATTATAAAAAAGTGGCTGACGGCCGACGATTATATGATTTAAAAACCAACGAGGATGAGGATGACTATTCGGATATTGCGAATCTCATCAAATTTTTAGAAAACAGCAGCGATAGTGAATTTGAGAACGAAATCCGTGATTACATAAATGTTGATGGTGTAATTCGTGTAATGGCGGTTGATATAATTACCGGAATGTGGGATGATTATATGTTCAATAAGAATAATTTTTATCTCTATTTCAATCCAAACACTACCCGCTTTGAGTTCATCCCTTACGACTATGATAATTCGTTCGGTATCGATTGGTTTGGAATCGATTGGGATGTTCGGGACATCAATAATTGGGGTACAAATGAAAGCAGACCTTTAACAGATCGGGTTTTTTCCATTCAAAAATATCGCGATCATCTGAATTATTACATCAATAAACTATTGGATGAGCATTTCAATAATGTAGTGATGATCCCTGAAATTGATCGATTAAAAGCGATGATTCAAGAAGCGGCTGAAGAAGATGTGTATCGTACACTTGACTACGGTTATACTATTGATGATTTCAACCGCTCGTATGATTTTCCTCTGGAAGGACACGTTAAAAATGGCATAAAAGGATATCTAAGCAATCGACATAACACTGCGCGTACACAAGTAATTTTAAATAATATTAGTCCGATTATTAAGTCTGCAAATGTCCGCCTCTCTTATTTAGATAGTGGCGCTGCCTTAACAATAACGGCAGATGTTTTTGATGATGATACAGATTTAACCGTGTCGGCAAGTATTCAGGGTATTGATAATTCTGTTATCACGCTAAATGATGCAGGCCTGAATGGAGACCTGATAGCCGGAGATGGGTTATTTACAACTGTTTTTGAATTAGATGAGGTTACGGGATCATTAAATGTAGAAGTTGCTGCCGAAGACCAAAACAATCAAACCGATCGATTTCCATACAATCAAAATAACTTTATGGAAATTGAATTTGCTGACACAGCCGATAATTTGGTGATTAATGAATTCATGGCTTCTAACAATAGCATAATTCAGGATGAGACTGAAGCTTTTGAGGATTGGGTAGAAATCTACAATCCTACAAATTCAAGCATTTCACTTTCCGGTTATTTCCTTACTGATGATCTTACAAATCCAACCAAATGGGCGTTTCCGGATACAACTATTTTAGCCGATGATTTTTTACTTGTGTGGACGGATGACGATGAAGAAGATGGCCCAGTTCATACTTCATTTAAGTTGAGCCGAAGCGGGGAAGATTTGGGATTGTTTTTCGACAATGCTGGAGACATTGAAACAGTGGATGCATTTACTTATGGAGAACAAACTACTGATATTTCGTATGGGCGAATATATGACGGAAGTGTTGAATTTGTTTCTTTTACCGATCCTACACCGGGCATATCAAATGGAATGAGTACTTTCATTGAAGGCGAAAAATCTTCCGGGCCTAATCAGATTCAACTTTTTCAAAATTACCCAAATCCATTTAATCCATCTACAACCATTTCATTTAGCTTGAATCAATCAACTCAATTAACGCTGAATATTTATTCCATTAATGGGTCACTTGTTCAAACGGTTGCAAATGGTTCGTTTAATAGTGGTAGCTACCAAGTTTCTTTCGATGCAGGCACCCTTGCATCTGGAATCTATTTTTATAGATTGGAAACCGAAATGGGAGAAGTTTTGACCCGAAAAATGACTTTGTTGAAATAGAAATTGACCTGATTTCTTACGGTAATTTTAATCCACTGCCGTTTTTAACGTTCCGGATTTGAAATCGAAAAGATTCTACACCCTTCGGAGGTGCCCTCAGGACGACCGAGATCCAAAAATAAATAAGAAAATGGATTCAAAGACCTAAACGATGGTAGTTATCTCAAAAGCCATGACTTTATCAAGTACTAGGCGTTTTATTAGATTCACAAATGCTAAAAATTGAGGGTCAAATTCAAAAAGAAGTTACGACCAGCATTTACGAAATATCCTTGATCATCGTTTGTACCATCAAAATCCATATCTACAGGAACTCCACTTGAATAGTATGTTTCATCCAATAAATTGTTGATTTGAAGCTTTAACTTTGCATTTTTAAATGCAAAAGAAACAAAACTATCCATTACAAATGCAGCAGGTAGTAAGTCATCTTCCTTATTATCTAAAGCTAGATAGGATTCACCGATATACTGGGCAGTTAATCCAACCGAGAGCCCATTACCAATCACATATTCAGTTGATTGATTAAACATAAATTCCGGCGTTAAAATGGGTTGTACATTTTCGAAGATAGCACCAGATCTGTCTGTGAACGACTCGATTTCTGATCGCATGAAGGTAGCATTGCCGGTAAATGAGAGTTCACTAATTGGTAAATATGCCCACTCCATTTCTACTCCTGTTCGATAGCTGTTTTCTATATTTTCTCTTTTTTGAACCCCAAAAGACAATAGTTCACCAATTGGTGCGATCTCGTCTTTGAAATCCATGTAAAATAAATTCGCCGCTACAGCTAGTTTCTGGAAATTTGCTTTCACTCCAGCTTCTACATCGGTTACAAATTCAGCTTCGAATCCATCCGATTGTGCTTCTTCAAAGTTTGAAGCTCCTAAGTTGAATCCACCAAAAATATCAATTTTTGTCGGTTCACGGCCTGTTTTACCTACGGATGCATACACAGAAGTAGCTTCACTCAATCGATAAGTAACCCCCAATCTTGGATTTACAAATGCCCAATCTTTAACAAGGTCTCCTTTCGGTGCAATTCCGATAAAGTTGTAATCAGGTTGAATGTTTAACTCGATAGTTCGGAATTCTACATCAGCTGTAATCAATAGTTTATCTGATGACCAATCTGCGCGTCCGAACCAACTAAATTCCTGTTTTGTTGAGGTCTCCTTGTAGTATGGATTCGCGAAGTTCGGGCTAATCGATTCCTCATTTGTACGGTCGAATTGATACACATGTACCCCGGAAGTCAAATCCAGATCATCATTTAATGCGAAATTTGCATTGATCATCAAACCATAGTGATCGTTGTTTAATGGGTAATTGATTTGATCGAAACCACCTGATCCATCCGGATAAGTATAGAAATAATCACCGGTTACCCCGCCATAATACAATGTACTTATGGTAGAAAATTCATCAGAAAAAAGACGAGTATGCTGGATTTGTATGAAGCGTTGACCGAAATCATCTTTGTCATTTTCGTTTAAATAATTAATCGTTTGATCAACTTTCAAATCGGCTTCAGCCGCTGCTAAATAACCAAGACCATTTTTCGACCGAGCGTCAAATGCATTTATTTTGATAAGATCTTTATCCCCAAAATATCCGCCTGAAAAGAAAAAAGAATATCCTTCCGTTGAAGTATTATCGCGATATCCATCCGATTGAATGTTACTGAAATTGCCATAAAACGCCCATTTATTGTCGATCATCCCTGAAGAAACGTTGGCGTTTAAGCGAGATGTTGCAAATGAACCTGCACCGGATTGGATACTCCCGCCTTGTTTTTGAGTCTCCAGATTTACAGATTCAAAATTCACCGAGCCGGCATAAGAGGCTACACCATTCGTACTAGTGCCCACTCCTCGCTGAACTTGAACAGACTCAAAACTCCCGCTGATGTCTGTAAAATTTGAGAAAAACACACCATGATCAATCATATCGTTTAGCGGAACACCATTTAGTGTAATGTTGATGCGTTCTTGGCTAATTCCTCGAAGACGCATTTGCCCTCCATTAAACGATCGTGTACCGGATTCTGAGAATGATGTGATTGAAGGTGTTAATCGTTCTAAATAAAATATTGGCTGCTCGCCTTGATATTCTCGCTGAATTTCACGCCTTGAAATAGTGCTTTGAGTTACCGGATCGATTGCCTCCGCCCTAACCGCTTTTATAATCAGTTGTTCTAAACTTATTGTTGGAACAAGTAAAATTCGGAGCTCCTGCTTTGCTGAGACAGTTTGTGTTTCATATCCAACAAAACTGATTTGAATTTGGTCGCCATAATTTGCTCTAAGTACAAACGAACCATCAAAGCCTGTTGCAGTTCCTGTTTGAGTTTCAAATAAAACAACATTTGCTCCTGCAAGCGGCTCGTGAGTTTCAAAATCTAGCACAACGCCTGTAATGGTTTGTGCCTGAACACTGAAAATAAATAGAAATTTAATAAATGCGACTGTTGAAAGTCGAGATAACATTTTTCGCAACTATTCCTCCAATTAATAAATGCTGAGTACTGGAGGAGGCAAACGAGTGCGTGAAAGGCAATCTGGTTTCCCTCCGCCGGTATTATCCGGATCAGGTTCGCAGGGTATAATCTCAGTCCTGAAAATCAGGACACCCCCAACCGATGTGCTAATGTAGGCAGGATTGCATCTCATTATCAAGACTTGAAAAAACTACTTCAACTTCAAAAATTATTCAAAAAAGCACCGTACTTTCCGCCTTGTTCTAACCAAGATTAATTATGAAAGCAATCAAACCGATCTCTCTCCTATTCCTTCTTTTATTCATTGCTTGCTCAACAAATGAAAACGATTCAAATTTATCGGCTGATATCAACGCAAAAGACATTGCCGAATATGTTAATTTTTTAGCCGCTGATGAGCTTAATGGCCGAGAAGCCGGTACAGCCGATGAAGCAAAAGCAGCCAATTATATATCAGATTTATTTCGGGATTTCGGACTTGAGCCTGCCGGCGATGACCAGACTTTTTTTCAAGAATACACCATTAATACAACTATTTTAAATAATCCTCACTCAACGGACACAACCGGCAAGAAACGACTGTCAAAAAATGTGGTTGGATTGCTTCAAGGAACCGCTGATTCTGAAGAGATGATCATTATTGGTGCGCACTATGATCATTTGGGATATGGTGAGTTTGGTTCTTTATATAGTGGGGACGTTCCCCGCATCCACAATGGAGCAGATGATAACGCTTCGGGAACTGCGGGTTTAATTGAACTGGCTCAGTATTTAGGAAAAAACCGCCCATCCACAGACATTCTATTTCTGGCTTTTTCCGGGGAAGAAATGGGATTACTAGGTTCGGCTCATTTTGTGGAAGAACCAACGGTAGATTTAGACAATGCTATTGCAATGATAAATATGGATATGATTGGAAGAATGGACAATGAAAAGTTGATCATATTTGGCACCGGAACATCAGCAGTTTGGGAAGATATTCTACTGGATGCTAATACAGATTCATTGGATCTTGACTTAGTTGAAGACGGTACCGGTGCTTCTGATCACACCAGCTTTTATTATCAGAGCATTCCGGTACTTCACTATTTTACAGACACCCACTCAGATTATCATCGCCCCTCAGATGATGTTGAATATATTAACTATGAAGGCATTGCAAAGACAATTAGCCATATAGTTCGGGTTATTGATTATCTGGATGATGTGGATAAAGAACAATTGGCGTTTATAGAAGCGCCGGGCGAACAACGCCAAAGTATGCGGCTAGAAGGACCCACACTTGGGGTTTTACCCGATTATGGATACGATGGAAAGGGCTTAAAAATAACCGGAACCAATCCCGGACAACCAGCTGCAAACGCCGGTTTAGAAGGTGGTGATATCATCATAGAATTGGGTGGGGTTGAACTGGAAGATATTTACAGTTACATGGGTGTTTTAAACACGTTGGAAAAAGGGCAGCGCACAACAATTTCAATTCTGCGGGATGGGGAAGTATTGACTTTCAAAATGCAGTTATAAATATCGTATGAGTTCATTCATTGGCATTTTTGATGGGGATAGAGAGCTTATTGAACGAGTTATTTCGGCTCTTTTCAAAAAAATTTAAACTCCGCGCAATAACGGGCTTTGGTTCTTTTGTCGATGCAGAAGAATCTCAACATGAACCACCGATTAAGCAGATTGCCGGATTTAAACAGACTCAATTTAATGGGATGCTCGAAGCTGCGAAATCCATTAATCCTTTAAATCCGCGCTTCTAACATTTAGCTCTGCTTCTCTTGTCAACGAATTATCGAACTTCAGCAACCCTAGTTATTTTCCAACCGAAAGTTATCCATCCCGAAATTAAGGCAACTCCACCAATGGGTGTTATTGCACCCAACCAGCCCATTCCGGTAACACATAAAAGGTAGAGACTGCCTGAGAAAAAGAAGATTCCGAAAAGAATCAACACACATACACTCTTCAAATTAATTGAAAATTGTTTGGAAACTAATACTATCAAGATTAATCCAAGAGAATTCCACGTATGATAAAACACCGCAGTTTCCCACGTTTCAAGTCGATCTGGTGTTAATATATTTTCCATTATATGTGCACCAAAAGCGCCAAGTGCAACTCCTAATCCCAAAAGAAAACCAGCGAGTGCTAGAATGTTTTTGTTTGTCAAAATTCTAATTCTGAAGCGTAAAAGTAGTTTTGGTATCTGTTTCAATGGTCATAGGAATTAGCATTCCAGCTGCGGCTGCGTTCCCTATGATATTATTTACACTTTCAAAAGAAGTTGGAAACCCAGTAACCTCATTTAGTCGATAGAACGAATCCTGATTACCTGTAAGATCAAGTTCTACGTTTGTTCCCATTTGAACTGTAGTCGCATCAATAGTGATTTCGCTTGCTGCTTTTATGGTATAATTATTTTCGTATGAATACTTTGTTGCCATTTCAATGGGCATTGCATTCATGGTCATCGTTTTATTCTCTGACCAATTCATTTCTTGTGATTCAGGGAAATAGGAAAATCGCAGTTCTAGTGTAGAACGTATCATATCTTCATTGAATAAGACATCAACTTGCGATAGAGCTTGTAGGTTTCCTGATAATTGTGATTTCACAGATTCTTTTACTTCGTCTAATCCCGAAATTGAAATGATCTCACCCTTATTTGACATGAGAAAACTATATGAAGAATTTTTTAAAGCTCCATACAAACCACTGCCGGTTGAGGGATCTTCAGTATCTTCCACCATCGACATCATGGGCGAACTTACAGCAGTTCGTTGCTTTAAAACGGTTAATCGAAGGGTGTAATTTCCGTCAGCATTTACAGATTCAACATCAAGTAGCTCAAGGCTTGTATTTTCAGTTGTTATAGTATTTGGATTCCCCATTATTATCTGTGATATCTCCTGACTTTGGTTCACCTCGATGTTGTAAGAAGAACCAACTTTTAGGTTAAAGTTATTTACCTGAAAGGCGTGCGCAGAAATAGAGAATAACAGTAGTACAAATATTGAGGTATAGATTTTTTTCATCGGAAGCGTTTATACAAGATTTTTGATTCGCAGAAAGTAACAAATGTAATTGGTTTTATCTTTAATTTGGTTGTGATATTTTCTACCTATCGATTTGCTATTTTTATTACAAATTAAATTCAAAATTATGACAAACGGAAAGATTTTAGGCATTGGCGGCATTTTCACATTACTTTTTGCCGGATACCTTTTTTGGCCTGCTCAAGCAGAATCACAAACAAATGTTGCTGAAATTGGCGATAAAGTTGAAGTGGTAATGTATAAACAAGCCACATGTATGTGCTGTTCAAAATGGGCGGTTCATATGGAAACAGCAGAATTTGAAGTAAAAGAAGTTGTTCCCGAAGATTTATACGCGCTAAAACAAGAAGCGGGAATTACACAAGAACTGGCAAGCTGCCATACCGCGAAAGTAGGTGGTTATGTTGTTGAAGGTCATGTGCCTCTGGAAGATGTGCAACGTTTACTGGCTGAAAAACCTGACGCCGTTGGAATTACTGCTCCGGGAATGCCACTCGGATCACCCGGTATGGAAGTTGCCGGTAGACAAGCAGATAAGTACGATGTTTTATTGATTCACAATGATGGAACAACAAGTGTGTGGGCTTCGCACTAGCAGACAAAACTAATTGATTGTTAAGGCTCTATTTAGAGCCTTATTTTATTTAGTTAGTTTATTTTACCACTAACAGGTAAACGAACTTCAATATCCCCTGCTTTTGCAAACTGCAGCAAAAAGTTGACACTGTCACCCACAACTATATCATCATAAGGGTGAATGACCATGATGTGAATGCCGCCGGGTTTCAACTCAACGCTTGATTTGGACCCGATCGGGATTAATCCAACCGGTCGCATGCCCATCATACCATCCTCAGTTTCAAAAGACTCATGAATTTGAGCGTCGTTTGCAATTTCTGTGGTTAAAGAAAGCAGAGAGTCGGGAAAATCAGTTGGGTTATTAAGTGTAAAATAAGCAGCGGTCATCATACCGGCGTTTCCTGGTCGCACCCACCCATCCGTAATTTCTAAAGTTCTTGTAGGTTCTTCCTGTTCCGATGCTCGATCGGATTGACTGCAAGCTCCAAAGAATAAAACTATAACAGCTAAAACTGAGGTTTTTTTTATCGTATTCTTAATAAGTCTTCGATTATTAGGTTTGGCACCATAGGTTGGCTCCCACCATATTCAATGATAACGCGCGATTTAGGATCGAGTACCATAATTTTATCTGAATGGTTGAGGAAATAAAGTTCTTCACCTGCATCAGTGGTAGTTCTAAAAGAAATTTGTGTTCGCACTCTCAAGCTATCCATTAAGGCTGAAACAACAGTCGAATCGCCCGTTAGGAAGTCGAAATTCCGATTCAGATTAAAAACATCTTTGTACTTTGATAAAGTACTTGGGGTATCCCTTTTTGGATCAAAGCTGAATCCTAAAAATTGAACATCCTCAGGATTTCCAAGCTCTTCTTGAATTTTAATCATGTTCTGAGTTATCAATGGGCAAATATCCGGGCAATTTGTATACACAAAACCCATTACCACATACTTGCCTTTAAAGTCATCCGGGAAAGTGACGGCTATACTATCTTGATTAAGCAGCTCGAAAGAAGCATCGTTCAGATCGTCTATAATAACGGTTCGTTGGCAGGCAAAAGTGGCTAAAATTAAGGCCAGAATGTATAGTGTTTTCATATAATAATTGAATCTATAGACCTTCAAAAATATGAAAACAAAATGAATAGAAACGGTCTAATGCGAATGAAGTATCTCGTGATGATGGTCAGTACATGGCTCGAATTCAAATTCCAGCGTTGAGTGCGTAATCTCAAATTTATCGTGAAGCATTTTCTTCAATTTTGTTTTCACTTTTTCCATTTGCATCGCATCCTCTTTTTCGATCACAATATGGCATTCGAGTAAAATCTGATGTTCATCCAATCGCCAAACGTGGAGGTGATGTACCCCACATACTCCATTTATAAAGTTCATCTGATCTTCTAATTCAGTTAGTTCTAAATGATCTGGTTTTGATTCCATTAGAATATCAATGGTTTCACGTAGCATATGATAAGAGTGCCAAAGAATGTAAGCACCTATGCCAATCGTTAGAACAGTATCAACAACATACCATTGATACTTCATAATCAACCAACCCCCTATGATTACTCCAACTGAAGAAAGTGCATCGGATAGTATATGGATGTAGGCGCTTTTCAGATTCAAGTTTTCCCTTGAATCTTTAAAAAGAAGAGCCGCAGTTATCAAATTACCGGCAAGACCAATAATTGCTACCCAAAACATGGTCAATCCATCTATAGGTTGCGGATCCATAAACCGTTCTACACCTTCTTTGATAAGAAATAGTGCCACTATCACCAAAGTGATTAAATTGATAAAAGCACCAATAATTTCTGCTCTTTTATACCCAAAAGTTTTTTGACGGCTAACTCCTTTTTTAGAAATTTTTCGAGCAAAGAGACTAATTCCTAGAGAAACAGTATCATTTAGGTTGTGAACTGCATCAGAAAGTAAGGCAAGGCTATTAGATACGATCCCACCTATTACTTCTGCAATAGTAATGATCAGGTTCAGCCCAATAGAAATCCAAAGTTTAGCTATTGAAGCGTCTTCAAAATCGTTATGGTGGTGATGTTTATGATCATGAGACATATTGTATGGTATCCAAAAATGGAAATCAGCTATCCGTTAACAAACCAGATTCCGAAACTAACTAAAAAAGAGATCAACATAAGTACATACGCTTGCTTTACCGGTCGGTCTGGGAGTAGTCCTTCAAGTGGGTGTTCATCAATAAATGCCATAAATTCTGTGCGAACAACTAACTCTTTCTCCGTTAAAATTGCTTCATCTACTGCAAGTATATCTGCTTTATTATTAAAAGCTTCTATTTGCTCATTTAGAAAAGAAGCTATGGTATGTTCGTCGATTTTTGCAAGCCCGCTTATTATCAGATAAGCAGGAATTCCCACCATGAAAATTGCAATGGCAACCAGCGATTTATCATAAACGGATAAATCAACGAATAAGCCTAAGACCATACTGATCATTGCACCAAGGCCCATAATGCATAATAATGCGCTAAGAATTAGCCGTAGTTTCCAGTTATTAAGCGCTTTTGTTAGTACCACAGTTACTTAATTTGGGTTTGCATTTTTCCATTCCTCAAGAAGTAATTCCATCAATGAATTTGCAGAAATTACGCCAAGTTTTTGGATTTCATCAAGTGCTAATTCGTCTTGAACTTCGAAAGTTAAGGCATCAGCACCAAATGTATGATACAACCAATTTTTTGAGATTGGTGAACTTGTATCAAATTCTTCTGAAGTAAAACTTAACAATGGGTTGGCTTCATCAACCAAAGGAAACCAACGCTGAGTTAAATTATCCGGTAATGTTTTAATATCCTCCAAAATTGGATAAAAAATATTCTCATTGGTTGAGTGAAAGTCGATACCGTAATACACCGATAGATCATTTTTTGATGTAGCTCTTAGAAGAGCATCTCGTATGGCTTGTGTTTCGGGTTGATTAAAATTTACCCAATCCCGGTTAAGATCAACTCCGGCCCCATTGTGTCGCCAATGTCCATTTACAACTCCATCCGGATTAATTATAGGATATGATTTCACGATAAATTTCTTTCTAAACTCTTTAGCAAGATCAGAATCGCTTATCAAAGTGTTAAAAAAAGATTGGTATGTGCGATACCCCGATACTTCCGGCGGATGCTGACGACTTAGCAAAACAAGAGCTCCTTTTTGTTGGATGTTTTCGGTTTCATCAACGGTAAGTTCAATAATCGGCCTGTCTTGATTGGAATACCCAACAGTGTCCACATGGATAAATTTTTGAGCGTAAGAGTTAAGAGACGTCAGTAAATCGGAATAACGAGTGTCTTCTAAAAAGTGTGCGGTTACGCGCTGCGGTTCTTCAACCAAAAAAATTGCAAAACTAGCTGTACCAGTTGAACTATCGAATTCGGCGTTATTAATTATGTGCGAATATGATAAACTACCCATACTGCGATACACTTTTGGTCGGTATCTATGTCGCCCCTCTTTGTATGCGATGCGAAGATTTATCGGTTTAGATTCTTCTCCCCAAATATTAAAACCAAACCAAGGGCTGTTATTGATTGGGTAATTTTCTGCTTCAATTAACACTTCAAATGTGTTCTCATTGATTTGGTAGAAATCTATGGCTCTTGCGCCTTCAAACTCATTACTTATCCATACTTTCGGAGAACCGGTGCCTATGATTCGCCTTTTTTGTACGTTGATGGTTTTTCCGGTTGTATTTGTAACTCCGGGAGGATCGTAAGAAAAACCGGTAAACTCGGAAGTTGACTTACATGAAAGTATTAGGAGCGAAATAAGCAGCAATAATTTTAATCTCATCAAGGAATGCCCTTTTCTTTTAAAATAGGAACCAATGATGTGCTTTTAAACTCAAAAACTGCATTTTAAATAATAAAAGATCGGGTTATACTTTCTACCGCTTAAAGTCCCAAATTTGCTTCAAATTAATTACCAACATACCGTTCTATTCTCTGCCTTATTTTGGCTGATGTTGGTATTACACATAAATGTTTTTGCGCAAGGAAATGATAATAGCAGGCGAATATGGAATGTTGAAATAGAAGGAAATGAGCGATACGAAGATTTAGTAATTAAGCGATATATCGCAAATCAGCGGCCATCATTCTGGAAGAGAGTTGTAGGATCAGAAGAATCCGGAATGACGATTGATGAATTTGAAATAAGAAAAGATGTTATCCGAATTCAGCGATTTTATGAGAGAAGAGGTTATCCCCGAGCAAAAGTTACTTATGAATTAAGAGATGGTTCAACTCCTGATAGAATGATTCTCGTTTTCTTAGTTGTTGAAAACAATCCGATCAGAATAAATAAAGTTGAAATTTTAATTAATTCCAATTCGCAGTACAAAGCGGATATTTCCAATAATCAAGAGTATAAAAGGGTAATAAGCAAACTTCCTTTCAGGAGTGGGCGAAGATATCAAACCATTGAAGAAGCTGAAGTGATTGGCTCGTTAAATCGTGTTATGAAAAATATTGGGTATATCTATGCAAATGTATCGGTTGAAGCAGAAATTGACTCGGTTCAGAATCAAGTAAACATCAGCATTACAAATAATCCCGGTCCCAGAACCAGAATAAACTCGTTAGAAATTGAAGGTGCAGAAACCTTAGACTATAGGTTTATTCTACGGGAAACAGGACTCCGTTTAGGGGAATTATATTCGGAAGAAAAACTACGAGAGGCACAGAGAGAAGTGTTTAAACATCATTTATTTCGATTGGCTCTTATTTCAATACCCGATCAACCACGAGATTCCACTCTAGACTTACGGCTTCGTGTGAAGGAATTGCCTTTGCGATCATTTCGTGTACGTGGTGGAGTGGGAGATTTTGACCGATTGGAAGAATCGCTTGCTATCGATAATTTCTGGAAACTATTTCGAACTCAAGCCACATGGGTGTACCGAAATTATGGTGGCAAAGGCACGCAATTTAGCACTACACTTAAGCTTTCATATTTTGAGAAATTTTTCAGTACAGAGTTCCTCTTCCCGTATGTTTTTAATACGAAAAGCAGTTTTACGGTAAGTCCATTTATAGAAAACCGTTTTGAGCCTGCATATTCCATTACCACAGGTGGCATAATTAATTCTTTGGGTTATGAATACAATCGAAATTTAACAGGAACTATTTCTTATGAATTTGCCATAAATAATGAGTACGACATCGCAAATGAACGCAATCTCGAGGTTACAGAAATATTACCGGACAGTGTGCTGAATTATAACATTTCCAGCATTTCATTCAATTTGTATTACGCAAATGGATTAAGTAGAGGGCGGAAAGGATGGATTGTTCAACCGTATGTTGAATTATCCGGTTTATTAGGCGAATCCACTTTCAGTTTTCAAAAACTAGCCTTTGATGTGCGAAAATATACCGAGCTATCGAACAAGCTTGTTCTTGCAACTCGTGTGCAAGCAGGTTCAATTTATTTTGCTAAACAAGATTCACTACCTGCAGATATTGAGTTTTATGCCGGTGGAACTAACTCTGTACGTGGGTATAGACGAAATGATTTGGGACCAAAACGGGCTTTTGTCATAGAAAGTGAAACGCCCAATACGCCCGATCAGGTAAATTTTGTTCCTGTTGGAGGGAAAGCGTTTCTTACGTTTAATGTAGAACTTCGTCAGCAATTAGATCAGGTATTGAGAGGTTTCGGCGTAGCCGCTTTTCTGGATGGAGGACAAGTGTGGAGTACCATTCGAAGATTAGAGGATAGAGAATTGCAATTTAGTACAGGTGCAGGTGTGCGTTATCAAACTCCAATTGGTCCCATTCGTATTGATTTCGGCTATAAATTGAATCCTACTGACTTTGATTTGGAATTGCTGCCGGGTGTAAATGACAAAGCTTCGCGGCGCTGGCGAATTCACTTTAGTATTGGGCAGGCGTTTTAAATGACAAACAAAAAACGACATATATCTCTTTGGATTAGTATTCTCGCCTGGACTGTTACAACCATTCTAATCTTACTTATTTCATTTCGATATCTTTTAAGTACTGGGGTTGCACACACATTTCTTCAAAACCGAATTGAAAGTTCAATGGAAATAGCTTTGCAAGCTGAGGTCGAAATCAAAGCTGTAGGTGGAGATACATGGGAGTTTTTAACCATTGAAGGCCTTTCAATAAACTCCGGTGAGTTTCAAATTGTAATCGGTAAACTTGAGTTCAGGTATGTACTTGCGAATCTCATTTTTGGAGGTACTGAGATCGAATATCTTAGAATTGAAGACGTTTTAGCCAATGTAAGTTTGGATGAGATAATCAACCTTAAGAATTCCAATAATTTTGAAGAGCAAAATCAGTCTCAAAAAGAGTTAAGACTTGGTAAAGTATCTCTAAATTCAGCAGATTTTACTATACGATCAGGTAAGTATTTGCCGGATAGTTCACTTTCAATTTCCAATTTGGTATTCGATGGAAGTTTGAAGACAGGTGTTGAAAGCCAACTTGGTATCGAAGAACTTAGATTTGATGTGGAACATGGCCAACTACCTCAAGTATTGAAAATTAATGTTGATGGGGAAGTCTCAAATCAATCAATTACTCTGAATGATCTGGTCTTCAGTTTAGGAAAATCGGTACTTGATGGGGCGTTTATTGCCGACTTAAAATCAGATTCAATCAATGGCTCCATTACGTCGGAGAAACTAGATTTGTATGATCTTATTCCGATTGATTTATTGGGAGATGAATTAGGCGATATCAAAATGGAGTTGCAACTTGAAGGTAATCTGGATCAGTTTGAAGTGTCTCTTTTGGTAGATAACCCACAATTGCAAAATTTAAAAATTGTAACGGGTTTGGCTTTTAAAGAAGTATTTAGTCTTCAGTCTTTAAGTGTTTCAGCCAATTATATAAATACTTCATTTTTTACAGATAATACTCATCTCACCGTTGGTCCCGTCGAAATGTTGATTCAAGGGAATATTTCCGGTTTTAACGAACAGACTGATTTCAATTGGAAAGCAGATGCCTCAAATATTGAATTCGATCAGTATCGTTTTGAAAATATTCTAGGAAAAGGAGAATTCAGTGACAATTCCACGATTGGTGAATTCAAAATATTGAGTGACGGTGGTGAGCAACTTCAGACTTCTTTTGAAATTGAATCCATTTTTACAGAAAGCCCTGATTGGAACATTGAATACTTTGTTGAGCATTTTAATCCGGCAACATATAATGATGATTTCCCTGATGGTGATCTCCATGCTTCAGGAACAATTTCCGGAAATTCTTTTTCTGTACCGGATTCATTAATTAGAATCACATTGAAAAATCAAAATCCGCAAACTGGGAATACACTTCCTTGGATAATAGGGCAAGACTGGATAGATGAGATCGAGTTTTCAATTGATGTAAGTAACACAAAGTTGTTAACCGAGTCGAAATTACGGGTTTCTGAAAGCTACTTAGATTTAGAAATACAGGCGTTTAACCCATTTGATGAAACCTCAGATTATACGTATCAGGCAAATTTTCGAGATTTTGACATAGGGTCACTCGCTATGTATTCCGGCAATAACTCTCGCCTAACAGGTGGATTGTACGGAATTGGTAATGGCAAGAAACTTGAATCTGCAAATATTTTTAGTACACTTTCAGTGCAAAGTGGAGAAATTAATGGGGCGAATATCGAGTCATTTGATGCTACTGTTGTCTACGAAAGTGGTACACTGAAAATTCGTGAAGGAAATTTAAAAAGTGAGATTGCTGATGGTACCATTACGGGGCAACGCGATGTGATGGATGTAACAAATCCTGAGAATCAACTAAATCTAGATTTAACAATAAAAAACGTTCAGCCTTTAGCTGGCTTAGTTGGTTTAGAATTTCTTCAGGCAAAGGGGCAACTAATGGGTCAAATTCAACAGGATGTAAATGGCGTGTTATTGGGCAATTTCGATTTAAACCTAAGTAATGTTATAGTTGATTCAATTTTTGAAGCAAGTGTAATTCAAGGAAAATCCTTTCTTCAAATTGAAGAGAAAAGTCAATTCCAGGCAAATCTTGAAATTGTTAACCCCCTTATTAGTGAAATTGTATTTCAGGATATTTTGATGGAAATGGAAGGTGTTTTCACAGAAGATTCTCTGGAGGCTGATTTCGAGTTAACAATTGTTGGCAGTGAAAGAGGTCAGCTCTTTCAAAAAGGATTATTTAAAAAAGACATCAAAAAAGAAACAGCTGACATAGAGTTTAGTCGATTCGACATTCTAAGTAATGAATCAAATTTAATTCTGCAAAAGCCTTTTCATGTGCATTACAACAAGGATGTAATTGGTACAGATACTTTAACTCTTTCATCTACAACCGGTGCATTTCTTGAAGTCGCTATTCCTTATGCCGGTGAGTTTGAATTGCGAGCATTTGCAAATGGAACTGATTTTAATCTCGGATTAATTCAAGAAATTATCTTTGGAGAGAAATTTTTGGAAGGAATTCTATCCGGTGAAATATACTATGATCAAACGCCTACAGATATCGTTGGAAATGGAATTGCAAGGATTGATAAATTGGCATATAAAGACGTTGATGCAGACAGTTTAATTTTAAGTTTTGACATCATCAACGAGAGGTTAGATGTAATCGGCAATATGTATTGGGATAGTACACTTGCTGTTTCAAGTTGGGCTAATGTTCCTTTTGTGATAAACAAAGCAGAATTAGACGATGAGTTTTATAATCAACCCGTTAGTGGTGGAATGGAGATTATTCCAACAGATTTAGATAAGTTCAAAACGTTGTTAAACGAAATTGGGATCGAAAACACAACCGGCATCATCTCCTTGAATGGACGTATGTCCGGTCAAGCCGGAACTCCACAATTTAACGGAGTTTTCGAAATGAATGAACCAACTTTATCTGGAATTCCGGTTGATCGGCTATCGGCCGAGTTCAATTATTCCAATCCCTCCAAGCGAGTTATAATTCAAAGTGAAATTTTTTCTAAAAACACTCCGGCAGCTGAATTAAACATCGCATATCCACTGGATATAAATTTCAGAACATATAAGCTGATTTTACCCAATGAAAATGATGAAATCGAGATAAAAGCCGTTACCAATAATTTGAATATTGCACTTTTCAATGATTTTGTTGATCAAAATTATATAGCATCTATGAGTGGAGAATTAAATGCTGATCTTCAATTCAAAGGCCCATTAGGGCATATTCAACCCAATGGTTATTTCAACCTAAAAAGAGGAAGTATGAAAATTCCTTACGCTGAAATTCAGCTCAAAAATATAGCCATGCAGTTAGATGTCGATCAAACTGAGTTGAAGCTAACCCGCTTATATGCAGAAAGTGGTCGCGGACAGATGTTAGTTACAGGCAGTGCAAAATTAGATGGTATAATTCCATCAGAAATAGTTCTGGCTGTGGATGCCGGACTATTTGAAATTGCAAACACACGCGATTTAAATTTAGTTTTTGATGTTGATGCTTCAATTACCGGCGAAGTAAATCAGCCAAAAATAACCGGGGATTTAATATTGAATCGTGGCTTTTATTATTTGACCAATTTCGGTGAAGAAGCTATTGAAGAAGTTGTTTTAGATGACGAAAAAATAAGCTCATTCGCACCTTTCGATTCACTAACTATAGACATGACATTTGAAATGAGACGTAATTTTTATGTTCGAAGTAGGAATGTTCTAGATATGGAATTAGAGCCAACAGGTGTTCTTGAAGTTGTAAAAGCAAGAAATGAAGAAGTTGAGCTTTATGGCACACTTACTTTTGAAAAAGGCTATATAAGGCCACTTGGTAAGCGGTTTAATATTGATGCCGGCCAATTTACTTTTGTGGGAGATTTCGAAGATCCTGAATTGGATATTTCAAGTAGTTACATTCCTCAAACACGGCAAAAGGGTGAATCGGTTGAGCTATTTTACTTAATAAGCGGTACTCGAAATCAACCCGAATTTACTTTTAAGAGTACTCCGCAAATGGAACAATCCGATGTGATCTGCTATACACTTTTCAACAAGCCTTGCTACTCTTTAGAATCTTGGCAAAGTGTGTTTGCTGATGGTTCAAACACTCAAGCTTTTCAGGCGTTAACCGATGTCTTACTCGATCAAGTTGGCAACTTAGCAACTCGTGAATTGGGTGTAGATGTTGTACAGATTGATAACTCTGGCCAAAATGGAGCAACCGCAATTAGAACAGGCTGGTACCTAAGCGATCGCACCTTCTTTTCAATTATAAATGAACTAACCAACTCTACTCCAAAAACACTTTTTGTGCTGGAATATCTACTAAACGAGAACTGGGATTTGATTATCACACAAGGGGACGATTCCCGACAAGGAGTAGATGTTCGATACCAATTTGATTATTAAACTTCCCTAATTGGATTGACGAGTTGCACCTCTGTGATTGCAGCCCCGCCATAAGAATGAATCGCAGTTATGCCACTGGCACATCAAGAGAACCATCTTGATCAGTAAGCTGTGTATCTGTAACTGCAATTACTTGATAACCAAAATCTGGGAAGTTGTATGATGCAGGGTTTACTATAAAATTCTGACCTAGCGAGGATTGACTACATAAACAGTAATCTACCATGGTTGTATTTGCTAATGCGCCAACCAATACTACTCCCAAAGAAAGCAAATTATTTATTACTTCCTCTAGAAAAAAGAAATTTCTGCCACACCAACTCATATTGCAAATCAATCTTTTAACTTAACCCAAGTTTACAACCGTTATAAAGAATAAGTGAATTTTATATTAAAGCTTAGACTCATAGATAATACATAAATTTAGATTCCTGCCTTTGCAGGAATTAGGTACGTTAAAAAGGCTTGTACACGGTCATGAGCAGGTTTTAATTTTTTTCAGTCTATATAAAACGCATAATAGTTGCACAAGAAAAATAGATGTGCGAAATTGAAAATATATACGAATAATCAAGAATTAGTATGACCTACCTTACACAAAGAATTACAATTGATAGTACAATTTGTAATGGAAAACCCACCATAAGAGGTCAAAGAATTACTGTACAAACAATCTTGGAGTATTTAAGTACCGGCGATACGTACACAGAAATATTGGATCAATACCCTATGCTGGAGGAAAAAGACATCCAAGAATGCATAAAGTTTGCTGCCGATTTAATGAATCGAAAATTTGTAATTGATCCAACACCAGCCTGATGGCTAAGTTTTTAATAGATGCTAATCTACCATATCGGTTTTCTCTTTGGAATAGCGAAGAATTTATTCATCAGTATGATGTAAACTCTTCTGAAACTGATGATCAGATTTGGGAATATGCGAAAGAGAGAAAGCTGACAATAGTAACCAAAGATTCAGATTTTTCAGATCGGATTTTATTCTCGAACCCACCACCAAGAATAATTCATATCCGAATTGGAAATATGAGGATTCAGGAAATGCATAGCTATTTAAATCGCGTTTGGGAGCACATAGTTGACCATTCTAGAAATTATAAGCTTACCAATGTTTATAAAGATAGAATTGAAGGAATTGAGTGATTGATAAGAATAGACATTCACCATCTAGCCGAGAATATCCCATAATTACTGAATCTCCCTAAAAGATTAAAAGGTAAATCAAAAATTATCTTCTGATTCTTCACAATATTTATAGAAATATTTCACAACGTACATAGCGTATTCATTAGGTAGAAGAAAATTAGATATGCTGAAATTTTGGATAATTCTTCTTAAAGCATTAAAAAATAAGGTTATTATGAAGCTTCTATTTGGTCTGGTATTTTTGGTGACAGCGAATATCTCATTGATTGCACAATCCAATAGCTAGTAATCCTTGAATGGCTCTTTGGAATCCGATATTCGTGATATAATCATAAGAATGGATTCGGTCTATGTTGCTTCTTGGTCGGCAAGTGGGGTGTTTAAAAGGCATGTGAATGCAACACATTGGCGATATTTAATGATAGTGGGGGGTGAAGGAACCTTCAACTAAAGTATTGAAGGGTTCTCTGAGTTACTTAGTCAACTCATCATAAGCAGTGTTAATCTCAAAATCGAGACCAAGAAACCAACCTTCGAATGCAAATTCGGCAAATCCCGGAAGTACTTCAGCTTGTGCAATTTCTTCTTTTGATTTTCCCGCATCAATGCCCGCCTGAACAAATCTAAGAAGCTCTTCAAGGAAGTTACTCATCATTAGAACGTCTTCTTTTGAACCCTGAACACCATACTTTGGATTTCCATGACCAAAAATGTACATGGCATCATTGGGTAAATCATCAGCAGTTGATCGCAAAACATTCACCCAGTTTGCAAAATTTGCTCCAGCCGCCGGATCGATGTAAGGGTAAGCGCGATTAAAAACTAAATCGCCCATGTGTGCCACGTTCGCATTTTCAAAATAAATCACAGAATCACCGCCGGTATGCGCCGCACCATAGTGTGTTAAATGGATGGTTTCATCACCAACATCCTTGCTCCATTTGTCAGAGAACGTCAAATCAGCATAAACTTGAGCATCCACCGTTTCCTGATCTCGGCGTTCAGCAGCTGCTTTTTGGTACCCGGGAACATTCTCATGCGCAACAATGTGCTTAGCAAAATCTTTGAAAGCAGGATTTCCACCGGTGTGGTCGCCATGGTGATGTGAGTTAATTAGATAGTCCATGGCTCGAGAGCTTTTTTCTTTAACACCGGTAATAAAATTGGCGGCAGTGTCCGGATACTGCGAATCCACTGCAACAAGAGCATCATTCGTAATTAGCCAACCTATTGTTCCACCTCGCTCGGTATACATTCCAACACCACGGCGAATTTCAGTGAAATTTGATCGTTTAGCCACTTTTGAAAAAGCCGGAAACGGCAATAAAGTTGCTGTACTAATTAATGCGGTGTTTCGAAGAAAATCAGATCGTTTCATAATTAGTCAGTTTAGTTAATCGAGAGAACCCAGATAGCGCCCTTTCACAAAGTTTATAGCCAATATCAGATTCATGCAAATTGCTGCTAACACAGAATAAAATACCGACCATAAATCAACAACAAAAAATGCTAAAATAATAATGCTCACATCCACAACCATTTGAAATCGGCCGGCGTTTACATTGTGAAATTTTTGCAGATACAGCGAAACAATATTAACTCCACCGAGGCTGCTTTTATGTCGGAACAACATCAATACGCCAGTCCCGATGATAAATCCACCAAAAACAGCGCCGAACCATGGCGTTATTTCACCAAACTCAAACACTCTGGGAATTAGCTCGGTAAAAGCCGAAAGCAAAAAAACTGCTGTAAAAGTTTTTAGCGTAAAGGGAATGCCTAATCGCCAAAGAGCCAAGGAATAAAATGGCAAGTTTAGCACAAAAAACACTTGCCCAAAACTAAAATCGGTGTAATACGAAATCAGAAAAGCAAAACCAGCGGTACCTCCGGTTAAAAACTTGAGTTCGGTAAAAATTGCAACTCCAAATGCGACAAGCAGCGAACCTATGATTAGCGCTTGAAAGTCTTCGAAAACAGAGTGTTTTTTTAAACCTGGATCAATGGTAATCGTTTCAGTCTGTGCCATCACTCTTCCATCCCATCTCTTATCAGCAGCAAAATAGCGGAGTGAGGAACAATAATATATTTCTCATTCTCAAATTCAATTTCATGCGCCTGACTTTTTAAAAATATGGCTAAATCACCTTTCGTGGCCTGCATGCCAATATACTTGGTATTCTCGCTGTTTTTCCAAGCTTCTTCCACTTCCATATTTGGGATAGGATATCCCGGCCCTGTTTTTAAAATATAACCGCTTTGTATTTCTTCCTTCTCTTTTACCGAAGCCGGCAGCACTAAACCGCTACGCATGTGGGTTTCTAAATCGCGGGGTTTAATAAGTACTCTATCGCCAACCACGATAAAATTCTCAATAGTATTTAAATATTCTTGAATCATTGTGTTCTTTTATGCGAAGATAAGATATTGAAACTTACGTTTTGAATGGCTGAATAATCACAAAAAATTAATGCCAACATTTTATCATGAAAAATAAATTATGCATAATTACCGGAGCTAACTCAGGAATTGGATTCGAAACTGCGAAAGAACTCGCCCGACAAGGCGCTTTTATTGTGATGCTATGTCGCAATGAGGACAAAGCCATTGCAGCTAAAAAAGCCATTCAACAAGAAAATCCAAGCGCTGGGATTGAAATCATATTGTGTGATTTTTCCATTCAGGATGAAATCAGAAAGGCAGCTGCGGATATAATTTCTAAATACGAGAAGATTGATGTATTGATAAATAATCATGGCTCCATCACAAAAAAGTTTGAAGAAACCGTTGACGGACTTGAATCTACGTTTGCGGTAAATCATATCGGGTACTTTTTATTAACCAATCTTTTGTTACCAACTATACAGATTTCGGGCAAAGCCCGAATTATCAATGTCGCCTCCGAAGCGCACCGAAATGGAGAATTTGATCCTGAAAACCTGCAATTGAATAATAATTTTGATTCCTGGAAGGCTTATGGAAATTCAAAGCTCTTCAATATTCTGTTTACTCTGGAATTAGCCAATCGGTTGAAAGACACTTCGGTTACGGCGAATTGCCTACACCCGGGAGTGGTACGCACTAATTTTAGTGGAGGATTAAGTCCCTTTGCCAAATTATTCTGGATGCTTGGAAGCCCGTTTATGAAATCCAACCGGGAAGGCGCCGAAACCACTATTTATTTGGCGACATCAGAAGAGGTTGCGGATGTAAATGGAGCCTATTTTGCTAACTCGAAAGTGAAAACGCCAAGAAAGCAGGCACTTGATCCGGAAGCTGCAAGAGAACTTTGGAAAATTAGTGAGGAGTTGTGTGATTTGAAGACTGCGACTTTGATATGGTAAGAAACATCTCTCACTTTGCAGCCATATTTCCATCCGGCCATCCTGAGTCTTTGGCGAATTGGTATGCCGAAAAGCTGGGATTTGAAATCACATTTAAATGGGGTGATCCGGTTGATTACATCGTGACAAATAGGGAACATGCCGTTTCAATTCACTTTGTTAAATCAGAATCAAAGAATATTCAGTCACGCCAACTTTATGTGTTTTGTCATGATGTCGATGCAATTCATTCTGATTTTGAATCGCGTGGAGTGAAAACCATGACAAAGCCGGAAGATCAGGATTACCGGATGCGAGACTTTGATTTGACAGATCCTGATGGTAATCGGATTACGTTCGGAACCGGTTTTGAATAATTAATTTTCAGTATGCCTGGTAAGCACCTCACTCATGTAATCGAAGAAAGGTCGAATCCCGATAAAAGCTTTCATAATCTCGAATAGAAAGCCTTCAGACAGTGCTTCTTCTTCAGAAAATGCCTTTGTAAAAACGAATGCTTTATGACGCAATAAATCAATATTAGGGTGATCTTTTGAATAGCCCTTTGGCGCAGTCTTAACTTGTTCGCCTTCCATTTCGCCCCAAATAGAACCAAAATCCCGATCGGCTAGAATTGCTCGAAGTGGTTTAGCATCATGAGCCAATTCTTCTCTTATGATTTTTAAATCAGCAGATTCAGGTGCCCAAAAACCAACAGCTATAAATATATTTCCTGGTTCAAAGTGCACATAATATCCACCGCGAAGCCATTTTGTAGCTCGCTTTAATACTCCGGAAAGGCTGACTTTATACGGCGATTTATTCTTACTGAATCGCACATCACGATAAATTCGAAAGAGCGACTTCTTCCCTGATTCCGTTTCAATATTATCCACTTTATTCATCTCAGCAATCAGCGCATCCATAAACTGAATTACATCTTGATGTGCCTCGTGATACCGCGGTTTATTCTCAGTAAACCAATCACGATTGTTATTTAACGTAAGATCTTTGAGGAATTCAAAAGTAGAAGATGAAATTTGGCTCATTTGTAGTTCTTTTTTTCTGTTAGCAATTCGATGGTTTTTTCTACTCTTCGGTTTCGTGTTTCCTGTTTCTTAGCATCATGAATCCAAGCAATATATTCACGTTTATGGCTGAAGGCTAACTCGTTAAACGAAGTTGCCGCGTCTGGATTGGCATTCAGAGCAGTTTGTAAATCTAAAGGGGGCACAACGGTTTTTGTAGTACGGTCAACTCCCGGCGGATCTTGTCCAAAAGTGGATGGTTTTTTGCGATCTTCCTTTTTTATCAGCCGCATACTCGACCAATCTACATTTACAGAAATTAAACGCACAGGCTCTAAACCAAATTCTTTAACAATTCGCCAGGTTACATCCCTACTTAACTCAGTAGGGATATTTCCGGATTTTTTTGGATAGCTTAACCAAAGATGACCTTTTCGTTTTAAATGGGAATCAGCTTTTGGTAAATATTGGCCAATTTCATTTTCATCTTTGGCAAACATAATCACAGAGTCAAACCCTTCGTTTTCACTGGAATGATATTGAAGCCGAATTCCATCGAAAAGCGGATGAATGTCCGGATTTGAGTTCAACATCAATACTGAATACTCACTTTTTAGCTGAAACTTTTTTGCTAGTTCTGATCCCATAAAACCTAGATAAATTACCCACAAAGAAGGTGCAAAAAAATTTAATCAAATGATTTCTAAACAACTTCAGTTTAAAAAATGTGTGATGGAAGCGTTTTTTTTTGGAATCGACTGAATATACTTTAGTTTTTGCTCAGCTTTTCGAATAGGACATTAATCACATCGCAACTATGAAGAATATTACCGGACGCCTTAGCCTCATGATGTTTCTGCAATTCTTTATTTGGGGTGCATTTTTTGTGACAATGGGCGCCTATTTATTGGAAATTTTTGATGGAGAAGAGGGGCTTAATTCAATCATTGGATCGGCTTATGCCACACATAATTGGGCAGGGTTGCTGGCGCCCGTTTTTGTTGGTTTGATAGCCGATCGTTTTTTTAATGCCGAAAAAGTAAACGCTATCTCTCATTTAATCGGTTCCGCTTTATTATGGTATGCATCTACCATCACAGATCCCGGCACTTTCATTTGGGTGATGCTGGCTTACTTCATGTTATACATGCCCACTTTGGCTTTAGTAAATACTATTGCGTTTGCTAACATCAGCGACCCGGGAAGTGAGTTTCCCAAAATTAGAGTATGGGGAACTATTGGCTGGATTCTAGCCGGATTTGTTGTTGCGCAGACTGTCTTTGGTTTTTTCGACATTCCATTACTAGGCTGGATAACTGGTGTAGAAAATAACATTCAATCCACTGATATCCCCTTAAAATTGAGTGCCGTAATTTCTCTCATCTATGGTTTTTATAGTTTCACATTGCCCAAATGCCCGCCATCAGCAAAAGGTGAAAAGTTCAATATTAAACAAGCACTTGGTTTAGATGCCATCAAATTACTAACTGATAAAAGCTTTGCGGTGTTCTCATTTTGCTGCTTCGCGATTAGTATTCCACTTGCATTTTATTATGCCAGAACAAACGATTTTATTGCTGCGGTAGCTTTTGGATCATCTTCCCCCTCCTTTATGGCAATTGGCCAAATAAGTGAAGTTCTTTTCATGCTGGCAATTCCATTTTTCTTATATCGATTAGGCGTTAAATGGATGCTTCTCATCGGAATGTTGGCTTGGACTACTCGCTACCTTTTATTCGGTCTTTTCCCAGACAGCACAACTTTAGTAATACTAGGAATTATACTTCATGGAATTAGCTACGATTTCTTTTTTGTGACAGGCCAATTGTATGTAGATAAGAAGGCACCAAAGCATTTGCGAGCCAGTGCCCAAGGGTTCTTTAATTTATTAACCTATGGGGCAGGTATGCTAATTGGGAACTATATACTTGGTTGGTGGGGTGATAATATAGGTTTGGATGGTTCAACTACTGAGGGTTGGTTTGAGGGTGCACAAGCATTCTGGGTAATGCCTGGAATAATTGCCTTGGGTGTAGCCATACTCTTTTTCATTTCTTTTTGGGATAAAGACGCAGATGATAAATTGGAAACAAATACTAATCTTCAATCCACATAATTTATGAGCATGAAAAAAAGAAAACTTAGAATGGGAATGATTGGAGGTGGAGTCGGGGCATTTATTGGTGCCGTGCATAGACTTGCAGCAAATCTGGATGGGCAGATTGATTTAGTTTGTGGAGCTTTTAGTAGTGATGCCGAAAAATCTAAACAAACAGGAGACGAATTATTTCTTGATCCGGCGCGAGTTTATGGATCGTTTAAGGAAATGATTAAAATAGAAGCATCTTTACCTGCTGATGTTCGCATGGATTTTGTCTCGATTGTTACCCCAAATCACGTGCATGCAGAACCGGCAATTCTTGCACTAGAGAATGGGTTTCCGGTAATAATTGATAAGCCGCTCTGTTTTAATTTGGATGAAGCCAACGCCATTTGGCAAAAAGTGAAGGAAACAAATCTACCATTTGGACTAACGCATACATATACCGGCTATCCAATGGTAAAAGAAGCTCGTTATTTGGTGAAAAGCGGAAAGCTTGGAGCTATTCGAAAAATAATGATGGAATATCCTCAAGGATGGCTTGCCGAAAAGTTGGAAGATACCAACCAAAAACAGGCAGCATGGAGAACAGATCCAAACAAATCAGGAAAAAGTGGAGCCTATGGTGATATTGGTACACATGCTGCAAACATGGGGGAATATGTTTCAGGTCTTCAAATCAATAAAGTACTGTCTTTGGTAAAAAAAGTGGTTCCGGGAAGGTTACTTGACGATGACGCAAATGCATTCATGGAATTTGATGGCGGAATTTCAGGAG
>Ga0316205_10000887_pt1 | contig 43881 bp, 36 predicted proteins | sample 3monthpyrite_MG_FD_204941 | JGI IMG/M metagenome (GOLD analysis project Ga0316205, IMG submission 204941) | Microbial mat bacterial communities from mineral coupon in-situ incubated in ocean water Damariscotta River, Maine, United States -... | ecosystem: Environmental > Aquatic > Marine >...
GTTGGGGTTCCGCTGCCGCTGGTGTCCTATGGTGGCACGGCCATGCTTACTTTGATGCTCGGGTTTGGTTTTCTGATGAGCGTCTATATTCACCGAAACTATGAGATCACGCGCAACCCTGGCGCTTTCTGGTAAGGCTGTTTCATGGAACCTGAAGTTCCAGACACATCAATGATGGCGGTGCCCAAGGCCGTTGCCGGTTTCATAGCCAGTGGCGATGAGGTTTTGTTGGACGAGATCTTCTCAGACCACGCCGTGACGATCGTTGAGAATTTTGCGCCTTATCTTTTCGAGGGCGCGGATGCCGTTGCCAGGTGGAAAGAGGGCATGCGGGCCCACGCCGAGCATTTGGAAGACCTACGTCCCAAATTCGGAGACCCTCAGGATTTCTCCGTGACGGGGGAGCAAGCCTTTTTCACTTTGCCCACAAGCTGGCGTGGGTTGGTGCATGGAACCCCATTCTATGAGGAGGGTGGCTGGGCCTTCCTGCTGGTCCGAGAAGAGGGGAATTGGCGACTGCGCTCCTATGGCTGGGCTGTGACCCATATGGCGCTTCTGGAAGACACGGAATAGGGTGTTAAAACAGCCTTTTCTGGTTAATTTCTTTCGATTTCAAAGGCTTGCTAGTGAGTTGTCGCTCGCCTATAACACGGCCTCTATCCGGTTGGGCGCTGCCCCAATCGTCGGTGGGGCCGTTAGCTCAGTTGGTAGAGCGGGTGACTCTTAATCACTAGGTCGTAGGTTCGAATCCTACACGGCCCACCAATAATTTCAATGACTTAGGTGTTGCTGATTTGATCCAGGGTTTCCAGTAGCTACCAATAAGCTACCGTGCCACATCGTATTCCTACGGATTGGTGTCGTCGCATGTCGGTAATTTGTTAGGTGACTTCTCAAGGCAGCACATTTGTCGCTCATGCATCCGCTTTATGTTCCAAGTATCTGCACCCCAGTGGCAGATCAGGGTGCCCAAGTAAATTCAGGAGCTGTATGCGCTAGAGGTTTGAGTGCGATCGAGGGCATTGTTCACTGTCGAACGTTCGGGGGGGCTAGACCTTTTTTAGGATGAGGCGGCCTGCTGTATTCAAGCCCTTGTGCCAATTCCGATCCGTCCAATAGGTGCCGGTCAGCTCGTTTAACCTCTTTTCATTTGGTAGTGGGATTCGGGCAGCACCGTAGTGGGACTCGCTGTCAGTCGATTTTGGCACCGGTACCTGGGCTCGATAGACATAGTAGAGGTGGGGTGGACCTCCGTCTGCGGCTGGCTTAACCGAGCAGGCGACAGTATCTGACCGCGAATACCCATCGTCCATTACCAGATGGACATGAACATCTAGCAGGCGGGCCTTAATAGTCATCTTTCCTACCTTGCGGAAAGCATTGGTGTTTGCATCGAACTCGGCGGGTGCGGCACCGCTCGCTCGAGCTTCAATTAGCGACCAGTTTGACGCCATTTCAACGTCGTAGGTTCCTTCAATCGCGGGAAACCATCTCCAGAGGATGTGTCTGCATAGCCAAGGAAAGGCTGCTGTTTGGCCAAGAAGCCACAGGATTGCCATTCCACCTACAACAACTGCGGAGAGCTTGTTGAGGTTCAGGTCTTGGAGTTCGGGAAAATAACCCCAAGCCCCGGTTGCCAGCGCCAAGGCCGCGGCAGCTACGAGGTAGCCAAAAATCCGGAGCAGTGCTGAAACACCGATTGCTTGATACATGTTGTATATCCCCTCTTGAACAAACCGTGAATATGCCCAATATGTAGAAATTAACTCGATTGTAGGGAATCCAGCTATGAAGGGGACAATTAATGCACACCGACTGCTAGCCGGGACCTCAAGCCATGGGGGGTATCTTGGCTCCCTCGGAGTAAGCCGGGAAGACGAGCAGGCGCTGCGAGCTGCGCGAGAACTTGTCAGGCAGACGCTTCGAGAAAAACTGCCACTTCAGCAGAAGATGCTAAAACAGCATGGGTTTGTCGATGAAGCGTTCCGAGGCCGTGATCTACCGCTGAAGCCCAAATTCAGGATGCAAGGCAGCGCGGTTTACTTCACGCTGAACGATCCGGCTCATAAGCCCCCACAACAGATTGACTATGATGATGGTGTTTTCCTGCCGACATCGTTTCTGAATGATGGGTTTAGCCCAGCTCTTGCCGCCCGCGGCTACTTTAAGGCTGTTGAAGGCGCACTTGAGAGGCTTTGTACTGAGGAAGGCTGGACGCTATCACCTCAGAACTCATGCATTCGTATCCTGGGAATTATTCCCAGTGGACACCTCGACTTCCCTCTCTATGCGATCCCGGATGAACAGTATGTAGAGCTAACAGAAGCAGCGAAAAGAGATAGTCGTGTCGCGCTGATGGACACTCTTGAGTTTGCTGACGGGGTCTATGAACACATCCCTGACGATCACATCATGCTTGCCACACGTGATCGCGATTGGGAGAAGTCCGATCCACGGAAGATTGAGGAGTGGTTCAAAAGAAGTATCCAGGACTATGGTGATGGATTACGCCATGTTTGCCGCTATCTCAAGGGATGGCGGGACTTCAATTGGATGGGCACCAAAGATAACAAGGGGCCGTCGTCTCTCGCTCTGATGGCTTGTGCTGTGCGTGTATATGATGAGTTCGCGGGAGAACCACCAAAAAACCGCGATGATCTCGCGCTTCTTTGGGTTGCTGAGCGCTTGCCTGCCCTTTTTGCAGAGGTGATCCCCAACCCGAATCCTGAAATTCAGAGCAACCTGTGTGATGGTTGGGATGCTGATATGCGGAAGACCTACGTTCAGGCAGCACAAAATTTCGCTGATGGCTTGCACGCTGCGCTTCAGGAAACATCGCACTCGGGTGTGGCAATTAAGGGTCTCCGCAGATGTTTTGGAGACCGGATACCAGACCGTATTGATCTGATAAACATTGAGACAGTTGAAGAAGAGGTCTTGGCTTACACCCCGACAGCTGTTTCGCAGCGCGAGGTGAAGCGAACTATTTCAGGGTAGTAGAGCCTGATGGATGAAGCGGCGAGGCGACATGAGCTCCATCGGGAGATGCGGGCTGCCGGTTTTAGGCCTGATAGGGCTGCGAGCAACGTACATTTGTTTGTCGGTGAAAGGCGTACTGCCGGGCGTAACGTGGCGATCTCTATCGGGTTTCTTGACTTAGAGTTCACGCGGTTGCCTGTTGCTAAGCTGTTAGATCCGGACCGAGAAGCACCGGACGTTGTTGCTCATCTCGACAATTGTGGCGGCCTTTGCTTCGCGCGCCATGGGGATGTTGTTCTAGACCGCTATGATATTCAAGGTTCGGTGCAATTGTGTGTCCGGCTTGTCGATCAGGGTTTGGAGCGCACTCTTACTCATAAGCGTCTGCAAGATGAGGTTGCCCAGGAGTTTCAGCAGCATTGGGATGGCGCAACCTTCTTTTATGACCTTCAGACAGAAGCCGCTCATCTAGCATGGTTTACTAAGCTGCCTGATGACGTATGGGCACTGCGCCGATCTGGTCCGCTTCCACAGCGACTTGGTGGACCTAAATCGGTGAAGAAGAAAAATAAAGAGAATGCTGTTGTCATTTCCGTTAACAGCGAGCTGACGTTCCAACATGGCCAAGGGCGGCCGGAAACGCTCGCTGAATTCCTTGCATTCTGTGAATCTGGCGGGTACGCGAACCGAAGTGAAGTTGTTCGTTTAGTAACGGATGGACGCGCCCTCAAAGAGTTTGTGTTTCTCCACGCGCCAAACGGATGTGTTGGTATTAGGATTATGCCGAGCGACGTCCAGCGGAGGAGCGGTTTTCGTCCGGTCACACCCATTGATAGGGTTAAGACTAGACCTGAAACCTGTGAAGTCACGCGCCTATCGGGTTCGGCCGCTGACTTGCCCCATATCTTTGAGCGGAATATGCATGATCAAAAACCTTTAACAGCAACAAACATCACTTTGATTGGATGCGGAACCATCGGTAGCCACTTGGCCAAGATGCTTGTTCAATCCGGTGCTGGGCACCTGGGTGGGCGCCTTTTGCTTGTCGACAACCAGAGCTTGGCGCCGGGTAACATCGGCAGGCACTATCTGGGGCCGATCCACATTGGTGCCCCAAAAGCCGAGGCGCTCAAAAGTGAGCTTCAAAGGTGTTTTCCTGATTGTGAGATAATTGCAGTCTCGAATGAGGCGCTGGGCGCCGTCGGAATGTACAACAAGGACGATCTTGTCATTGACGCTACGGGCGAAGAAGCTCTCGCAATTGCACTGAATGACCATCTATTCGGTGGTCAAGCGGCACGCTTGCATGTTGCTTTGTTTGGGAATGGTGCAGCTGCACAAGCACTGCTGGTGGATGGGGATGAGTACGCTTGTTACCGGTGCCTCAAGACGATTGATGGCAAGCAGTGGCGTTATGATCCGATGAAGCCCGGTAATGCTCCTGAGGAGCGAGCCGCAGCCTGCGGCGAGGGAAACTTCATTCCTTATGCAGTTGCCGCTCCGAGCATGGCGGCGGGGGTGGCGCTGCGACTGGCCTTAGACTGGCGCAGCGGAGATCCATCGCGGCGTCTCAGAACACTTCAGATTGACAAAAAGTTGGCTAGTAACATTGACGACAAGAATCCTAAGAAACTCAAAGACTGTCCGGCTTGCGAAGCGTACAGGGTTAGAACGGTTTAGCGGCTATGTTTTAGTGGCCAACGAGATAGCTGCACGGTTCGACCATCTAGCTGCAGATTGTGTCTCGGGGAATGAGCAGGGCGGTATTCTTGTTGGCTCCTACCGTGGGCCCCATATTGAGGTGGTCGATATGACCTTCCCAGGCCCTATGGATACCGGAACACGTACCTCGTTCACAAAGGTGGATCGAGTTCACCAATCGGTGGCTACTAAGGTATGGCGAGCCTCTGGTGGTACTCGCGCATACATTGGTGAATGGCATACTCATCCCGGCGGCCAGGCGATCCCATCGTTCCTTGACCGACGCACATGGGGGCAGATCTCAGCAGGTATCAAGCACACTGGAGTTTTTGTTATTGTTGCACCTGGAGCATGGGAGCTTTTCGTAACCGAGCGAAGACTCCACTGGTCAGTGAAACCTATGTCGCGAATGCCGTATGGAAACGAGTATGTCGGATTTAGATGTGGGTAGTTCGGATCTGAGCTGATGCTTAAGAGCGTGCTACTCTTCAAGGCTTTGTCACAAACTCGGCACCGTTTGTCGGCGTAGTGGGCTGACGTGATCAAATGATCCAGATCATTTATCGCAATCTCCACTTCCCACCTTTAATCGTTCAACAGGCAGTGTGGATGTATGTGCGTTTCAACCTCAGCCTGCGCGATGTTGAAGAATTACTGGCAGAACGCGGCGTTGAGGTTTCGTGTGAAACGATCCGCCGATGGGTTGCTCGCTTGGACCACAGATCGCGAAGCGGATAAGGCGAACGCGAACCATGCTTCACCCTCAATGGCATCTTGACGAGATGTACGTCTCCATCTGCGGACGCTAAATGTATTTGTGGCGTGCAATCGACCAGGAAGGTGAGGTCTTGGACTATCTTGTTCAATCGAAGAGAAATATGCGAGCGGCGCTGAAGCTCATGCGCAAACTGCTCAAGAGCCAAAATATTGCTCCCAAAACAATCGTCACGGATCAATGGAAAGCCTACGCTGCGGCGTTTCGCAAGATGGGACTAGTAGGGCGCCATCATCAAGCCAAGTGGAAGAACAATTTTATTGAAGGTCACACGCATGGATCAGAAAGCGAGAACGAACCGTGCAGGACTTCAGGTCACCTGGCTCTGCCCAACGATTCCTCTCGATCCACGCGGCTTACTACAATCATTTTAACACCCGAAGGCACCTGATTTCGTCATCTGAACATCGAGCCTTGCGCAAACTTGCTCTTACGTCATTGCGTGAGATGGCAGCCGCTTAACCCTGGTGTTGAATGTCCTTTCTCGATTGGAAACCGAGTTTGTGACAAAGCCTGAGCGAGCTTTCTAAGATTTTCTGCCCACGATCCCCGAACATTCGGCTTTGACGATCATATCGGGGGTCCGCTTGCTCAACATTTTTCATTCGCTCTTGTCGCCTCGGGTTTGACCTTCTTGGGACGTCACTTCTCTGCTCGGACAAGTCTGGCCAAAGACGTTTTTTGCAGGTGTTTTCAATTCGCGCGGCGGCACAGTCGTTTGAAAATGTGCACCTATCGAATTATGTTCTCCCCGGTCTCGGGCCTGCTGAACCACCAATCTACGGCGATACGACTAAGTGTCGCAGCAATCATGGTTTTCTATGATTGAGCGAGATTTCTACCAACATCGCTAGTCTTGTGAGATGGATAGGTATTGACCGTGCAGATTTCATCCGTATTGTGCAATTCATGAGACAGATGTGGATCCTGATCGTAATGCTGGCCTTGTTCATCGTGCCAGTAAGTACCTTTGCTGACGAAGGCCACGTTCAGGCCTTGGACACTACTGTATCTGCTCAACTCACAGATCATGAAAATATTGGCAGCGATCAGCCTGCACCTGACCGTGGCGCGGAGCACTGCGGACATTGTGTACCAATGCCGTTGCGTCCGGAATCTTTGACCATCGCGCAGTCGGGTGATCAAATCTCGACACATATTGGGCTGGTCGACGTTCCACGTCTGATACTGGTCGCTCGGGCCGAAAAACCACCGCGCCACTAATCCTCTCGGAAAGTTCCTTTTAGGGACAAAGCCCACCTGCATCTTTTGCTAGGGGGAGTCATCTACATGATCGTGAGGATAACTTATGTTTCGTTTGATAGCGAAGGGGTGGCTATGCGCCGTCCTCGTTACGGGGCAGGCCATTGCTGCAGCTCCAGCTAAACCAGCAGGGCAGGCTCCCGCGGCGCTAGCCGCCGTAGTTGCCAATGTGGTTAGAGAAAATCCGTCGATTGCTGCGGCGCAAGCCCGATTGACCGCTGCAGAGGCTCGTGCAGAGGGTGCAGGACTTTGGCGCAATAACCCTGAAATTGAATATGAGAGGGAGACGTCTGAAGTCCGTACAGAGACAGTCGGCCTCAGTCAAACGGTGGAGTGGTTTTCCAAACCAGCTGCTCGTGGGCGTGCCGCTGATAGCAGGACTGAGAGCTTTGCGAGGGAAGTCGCAATTGTTCGACAGCAGGTAATCACCGGTGTTCTCTCAGGTTTTGTTTTGGTCGACCAACGGCGAGCAAAGGTCGAGCTTGCGTCTGATCGTACCCAGTCGATGTCACGGTTCGCCGAACTATCTGAACGGCTTTTCCGGGAGGGTGACATCTCTCCATCAGCCGCCCAAGCGGCCCGGTTGGCGGCTACCCAGGCTGTTATGGAAGAGCAGGTCACCCTAATTGATCTATCGAATGCAGAGCAGGAACTGGCCGAGTTGGCGGGTTTTGCACCTATCGCATGGCCAAGTTTTGATACATCCCTGCCGGAACCGTTGAACGTAGATGACGTAGATGTGGAGCAGCTTCCTTCTGTCTTAGCCGCGCGGTTTCGCCGAGAAGCTGCTGAGCGAGATATCGATGTGGCCCGATGGGATCGTGTCCCTGATCCCTCCATCGGCGTTCGCTGGGGCGACGAGGGAAATTCTGACCTCTTTGGCTTGAGTATATCCATCCCAATACCCGTCCTCAATTCTGGTCGCTCCGAAGTTGCGGCGGCCCGCGCGGACGCTCTGTCTGCAGCGGTAGACCTACAAGCAGCACAGCGTTCCGCCTCGATTCTTTTGAGGGAAACAGCCCGTCGGTATGAGGCGCTGAGATCTAGCCAAGTTCTTTGGCAGCAGAATGGAGAAAATGCACTCGCACGACAGACGGATGTGCTTCAGCGGCGATTGGATGGCGGCGACATCGGTGTTGTCGAATATCTCGTCCAGCTGCAGCAACTATATGACGCGCAAGATTCTTCAATCGAATTGCAAGGCCAGGCATGGGTTGCATGGTTCCAACTGTTGCAGGCGGCAGGCGTAGTTGAAGAATGGATCGGAGTAGAATGATGAACTGGAAGATGACAACAGCTGTCCTGACGTTAGGGATTCTCGTAATCGCAGGCGGTTACCTAGCAAGTGGCGGAGAAGAGGAAGTGCTGCTCAACATTGAGGTGAGCGCTGAAGATGTAGGCCACACCGACGAGCCGGGTGAGGAGCATGACGAAGAGGCAGACGGACACGGCGAAGAAGCAGGCGGACATAGCGAAGCAGCAGGCGGACATAGCGAAGCGTCAGGCGGACATGGCGAAGAATCTGAAGAAGGTCAGGAGCTAACTCTGTCTGAGGAGAGTCTGGCGGCGGCGGGCATTCGTATTGAGGTGCTGGCGCCGGTTGTCTTGGGTGATGTCGTGACAGGCCCAGCAGAAATTCAAGCGAATGCGTATCGCTCTAGCATTGTTACGCCGCGAATTCCGGCGATTGTGGTTGAGCGCCATGTGAGATTGAGCGACACGGTGGAAGCTGGTGAGCCGCTGGTTACCTTATTCAGCCGCGACGTAGCAGATGCAGAGGGATCGTTGGTTGTTGCAGACCGAGAGTGGCGGAGGGTGCGCAATCTCGGTCGGCAAGTTGTGTCTGCGAGGCGTTACCTTGAAGCAGAGGTTGCCCGTGATAAAGCCGAAGCTCAATTGCTCTCCTACGGTCTGGGGCAGGACGCGGTTGATGTCATTGCTGCGTCAAGAAAGGGAGAAAATCACGCCCACGGTGAGTTCACACTCTTAGCAAATCAAAGTGGCACCATTGTTTCCGACGACTTTAGAGCTGGCGAGCTGGTCGAGCCAGGACGGACGCTGTTTGACGTTGTGGATCTTAATAGTGTCTGGGCTATTGCCCGGATGAACCCGGAAGAAGCTGCCCATGTTAGTGTGGGCGCGCGTGCTTGGGTTCGATACGATGGCGGCGTTCAGGAAGCCAAGGTTGAACAGATCTACTCAACCGTAGACATAGAAACACGAACTGTGAACGTGAGGTTACTTGCTTCAAACGTGGATCGAGTGTTGAGGCCTGGACAATTCGCTCAAGCAGAAATTGCAAGCATTGGAGGAGAGCCCGTGTTCGCGGTGCCGAATGAGGCGCTCGTACGAAGCGCTGACGGCGATTGGATCATCTTTGTGCAAGACGAAGACCTTGGGTTGAAACCTGTTGAAATAGAACGAGTTCGTGTCATTGGCGGACAGACTGTAATCGAAGGCATTCCCGCTGGATCAGCTGTCGCAATCTCCGGTGCCTTTTTTCTTCAATCTGAACTCGCCAAAAGCGGGTTTGACATCCACAACCACTAGGAGGCGACAATGCTCAATAGCATAATTGATCTTGGTATACGCGGTCGACTCCTGGTGGTCTTGGCACTAGCCGCGGCGACTGTTGGTGGCTTTTTGGTTCTGCCTGGGCTCAATCTCGATGCATTTCCAGATGTGACCAATGTGCAAGTGTCGATCAACACCGAAGCGCGCGGTTTGGCGTCAGAGGAAGTTGAACAGCTCATCACCTACCCTATCGAAGCGGTGATGTACGCACTGCCGGACGTGCAGGAAGTGCGCTCCATTTCGAAGACGGGCCTCTCCGTGATTACGGTTGTTTTTCAGGAAGGAACAGACATCTATTTTGCGCGCCAGCTTGTTTTCGAGCGTTTGCAAGCGGCGATGGATCAGATACCAGACGGTGTCGGGACACCCGAAATGGGTCCCAATACATCAGGCTTAGGGCAGATTTTCCAATACGTTCTGCGTGCGGAAGAGCCCGGAAAATTCGATATCAAAACATTGCGTAGTCTCAACGATTGGGTTGTGAAGCTTCTGCTCATGCCCGTAGATGGCGTTACCGATGTGCTGTCATTTGGCGGTGACGTGCTGCAGTACCAAGTGAATATCGATCCCCAGAAATTGCTTTCCTATGGTCTCACGGTGGATGAAGTGCGGGGGGCTATCGAAGCAAGCAATAGAAACTCTGGAGGGTGGTATCTTGACCGGGGCGCGGAACAACTTGTCATTCGTGGTGTAGGGTGGGTCCGCAGCGGCGACGACGGACTGCGCGACATCGGCAACGTTCCTCTGAAAGAAGAAGATGGTTTCGTTGTGAGCATCGCGGATGTCGCGGACGTCAGCTTGGGTGGGGAAATCCGCCAGGGTGCGACCACTCTGACTATTCGTGATGAAGATGGGAACGCCGAACCGTTGGGCGAGGTCGTCCTTGGAGTTGTTCTGAAGCGTCTTGGAGCGAATACGAAGGTCGCAATCGATAGCGTTAAAGAGCGATTGGAAACTGTCGCGCTTGCTTTGCCAGACGGTGTTGTGCTTGAGCCTATATATGACCAGGCTGATCTTATTGATCAGGCTGTAAGTACAGTTAGCCGTGCGCTCATCGAAGCATTTGTTTTGATTGTCGTGATCCTGGCTCTGTTTTTGATGAACGTGCGCGCGACGCTTCTTGTTTTGATTTCTGTGCCCATTTCCATCGGGCTCGCTCTCATGGCGATGTCGTTTTGGGGGATATCGGCCAATCTCATGTCATTGGGTGGCCTAGCTATTGCTATTGGAATGATGGTCGACGGCTCGGTGGTGATGATGGAGAACATATTTAGCCATCTGACTAAACCGGCTGACGACAGAGGGGCTGACGAGACCGCTGCGTCAGTCGGGGATCAGCCTCATGGGTTACAGCTGAGAATTCAAGAAGCAGCCCGTGAAATGGGGAGGCCTGTCTTCTACGCTGTCCTCATCATCATAGTTGTGTTTGCACCTCTCTTCTCACTTGAGGGTGTGGAAGGGAAGCTATTTCAGCCAATGGCAGTCAGTATTGTTTTGGCAATGGTGGCGTCTTTGTTTGTTGCCCTAATTGTAGTGCCAGCTCTAGCTACCTATCTGTTTCGCACTGGAGCCAAACATCGCGAAAGCCCAATTCTGCGTCCCATCGAAAATCTGTACAAAGTGGCGCTTGATCGCGCGCTGGCCGCTCCGAAGAAAGTGGTAACAGGCGCGATTACATTGTTGTTTCTTTCTCTTTTGGCGGTCCCCTTCTTGGGGACAGAATTTGTGCCAGAGCTTGAAGAAGGAACTATAAACATACGCGTGACACTCGCACCCTCGTCCAGCCTCGAGACCTCGCTGGGTGTTGCTGAGAAGCTTGAGAAAAAGCTCCTCGAATTTCCTGAAGTAATTTACGCATCCAGCAGGGTCGGGAGACCCGAACTAGGGGGCGATCCAGAACCTGTCTCCAATGTTGAGATATATGTTGGGCTAAAACCCGTGTCTGATTGGGTATCCGCGACAAATCGATTTGAGTTGCAACGGGTGATGGAGGAAAAGCTCTCGGTGCACCCGGGACTTCTGTTTTCGTTTTCACAACCGATCGCTACGCGTGTTGATGAACTTCTGTCAGGGGTGAAAGCACAATTGGCGGTCAAACTATTTGGTGCAGATCTCGATACCCTAGCTGAAAAGGGAAGAGAGATCGAAGCTTTGGTGCGCAACACGCAAGGGACACGTGATGTCGCAATGGAACAGATTGCTGGAGAAGCGCAGCTCGTTGTTCGTCCCGACCGCGACAAACTCGCGCGCTATGGGTTGTCAGTTGATGCGGTGATGGACCTCGTATCTGATGCGATAGGCGGCAGGGAAGCTGGTCAGGTAATTCAGGGGAATGAGCGGTATGACATTTACGTTCGCCTCGCTGATCAGTTCCGTGCTAACCCCGAAGTCATCCGCAACCTCATTCTAAAGTCGCCGCGCGGGGCGTGGGTTAGCCTTGATGATGTTGCGAGTGTAGAAATTGAGGCGGGTCCGCCGCAGATCAGGCGTGATGATGTCCAAAGACGTATCGTGATTCAGACCAATGTTGAGGGGCGCGATATGGGTGGGCTTGTTGCTGAGTTGCGAGAGGGGATCGCACAGGAGATCGACCTGCCGACGGGATATACAGTGGTCTTCGGTGGGCAGTTTGAGAACCAGGCACGTGCGCAAGCACGCCTTATGATCGTTGTGCCCCTGTCTCTGGGCCTCATATTTCTGTTGCTCTATTTCGCGTTTGGATCGGTTGGGCAAGCAACGCTCATTATGGTGAACGTGCCATTGGCGCTTATCGGTGGAATTTTCTCTCTTCTTTTGACAGGGCAGTATCTGTCAGTTCCAGGCTCCATTGGGTTCATTGCACTATTTGGCGTTGCTGTTCTGAACGGCGTCGTGATGGTCAGCGCGATAAATCAGAACGTGCTCGGTGGGCAGGTGGTTGATGAGGCAGTTTTTTCCGGTGCTGTGTCTCGTTTGCGACCGGTGTTAATGACCGCATCGATTGCAGCGCTTGGACTTATTCCAATGTTGTTATCAAGCGGGGTCGGGTCGGAAGTACAGCGACCATTGGCGACGGTCGTCGTTGGCGGCCTTATCTCGTCAACGGCTTTAACACTCTTCATTTTGCCAACACTCTATCGGACGTTTTCCAAAGCAAAACTGGCTGAGTGGCAACACACACATCAAAGTGGTCACACAGCAGTGACCCAAGGAGCTTCCCTGTGAAAAATCCAACAACAAATGAAGTGTCCCTCAGAACGATAACTAGAGGGATGCGCGCGCCAATACTGCTATTCACGGTCTTGGCACTGACATCGACAGCTCACGCTAAGGAGTCTCCCGATATTGGCGGTGCATCACGCCCGTGCGGCGCGGAGGCAAGCGTCGGGTGTGGATATCCGCAACAGCCACCTGAGAGTGCGTTGAGGGAACAGGTGGAGCATTGGGAGAGAGGGAAGGCCAGTTTGGAGCAAGGATCTTACGAGGACGCTGTTGAAGCGTTCACGGCAGCGATCCGAATTGACGCGAATGCTGGCGTTCTCTTTATTGCTAGAGGAAATGCATACCGTCAGCTGGGGAAGTTGGATCTAGCGATCGCCGATTATGATGAGGCAATTCGCATTCAGCCATATATCGCAAGTGGATACATAAATCGCGGAATTGTGTACCGCGAACAAGCAAAGCTTGACCTTGCAGTTGCAGACTACACTGAGGCAATCCGCTTGGACCCTAGATCCCCCCTTGCATACAACGGTCGTGGAAATGTAAGGCGTGAATTGGGTCAGTTTGATGGAGCCATAGCTGACTATTCTGAGGCGATCGGGTTGGATCCGAAATATGCATTTGCATATAACGGCCGCGGAAATGCCTATCAAGAACAAGGCGGTCTCGATCTGGCAATTGCTGACTACACTAAGGCAATTGAGCTCACGCCAGACTATGAACTCCCGTACCTCAATCGGGGGAATGCCTACCGCGATCTGGGTCGCCCAGAGGAGGCTATTTCTGACTATGGAGAAGCACTGAACCTGAATCCAAACTCCGCGTCCGCATTAAATAATCGCGGGAACATACATCGCGAACGGGGAAATTTAGAGCTCGCACTGACAGATTTTTCTCGCGCCATCGAAATCGCTCCAACCTTTGCATTCGCGTTCAATAATCGAGGTAGGACATACCGCGAGCAGGGCCAGTTGCAATTGGCTATCGCCGATTATACCGAGGCTATCAGATTGGATCCTGCTTATGTGGTTGCCTACAACAACCGTGGAAATGCATACCTTGAGGACGGTCAAGTTACACGCTCCGTTGCAGACTACGATGAAGCAATCCGTCTTGATCCGAAATTTGTTGAGGCGTTTATGGGGCGTGGCATAGCTATGCTTCGTTTAGACGGTATTCAGCTAGCGCATTCTGATTTCGAGCAGGTTGTGGAGTTGGATGGTTTGAATTCTTCGTACCATCGCCGAATTGCTGAGACGTTGTATTCTGCCGGGGAGATTTCTGATGCGTTGTCTTATGCTCAGGACGCGGTGAAACTCGATGGTGCAGATCAATCTAGTCGCAATTTGCTCGCGAAAATTCGTATGGAATTAGAACAGGAGAACTGAAAGTCGACTGAATTGTATTGCACTGTCGGTCGGAGTTCCAATCAGGTGGCTTGTAGAGACAGGCAACGGTCAACATCAGTGATGAGCATCTGACTGAGTATCTATTCAACGCCAAGCACTATACGCGTCGCTGGAGTTGGACATGACGTCTGATTGCAACACCCACGGACTCCACATAACCTTCCGTAGGGTGATGTAACCTGGACACACGATGACCTAGGTTAGGGCAAGCAACCTCTCAAACGAGGACTACTAAGGTGGTCAGCCGATTGAACAAGCTAGTGCGTACCAATTCGCCCCTTTAACAGACGGGCGGCGATTGACTGGCCATCTTGCATTGAGCTTTGATGGCGTTCACGTTTGAAAGGCAACCCATTGCAAACAGAGGATCATGTTTGTCTCTCCTCTGGGGTGTCCACACACCTATTTCTCACCAGGTTCAGTTTGTCCTGGAGAAAGCTTTTCGTCGAAAATGCTGGCCGCAATAAACAGAACGACACCGCAGAAAATAGCTGTATCTGCGACATTGAATGTTGGCCAGTGATAGGAGTAAATCTGGAAATCAAGAAAATCGGTTACTGTCCCATCAGCCAATCTATCGATAACGTTGGCAGTGGCTCCGCCGACGATAGATCCAATACCAATCGCTTCGATCTTAGATGTGCCCCGCCATAACTGAGTAACTAAAAATAGGACGACAATGAGTGCGAATGTTGACAAAAGATAGGGGGTTGCAAAATGAGGTGAACTGAGAAGGCCAAAACTGATGCCCCGATTAAAACCCAGATTCAGACTAAAGAAAGAAGATATTTGAATCATTTTCGGTGGCTGCATGACTATGCTGAGCATTATCCACTTCGTTGCGAGGTCAGCAGCCAGTGCGATAAACGCAACAACAAAACCCATTTTTTTGTACATTAAAATCTTTCCCTCATTCCGTTGACTGAAATGATACAGGCCGAACGAAGCATAGAAACTGTTTCTGTTTTTCTGTCTCGTTAGCTCATTGCAGAGCCGGAAGTCAAAGCCTCAACAATCCGACATTCCCCAACCCGACCTCCATGACAATCAGCGATCATGCGTTCTAGCTCCTTTTTCAATTGGGCAAGTCGTTTAATCCGCCGTGTCACGTGATCCAATTGAGTACGCGCAATCTCCGCGACCCCCTCACATGAGCGATCCGGCTGATCTGAGAGGCTCAACATGTCGCGGATCATGCTTTGTGAAAAGCCAAGCTCTCTGCAATGGCAGATGAAGAAGAGGCGTGCTTTATGACTTGCGCAATAGCGCCGTGTATTGCCATCGGAGCGCGGCGGATCTGGAAGGAGCCCGATCTTTTCGTAATAGCGGATTGTCGGAATTTTGCAGCCGGTTTCCTTTGCCAATTGGCCAATTGTAAATTCAACCATTTTGTATCTCTTTTCTCTTGAATCTATAGTTACTATAGGAAGTAGATTGGTCATGGGCAAGAAAGCCTATGAACAGTGAGGAGCCCTTATGAGTGGTTGTGGTTGTGAGGAAAACGTAAAGTTTGATGGTGTTTCGGTGGGCTACAAAAGGGCTCTTTGGGCGGTTATTGCCATTAACGGCATTATGTTTCTGGTTGAAATGACGGCAGGCATGTTCGCCAGTTCTCAGGCTCTGAAAGCAGACGCTCTTGATTTTTTAGGCGATACAGCAACCTATATGATCACGCTGATGGTGATTGGCATGCCCTTGGTGTGGCGAGCTCGGGCGGCTCTTTTCAAGGGGCTAAGCCTGGGGTTCATGGGGCTTTGGGTTCTTGGCTCGACTGTCTACAGCACTCTTATACTTGGTGTACCGCAAGCTGAGATGATGGGCGCAATAGGTTTTTTGGCGCTCGTCGCCAACCTTGTCAGTGTACTACTGCTCTTGCAACATCGCGATGGCGACGCGAACGTTCGCTCCGTCTGGCTGTGCAGTCGGAACGACGCTATCGGAAACATGGCGGTAATTCTGGCGGCGAGCGGCGTTTGGGCCACCAACACAGCCTGGCCAGACCTAATTGTCGCCGCAGTAATGGCGGGCCTCTTCCTTTGGTCCTCAATGCAAATTGTCAATCAGGCAATCAGGGAACTACGCACACCACAATACGCAATCGGAGCTGTCGAATAAAGGCATTTGGGACCATAGCTAGTCGGAAAGGATACTTCACATGGACCGCCGAAAATTTTTACTGAGCGCGGCAACCGGCGTTGCGTCGGTTGGGTTGTTGAACGGTTCTGCAATCGCCGCAGACATTGATGTTGCCCCCAATACCGCTGCCCCCAACGCCGCGTCCTCTTCTGGACTTGGTGGCACTTTGCGGGAATTTCGCCTCGTAGCCCAACAGGGCGAGGTCGAAGTAGGCTCCGGCGAGAGCTTTAAAACCTGGCTCTACAACGGCCAGTTCCCCGGACCAGAGATTCGCGTGAAGGAGGGGGAACGCCTTCAAATTACGGTCAAGAACGAATTGCCCGAAGAAACGACCGTTCATTGGCATGGTGTCCCCGTGCCAAATGCGATGGATGGTGTCCCTGGCTTGACCCAGAAGCCGATCGCCCCTGGCGAAAGTTTTGAGTATGCGTTTGAGGCCACGCCTGCTGGCAGCTACATCTATCACTCTCACGTCGGTCTGCAGATCGATCGTGGCCTGATCGGAGCCTTGGTGATCGAGGAGGTGACGCCTCATGTCGCTTATGACCGTGACTATGTTCTCGTTCTTGATGACTATCTTCCTGGCGCCCCGCAGCCAATTGGCGGCAGCGCCGGGTGGGGCGGGATGATGGGGGGTGGTTGGCGGCGGGGAGGCGGCATGATGGGCATGACAGGCCAGATGCCGCCTTATCAGGGCCTGCTGATCGGTGGGCAGCTACCTGACAACCCGCGTGTATTTGATACAAAACGGGGCGAGCGCGTTCGGCTTCGCTTCGTCAACCCATCGGGTGCTTCGACTATTAGGGTGGCCATCGCAGGCCACCGGATGACGGTGAGCCACTGTGATGGTCGTCCCGTTGAACCCGTCACTGTTGATAGCTTCGTCCTTGGGACGGCTGAGCGCTATGACGTGATTGTAGAGGCGAATAATCCCGGTGTGTGGCCTATCAGTGTGGCGGCAATCGAGGGTGATGTTTCACCCGGTCGCGCTGTTCTCCGATATACCGACGCCGCGGCTTCCACATTGCGCGAAGGCATGCCAGAGGGTTTCACGAGCGGTCGCCCACTTCACTATGAGGATTTGCAATCGCTTGAGACGCTACCAACGGGGCGACCGGATCGTGTATTTGATCTGCTGCTACGAGGAGGGATGATGGGTTCCGCCTGGACGATCAACGGCCAAGCTTACCCGGAAGCGGACCCAATCACAATTAGCGCAGGCGAACGAATAAGATTCCGTATGAGAAATCACAGCATGATGTTGCATCCCATGCATCTGCACGGGCATTTCTTCCGTATCGGCAACGCCCTGAAGGACACAGTACTGGTGGCAGCACACATGGGCCGGGCCGAGTTCGATTTCGTTGCGGACAATCCGGGGCGCTGGTTCTTTCATTGCCACAATATTTATCACATGGAAGCTGGTATGGCCCGTGAAGTCAGGTACGTCTAAATCCCCAATACCGGTGCCATCGTTTCGTTATTGCAACAAAGAGGAACCATGCACTCTGGAGTGAATGGCGACTTTCCGAGAAGAGGAGTGCTACGAAAAACAGAAGTCACCTAGTGGGCACCGCGCATGAGTAGGGCGCCCTGGGGGCATTTTCCCTCAGTTCGCCTAGGGACCCATTGAGGCATAACTGGACCAGTGTACGGCAAAAGCCGCTGGACAAAATTAAGGTAAGGGGCTGGTATGCCAAGGTCATCGGCGGGGGTGGCCAAAGTGGGTTTATTGTTTCGTTTCTATAGGGACAGCGGGTCTGTAGAGACAACCGACAGTCGGATGAGATGCGACCCCGCACTAGAAATGGTGGAGCGGAAATGATCAAATACATAGTTACTTCCACGGCAATTTTCTTGGCATTTAGTGTCAATTCACTTGTTTGGGCCAATCAGACTAACCCTTCGTATGGACGTCATATGATGTGGGATGGCGCGTGGTATGGTTGGATCCTTGGCCCGTTGATGATGCTGGCTTTTCTTGCCGTTGGCGTTGCGGTCATTGTCCTTGTGGTTCGGGCGCTGGGAGGATTTGGTGGGAGTGGTTCAGCGTCGTCTGCCATGCCCATACAGGCACGGGCCATAGATATTCTCAAAGAGCGCTTTGCGCGTGGCGAGATCGATAAGGAAGAGTTTGAGGAAAAACGAAAAACCCTTAACGAATGACGCGTTGGGTCTTGCAGCAATTATACGCACCTTACTGGATGAGCGACGGTGCTTGACAGTACTGGTTCCGTAAAAATTGAGCGGAAATTATATCTCTATACAAACCTTCCCCAAATTCTCCCAATAATTTCGGGTCGGCGGCGCACAAGAGGATCGACAGCAGGCACAACCTGTCCCTACCAAAATCCTTACCCAGGTTCGGCGATTGGGGAACCGTGTCATGATTGAGCGTGATGATTTAGGTATTGTGCAATCACTGCAACCGCGCATTAGATTCTGGGCCTCCCTAGAGAACGACATGTGGGCTTGTTACCATTAAGTCGATCTCACATTCCGTGGTCTGCACCACCAGTACATCCGGATCTAGTTTTTGGTCGGGTCGGTCGGAGAGCATCGATAGATATTGGATCGGGCGAGCAGGCGTAGGTACAGAAAGCATGTGTCGGATGCCGATCATGTGAAACTTTCGATTACCTGGGGAAGTCGGGCGTCGAACCACCCTACAAACTAGAGGCGGTGGTATTCCTGTTGGTTTCAGTGGAATTGCATGGCCGCATTATTGTTCAAAATCATGCGCTTACATGTGATGTTCCATGCCGCGCCCCGATTGTGGGCCCGAAATGGCGTCGTCACAAATAGGAACTCGATGCAGCAATCTTGCGCTGCGGACCAGCCTACAAGATGCCGAAGTCATTGTGGTCATTCAATCTGGTTTGCAGATACCGTTGTTTGAATCCAAGTAGAAAGGCTGATTGTGACAAAGCCGTTCGTTCCTCATGAATTAATATTAGAAACCACGCATATAATAGCATATAGTTCCACAGGTGTTGAATGTAATATTGCATTGGATATCCAAGCCTGTAGAAATTTGCCGGTGGCGATGAATTCGTAGGTAAAGGACATAGTTATGAGCCCGCTCATTGTGAAAGCCATCGCATGGCCCCGCGCGTCGCTGACCTTCGCAGCTATTTTCAGCCTGTTCATGATCGTTCTTGTCGCGGCCCCCACAATAGCACCTGGCTCCTTTTCGTTTTTACAGCCCCTCAAAGTCGACACCGATCCGGAAAATATGCTGGCAGCCGATGAGCCGGTGCGTGTCTTTCACAATGCAATGAAAGCCGAGTTTACGCTTCACGATCTCATCGTTGTCGGCGTTGTCAATGAACAGAATGAGCTGGGCGTCTTCAATGTAGAAACCCTGTCGGATGTTTATGACCTTGCCGGCTTTGCCAAAGGTATCCGGTGGGAGGAGGATGGCGAGCGGCGCGGCGTCATCGCTGTCGATGTCATAGCGCCTTCAACGGTCGATGCCATTGAGCAGGCGGGGCTTGGCTCTGTGCGGTTCAGTTGGCTCATGCCGACGGCGCCTGAAACGGAAGAGGAAGCAGTTGGTGTCCGCGACAAAGCGCTGCGTATCCCGACACTGAACGACACACTGGTCTCCGCCGACGGCAGAGCCATCGCGCTTTACATCCCGATCACATCGAAGGATATCAGCTATCAGGTTGCGCGCCTGTTGCGTGAAAAGATCGCAGGCTTCGATGGCGAGGCGACATATTACATTACCGGTTTACCGATCGCGCAGGATCAGTTCGGTGTAGAGATGTTCGTCCAGATGGCGATTGCGGCACCCGTTGCAATGGCGCTCATCTTCGCTCTGATGTGGTTCTTTTTCCGGCGCGTGAACATCATCATATCGCCGATGATCGTCGCGATGGTCTCAGTGATCGGCGCGATGGGCTTGTTGGTCGCAACCGGTAACACGGTGCACATTATGAGCTCGATGATTCCTATCTTTGTGATGCCGATCGCCGTGCTTGATGCCGTCCATATCCTTTCGGACTTCTACGACCGCTACCCGGCCATCGGTGACCGCCGCAAAACACTTGAGCATGTGATGCGCGAACTTTGGTCGCCGATGCTGTTCACCACACTTACCACCTGCACGGGGTTCGCCTCGCTCGCCTTCACCCCGCTTCCGCCGGTGCAGGTGTTTGGCATTTTCGTGTCAATCGGCGTCTTCCTTGCGTGGTTCTTCACGGTGACCCTTATTCCGGCCTACATTATGGTGATACCGGAGCGCGCCTTCGAAGGCTTCGGTATGGGGGCGGGAGGCAAGGCATCTGACCATGAGTTGACCCCGCTTGCGCGGTTTCTACATAATATTGGCAGTTTTTCTGTTGCGCGCGCGAAACTGATCCTAGTCGGGTTTTTGGTGGCACTTGCCATCGCCGGCTACGGTATCACCCAGATCCGCATCAACGACAATCCAGTCAAATGGTTTACACCCGATCATGATATCCGCGTTGCTGATCGTGCGCTCAACGAACGGTTCGGCGGGACTTATATGGCCTATCTGACGCTCACGTCAGCACAAACCGATGAAGCAGCACTGATCGCCGACGATGCCGGCCGGCGTCTTGGCGATCTCGGCACGCCAGCTGCGGCTGAACTGAGTGCCGAATTGACGCGTGCCCAGGGTAACAGGCCTACGACCGAGGCGCTTCTATCGGACCTGCGCGCCTTCGGTGAGAGGCGCCGGGACGTGGCGGTCGCGGATGAGGATTGGGTTGCCTGGGATGACGCACTGTTAGCGCTGGATGCCGCGGCGCAGGCGGGGGATCTGTTCAAGCAGCCGGACATGCTGCGCTATATTGCGCGGTTACAAAACCACCTTGAGGCAACCGGCTTGGTCGGCAAGTCCAACGCGCTGCCTGATATCGTCAAAACAGTACATCGTGACCTCTTCCTCGGTGAAGAGGCGGCGTTCCGCATTCCTGCAACGCCGGAGGCGGTGGCGCAGACGCTCATCACCTACCAAAATAGCCACCGACCCCAGGATCTGTTCAAACTGGTGACGCCTGATTTCCGCAAGTCGATCCTCTGGCTGCAGCTCAAGAGCGGCGACAATGTCGATATGGGGGCGGTGGTCGCCGCGGTCGACGCCTTCATCGCGGATAATCCCCCGCCCGCCGCCATCAGTCACGATTGGTTCGGCCTCACCTACATCAACGTCGTGTGGCAGGAGAAAATGGTCTCCGGCATGGCTGAAGCGTTTCTTGGCAGCTTCGTCATCGTGCTGATCCTCATGGCGGTGCTTTTCCGCTCTATTGCCTGGGCGCTTCTCTCGATGGTCCCGCTGACGGTGACGATCGGGGTGATTTATGGTGTGATCGGGCTCATCGGCAAAGATTATGACATGCCGGTCGCCGTCCTCTCGTCTCTCAGCCTCGGGCTCGCCATCGACTACGCCATTCACTTCACGGTGCGCAGCCGGGAACTTTATGCGCGCATCGGCAACTGGACTGAGACCGCCAAGGCCGCGTTCGGCGAACCGGCACGCGCCATCTTCCGCAACGTGATTGTGATCGGTGTCGGCTTTCTGCCCCTCTTGCTGGCGCCTCTGGTGCCCTATCAGACGGTCGGCGCCTTCATCTCCGCCATCCTTGTGCTTGCGGGTGCGGCGACGCTGTTGGGCCTGCCGGCTCTGATTACTTTGTTTCAGACGTTCCTCTTCCGAAAAAGGAGCACCACATGACCCGACCTTTCCTCATCTTCCCCCTTGTCGTTCTGCTCGGTATCGGGCTCGCGCTGCAATTTGCCCAGGCTGCCCCGGACGTTCAGGAGGTCGTCGATCGCGCAAGCGCCGCAGCCTATTATCAAGGCCGGGACGGGCGTGCCGCCGTTCACATGTCTATCCTCGATAGCCAAGGCCGCGAACGCACTCGCGATTTCGTAATCTTGCGTTCTGATATGGACGATGTCGACAATGGTGAGCAACGTTTTTACGTCTTCTTTGACCGCCCCGCCGACGTGAACCGAACAGCCTTTCTCGTCTGGAAAAACCCCGATGTCGACGACGACCGCTGGCTTTATCTGCCGGCGCTTGATTTGGTGAAACGGATCGCGCCATCGGACGAAAGGACAAGCTTTGTTGGGTCTCATTTCTTCTATGAGGACGTGTCGGGTCGTGGGCCGCGGGAGGACAATCACGTCCTCGAAGAAGAAACGGATGCCTATTATGTCGTGCGCTCGACACCGAAGGAGCCAGGGACGGCCGAGTTTTCGAGTTACCGCAACTGGATCCACAAGGCGACGTTCATTCCGGTGAAGACCGAATATTACGATGAGGCCGGAGAAGCCTATCGTATCTACACGGCGAGTGCCGTAGAGGTTATCGACGGCCATCCAACCGTCGTTCAATCGAGCATGGCGGATGCGCAAACCGGCGGCGAAACGAAGATGAGCTATTCCGAGGTCAAATACGATCTTGGTCTACCGGATGACACTTTCACCGAGCGGTATTTGCGCACGCCGCCGCGCAGACTGCTTCGCTAATGGAAGAACGGATTTGATGCCGGTACCTCATCCTATTACCAAAATGGCCTTTGTGACCGGGCTCGCGTTTGGGTTGATGGCCCAAAGCCCGCCTCCACCGTCTCTACCAGCGGGGCTGGGCGCTCCCACGAATGAGGAGGATGCCGCGCCGGCGCTTCCGTCGGGACTGGGTGCTCCGGCAGAGACGCGCGCCAACCATGCAGATGGGGAACCGGGCTTTGCCGCTCCCTTTGGCCTGACTGGTTTCATTGAAGCGCGGCTTGGCACGCGCATCGTTGGTGATGGAATACAAAAGTCGCTTTCCATCGCTGAAACGCGCCTTCAACTCGAACGCGACTTTTTTACGCCCCACGCCGCTTTCCGTTTTGTCGGTGACGTCGTCTTGGACGGTGTTGAGAACGATCTCAACCTTGACCTCCAGAGGGGACGCGGGTTTCTGGATTTGCGTGAAGCGAACGCCGTCGCCCAGCCGCTTTCCTTTCTTGACGTAAAGGCGGGCCGGCAGATCCTGACGTGGGGCGTTGGAGACCTTGTCTTCATCAACGATCTTTTTCCGAAAGACTTTCGGGCCTTTTTTATTGGCCGCGACGACGAATATCTAAAGGCGCCGTCCGACGCTGTCCGCATATCGGCGTTTTCAGATGCTGCCAATCTTGATGTCGTCTATACGCCGCGTTTTAATGCGGATCGCTTTATCGACGGCTCGCGGCTTTCCTATTTCAATCGCTCATTGGGAGGCATCGCCGGACGAAACGCCATCATTAGTGCCGAGACACCGCATGCCTGGTTCAGCGATGATGAAATCGCTGCGCGTCTTCATAGAAATGTCGGCGGGTGGGAGCTGGCGGCCTATGGCTATCATGGATTTTGGAAGACGCCGGAAGGCGCACACGCCACCGGTAGACCTTTTCATCCGCGCCTCAGTGTGGCCGGCGCCAGCCTGCGCGGACCGCTCGAAGGCGGCATCGTCACCTCCGAGGTCGGCCATTATATGAGTCATGATGACGCCGACGGCACCGATCCACTTATTCGCAACGGTGAAACGCGCTTTCTTGTCGGCTATGAGAGAGAGATCGCGACAGAGCTAACAGCTGCGGGTCAGTATTACGTTGAAATTCTTTCGGACTTCTCTGCCCTGAAACGAAATCTCGGCCCTGGCCAGGCCGCGCCGGACCGCGCGCGGCATGTCCTGACCCTGCGTGCGACACAGCTTCTATTCAACCAGAACCTGATGCTTTCGGCTTTCAATTTCTGGAGCCCGAACGAGGAGGATGGGCACCTACGCCTTCGCGCCACCTACAAGCTTTCTGATGCCTGGCAAGTAGAAGGCGGCGGCAATCATTTTTATGGTCAGAAAGAAAATACTTTCTTTGGGCAACTCCAGGACAACACCAACCTTTTTTTGGGCGTCAGACGCAGCTTCTGATGAGGCAGGCCAGGGCGAACAGACTAGTCGACAACTATAAATGTCGTTCGATCAAGTCCAGTATTGCCATTAATGGGTTGGTGCGCGACGACAATAACTTGATATGCGCCCAGCAGCGCGGGTTTGTAAGTCGCAGAAAACTGGCTTGGTTGTCCTGCATACTCCAAGGCAATTTGGTCGATTTTTGCACCGTTATGCAGGATGGTGGCTTCGACGTCGAATTGCCTGGCATCCCACAAACCGTCTGGTGTTATTGGGCAGCCACACATCATTGTGACGTTGGCATTCAACTCGATCTCAGCCCCAAGGGAACGACGCACATGAGCTGGCGGCGCGAGCACATCAACAACAAGCCCTGGCAACTCCACGACCCAGCCATCTCCTCCTGTTACGTGTTTCCCCGGGACAACCCATTGGGTGGCGGTCGCCATTCCTAAAGATTGTGCCTGGGCAATGGGGCCTCTCGCTTCCAGCCGGACAAGACGAGGTGTTTCGATGTTAATTTGTGCGTCGAATTTCGCTGCACCGTCTGTTGATAGTGTTCCGTTGCGTGAATGTTCGGCACGCATGATACGGTTCGTATCTCCAGTCGATCCAGATGTTAAACCTTGAGCAAGAACCTCACCCGTCTCTGAATCTACGAGTTGAATGCTCACCCCACCCATGCTCGTGCCGACAAACTTGGCACCTTTCGAGATAACCCGGACAGTTATCTCAGTAGGCTCCGCAATAGCGGTCGTTGCAAAAAGGCAAAGTACGAAGGCGCTGAGCAATTGTCGCATAGGTGAACTCCTTTTTTACTTGGTTTTCAAACAACAATGGCATCGCGCGGACAACGCAAGTTTGTTCTAGGAATTTGGCGTTTCCGCAAACTCGAATATAGCGATAATATCGCCAAACGACGTTGTCATATACTCGACCTCATTTGTGGCCATGATGGCCCAAGATAACTGATCTACGTCATTTTCTCCTGCTCGCCGATAATGGCCGGCTAAGAGCGTGAGTTTGTGACATAGTCGTCTACACAACCAATACGTCCGGATCTAGTTCCGATAGGAACAAGAATGCTATCATCGCCAAATGGAAGATCCATCGTAACCAAGTGTCACCCACTCCAATCCGAAAGCGAGAAGGGATGATGTAGAGCTTTAGATCGCCTGGTTCCACTAGCGATTTCTCCCCATTCATACAACTTTCCAAAGTCACTTCAATACCGGTTGGCATCTGGTTTTAGCGTTAGAACATCGGTCCAGCCGTGACCAAGCGTTTGTGTTGTAGCGTGAGATGGTTGCTGAGTACCCAATCCTCGAAACATCTCCCTGCGGCTGAAATTCCAGTTCATGGTAAATCCGACTGAATGACTTGACGTTGATCAATGCTGGTGGCTTGATGTTCCTTCATTATCTCGAAGTTGTGAATTCTTAAGCATCGACTAGGTAATATGATGCGACATGGCTTTTTGTCAGAATCGGAACGTATACGCTGTTTAAGTCCTTAAACCACTGGATCATCAATTTTCTCGTGGCTTTCGTAGTCATCACTGCGTCATCCATACCGACGCAGACTGAGGCTATGTCTGCGGATGAGACGATGGGCGTCATGATGATGGACGACTGCGCGGAGTGTGACGATTGTGATGACACCTCTGGAACCCCCTCCTGTGGCAAGCTGTGTCAGTTGCCTTGCGCGTCGAACGGTAGCCTAGCGGTTTCGGCGCAACGAGATTCCACAGACCTTCATACTCTGGCACTGGCATACACCACTCACCCTCAGAATAGGGTGGAGGGGGTATTGGTGCCCAAGGATGTTCCTCCCCCTCGTATTTGAGCAGATTGCGTTCGTTTGAACGTCGCCGGAGGCTGCTTCGCGTTCTCGCGAGGTAGTTCTGTTCTTGCTCAGACTCACGAGATTCACATGCATAATCTTTATCGCGCGGGAGCTGTCGCTCTTGCCATGTTATGGACCAGTGGTTTGTTCGCTGGTGAGGCACCGCTTAGCCTATCGGAGGCGGTGAAAATTGCCGTAACGGCTGAAGACCCGGCATTGTTGCGCTTTGATGTAAGGGCTGAGGCGCTTGAGGATAGGGCTGTCGCAGACTCGCAGCTGCCTGACCCGACGATACGAGGCGCCCTCGCCAACCTATCGACCGATACGTTCCGGTTCGAGCAGGAAAACATGACGCAGGCGCAAGTCGGTTTGCGTCAGGCCTTTCCGGCTGGGAGGACACTTTCTCTAACGGGGGAGCGGAGGAGAGGTGAGGCCGATATTGAGCGGGCTCGAAAGGACCTTGCAATCAGGGAGATCGAATTAGCGGTCCGCACGGCGTGGTTCGATCAGTATTACTGGTTACAAGCACAAGCCAGCATCCAAGAGAGTCAAACCGCTGTCACAGAACTGATGCGTTCTCTCCGTGCATCGTACTCGACAGGATCTCTAACAACGCAGCACGTTTTGCGAGCAGAGCTGGAACTCTCGTTGCTTGATGATCAACTAACGGATTTTCAGAGACGCGAGGCGATTACGCGTGCTGATCTGGCGAGGTATTTGGGGGCAGCAGCTGTCCGGCCACTGAGCGACCATATGCCGGTCCTTACTCTTCCGCCGATGTTGAATGATATGGAAACAGTGCTTGTTCGTCACCCCGCGGTACGTCTTGCTGATGCAGTTGTCGATGTCGGTAGCACCGACATCGCGTTGGCTGAACAGGCCTACAAACCTTCCTGGGCATTGGAAGCGGGTTACGGCGCGCGAGGCGGCGGTCGCTCCGATTTGGCGACCATTGGCGTCACGCTCTCCATTCCCCTTTTTGTAGGCAATCGGCAGGATAGACGAGTGTCCGCAGCAACATTGGACCGTGGTGCGGCCAGGTTGGACCGCGCTGCAAGACTGTTGGATCTGCAGCGCGATTTGGAGCGGGCGAATGCCGACTGGATCTTGTTGGGAGAGCGGGTGGAACTTTACGGTGCTGCCGTTATTGGGCGCGCTCGGGAAACAGCGAGCGCGTCGATTTCCACATACGCGAATGGTCGAACTGATTTTCCGGAAATGATCCGGAGCCAGCTGGCGCAGCTCGAGGTCGAATTGAAACGTGTGAAATTACTTACGGAACGAGGGAAAGCCTGGGCGCGGCTCGACTACCTTGTGGGAGATATTCAATGAACCAGAGATCGGTAGTGACTTTAGCCCTCCTGTTGTTTGCCGCAGCAGCTATAGGGTTCTTCGCTGCGCGTTTTACACAGGATGGCGGATCCACGTCATCGGCAGAAACTGATGTAGCAGAACCCGCAGTTGCCTATTGGGTGGCGCCAATGGATCCCAATTTCCGGAGCGATACGCCAGGCAAGTCGCCTATGGGCATGGACCTGATACCGGTCTATGTCGACGCCAACAAGGGCGTTGATGACAACAGCCCATCCCTTAAAATCAATCCATCTGTCGTCAACAATATTGGCATACGCACAGAGCTGGTTATCCGAACAGACCTATCGCGGACTATCAGGACTGTTGGCAATGTTATGGCCGACGAGGAGCGGCGATCAGACGTTCACATACGGTCCGAAGGCTGGATTGAGAAATTAGCTGTAAAGGCGGAAGGAGAGTCTGTTTCTGAAGGAGATCTGTTGTTTCAGATTTACTCACCAAGCCTTGTGGCAGCGCAATCAGAATATCTGCAGACCTTGGGTTTAAGCAACCGATTGCTGGTGGCTGCTGCTCGAGACCGCTTGACAGCGCTGGGCATGAGCGATGGCCAGGTTGCACGGTTGCGTTCATCGCGCGAGGTGATGCAGCTTGTAAGCGTTTATGCTCCCCAGTCCGGCGTCGTAATGTCTCTCAATGTACGCGAAGGCATGTTTGTTCAACCGATGAATACGATAATGAGCTTGGCGGACCTCGCAGAGATTTGGGTTCTTGCAGATGTATTTGAAACCGAAGTCGATTGGCTTGCCCCTGGTCAGAGATCCAGTATGACACTTCCGGCCTTTCCGGGGGAAAAGTGGGAGGGAGAAATTGGCTATGTTTACCCGACCGTCGACCCTTCAACACGCACTGTACCGGTGCGTCTGAGATTCTCCAATCCTGACGGGCGGTTGAAGCCAAACATGTATGCCAACGTTGTGCTCACCGCGCCCCCCTTGAGTAGTGTTTTGGCGATTCCACAATCGGCTTTGATCCGCAGCTCTGCGGGTGACCGTGTGGTTTTGGCACTTGGAGAGGGTCGGTTTCGGCCCGCTAGCGTATTGGCTGGTATTGAAACGGATGGCCAGGTCCAAATTGTGTCCGGACTGGAAGCTGGTGAGCGTGTGGTTACGTCCGGGCAGTTTCTAATTGATTCAGAGGCCAGTCTTGATGCTGGGCTCTTACGATTAACGACATCGGACATGCTTGGAGCTGATCAATGATTGAATGGCTCATTCGCTGGTCGATTGCTAACCGGTTTCTGGTCATCATCGCGAGCCTATTTCTTGCAGCGGCTGGATTGGCGTCATTGCGCTCCACGCCTTTGGACGCGATTCCCGACCTTTCTGACGTGCAGGTTATTATCAAAACAACCTATCCAGGGCAGGCACCGCAGGTGGTCGAGGATCAGGTCACCTATCCACTGACAACAGCCATGCTGGCGGTTCCGGGCGCTGTAACGGTACGAGGATACTCCTTCTTTAACGACTCGTTTGTTTACATAATTTTTGAGGACGGAACCGATCTCTATTGGGCGCGGTCGCGTGTACTGGAATATTTGAGTCAGATCGCGCCTCGGTTGCCTGATGCGGCGAAACCGGCCTTGGGACCTGACGCTACGGGTGTGGGCTGGGTATTCCAATACGCCCTTGTGGACCGTACTGGTGAGCATGATTTAGCCCAATTGCGAGGTATCCAGGATTGGTTCCTGAAGTTTGAGCTGCAGACCGTTGAGGGGGTATCGGAAGTCGCAACGATTGGCGGCATGATCAAACAGTATCAGGTCGTCGTCGACCCGGATCGTCTTCGTGCCCACGAACTTCCGCTTTCTGCCGTAAAACGGGCCATCGAGAGAGGCAACCAAGAAACAGGTGGGCGTGTAATCGAAATGGCTGAGGCGGAATACATGGTTCGCGCCAGCGGTTATGTGGACTCGATTGATGACCTTGAACGCATCCCTCTAAAAGTCGCAGAGAATGGTACGCCCCTTCTCCTGCGCGATGTTGCGAACATCCGGCTTGGTCCAGAGCTTCGAAGGGGGATTGGCGAACTCAACGGCGAGGGCGAGGCAGTTGGCGGTGTCATCATTATGCGTTCTGGAGAAAACGCGATGGCTACCATCGAGAGGGTTAAAGAAAAACTTGAAGCCCTCAAGTCTGGTCTACCTGCTGGCGTCGAAATTATCACAACTTACGACCGGTCGGGCTTGATCGAGCGTGCTGTCGAAACACTGCAGGAAAAGTTGCTAGAGGAGTTCCTCATAGTCGGACTTGTTTGCGCGCTTTTTCTCTTTCATCTGCGGTCTGCCCTTGTCGTAGCGATTAGTCTTCCACTCGGCGTGGCGGCAGCATTTATTGTCATGAACGCTCAGGGGATAAATGCCAACATCATGTCACTTGGGGGAATTGCGATCGCCGTTGGCGCAATGGTTGATGCGACAATCGTGATGATTGAGAATGTTCACAAGAGACTCGAAGATAAGGAGATTGATCAGGGAGAGCGCTGGAAGATGGTTGCTGATGCATGTGCGGAGGTGGGGCCAGCTTTGTTTTTCTCACTTCTAATTATCACGCTGAGCTTCACACCCATCTTTGCCCTTGAAGCGCAAGAAGGACGAATGTTTCAACCATTGGCGTTCACTAAGACCTATGCAATGGCCGCTGCAACCGCACTGTCCATAACTGTCGTGCCAGTTCTTATTGGCTTGCTTGTGCGCGGGCGGATTGCCCCAGAGCATCAAAACCCCGTCAATCGTGTCCTTGCCGCGGGCTATCGACCAATCATTGGCTTGGCATTGCGCCGACCGTGGGCGACGCTTTTAGTTGCGAGCTTGATCTTGGTGAGTGCCGTGATTCCCGCCAGCCAGCTGGGGGGAGAGTTTATGCCCGATCTGGACGAGGGTGACCTCCTTTACATGCCAAGCGCATTTCCCGCTATCTCCGCGGGCAAGATGGCTCAGCTCCTTCAGCAAACCAACAAACTGATTGCCAGCGTGCCAGAAGTTGACTCGGTCTATGGAAAAGCAGGACGAGCTGATACTGCGACTGATCCGGCTCCGTTGCCGATGATTGAAACCACAATTCGTCTCAAGCCGCGCGAAGAATGGCGACCGGGAATGACAATGGATCGCCTGAAAGAAGAGCTTGATGCACTTGTGCAATTCCCAAGCCTGACCAACGTCTGGATTATGCCGATCAAAAATCGTCTGGATATGTTGGCGACGGGTATCAAAACTCCCGTCGGTGTAAAGATTTCAGGGCCGGATTTGGCAGTGATCGGCGAGGTTGGTCGACATATCGAGCAGGTTTTACAATCTGTGTCGGGGACCACATCGGTCTACGCGGAACGGGTTACAGGTGGGCGTTTCGTCGATATTGATGTTGATCGCGAAGCGGCTGCGCGTTTTGGATTGAATATTGCTGATGTCCACGATGTTGTGCGGACCGCGATCGGCGGAATGACTATCGGAGAGAGTGTTGAGGGGCTGGAACGCTACCCAATCAACTTGCGATATCCCCATGATATTCGCAATTCACCTGAGCAGTTGCGCCGGTTGCCCATAGTTACTGCACGGGGGGTGGTGATTCCACTTGGGCGGGTCGCCGACGTGACTGTTGCGGAAGGGCCGGGTGTAATCCGTAGTGAAAATGCTCGCCTGACCGGATGGGTCTATGTAGATATCGCGGACCGTGATCTCGGCTCCTATGTCGGCGAGGCGCAACAAGTGGTTGCGGAGGAGATTGATCTGCCTGCTGGCTATTCGATATCCTGGTCTGGTCAATATGAGTATATGCAACGAGCTCAAGAACGTTTCATTCTTGTTGGCCCGGTTATGATTGCCATCATCATGTTGCTCTTGTTTCTCAATTTTAGAAACGTAACCGATGTTCTGATCATCATGGGTACGCTCCCGTTCGCGTTGGTTGGGGGCGTTTGGTTGATGTGGACCTTGAACTTCAATATGTCTGTGGCGGTCGCAGTGGGCTTTATTGCCCTTGCCGGGGTTGCAGTCGAAATCGGAGTGTTGATGGTGATGTATCTTCGCCAAGAACTGGCGGGCGCTGACCGTAAGGCAGAGACGGAAGGGCGCTCCCTGAACATTGATGACCTTCGTGAGGCGATCGGCAACGGTGCGTTGCGTCGTCTACGACCGATTGTGATGACATTTGCAGTCATCGTCGCGGGGCTCACCCCCATTATGTATGGTAGTGGAACTGGCGCGGAAGTGATGCGTCGCATTGCAGCGCCGATGGTTGGTGGAATGATCAGTGCGACTGTGCTGGCGCTGGTGGTTGTTCCGGTTGTCTATTTCCTACTGCGCCGTCGATCATTAGAACTCGCGCCTCATAAACCACTGGAGACAAATGTCCAATAGGTTTTATCCTGTGATCCGGTGCTTGGTTGACGTAAGTCCTGGCAAATGCGTTTAGTAGCCATTGCGTTCAAGCACAACTTGCCGATCACACTTATCTAAGTCTACCAGATTGATTGCATTCAGTGCGATCAGCATAGAATTGGATAGGGTCCAGAATGCTCAAATTCCTCGTGAGACTACTTTATCTCCCACTATTTCTGATTGGAGGAAATGGGATCGCAATTTATGTCGTGACCATGGGTTACTCGAAGTTTTGGCTACTCGTCGTCGCTTTCGCATTCATTGTGCTCGCCTTTTTGTTGGAACGCGCAGTCCCTTATGACGCTGCGTTCAACAAACCCCACGGTGATCGAGTGAGAGACGTCCTTCATTTTCTCGTTAACGAAGCATCCAATGTGCTCGGCATTGTAAGTGTTCCGATTGCCGCCAGTTTCATCGCATTGCCAAGTGTCTGGCCAGATTCACTCCCGCTATGGCAACAATTGGTATTGGCAATCTTCATTGCTGACATCGGCATTACGCTTGCCCATTTTGCGAGCCACAGGATAGGTGTTCTCTGGCGCTTGCACGCCGTGCATCACAGCGTCAAACGCATGTATGGTTTCAACGGTTTGATGAAGCACCCTCTACATCAATTTATTGAAACGGTCGCCGGAACGACTCCGCTTCTGCTGATGGGAATTTCGCAGGATGTACTGGCCCTGTTCGTTGTTGCTGTTGTATTGCAGCTTCTCCTGCAGCATTCAAACGTCGCCTATTTTACTGGCCCACTCAAATATCTTCTCGCGATCAATGTGGTGCACCGATTTCATCACCTCAAGACGGCAGAAGAAGGAGATGTCAATTTTGGCTTATTCACTACGCTGACTGATTGGCTTATCGGAACCTATTTCTATGACAAGAGACGAACCATTGGCGACGGAGATTTGGGCATCGGTGATCAGCCAGATTACCCGGTGGGGTACCTAAAAGAGCTGGTAATGCCGTTTCGAAAGTTGCGCCCTGAGCTGACCATCGTGACCGACCACGAACCAAACGCCCAAGGCGGAAAGTCGTGAAAATGGAGCGCAAGTGGACATGGACGGCGGTTGTCGCTGGGTCGGTCAGCCTCGGCCTCTTGTGGGGGCAGTTTTCGGGAAATCAGATCGACCGCGATGCCGTTGCTGCTGCGGGGAAACAATTTGGCATTGAGATTGAAAGCCAAATGGTGTTGGTGGATGACGTTTGGCTCCATGTTGTTTTTGCAGGTCCGGAGGACGGGAAGCCAGTCATTTTGCTGCATGGCTACCCGGAGTTTTGGTACGCATGGCGTGGTCCGATGGAAGTCTTAGCGACCGCAGGATTTCGCGTTATCGTTCCCGATCAAAGGGGCTACAACAAATCAGACAAACCAAGCAACGTTGAAGACTACCGACTGGATGAATTGGCTGGGGATGTAGTCGGGTTGGCAGATGCGCTTGGTTACGAGAAAATATTTCTTGCGGGGCATGATTTTGGTGGGCTCGTCTCGTGGTGGACCCTAATGCTTCATCCAGACCGGATTTCCAAATTTGTGATCATCAACAAGCCACATCCCTATGCCCGCGCTGAAGATGCAAAAGGTGATGAAACGATTAGCTGGTATCGTACCTTCCTGCGGATGCCTTGGTTGCCTGGATATGTAGCCAGGGTAGGCAACTGGGCATTGTTGGCCAAAAATCTGCGCGCCACTTCTCAGCCGGGCACATTTCCTGATGCAGATCTAGATCAATTCCGTTCAGCGTGGGACCGCGACGGCGCCATTCATGCGATGGGAGCATGGTATCGCGCCAATACAGGCTTCAATATGAGGAATCTGGATGGGCGAATTGCTGTTCCGTCCTTGATAATACTGGCACCTGACGACGCTTTCAGCTCGATTGAGCGTGGTCGGCGGAGCGCCCTCTTCCTACAAGACGGTCAGGTTTTGGAGTTGGATGCGGGTACTCATTGGGTGATTCAAGAGCGTCCGCAGGTGATAGGTGATGCGTTGACAGATTTCTTCTCGCAACCCTGACAACTAGCCGCGCTGCTTCACACCCAATGGGAATGATCGGAAGGAATTTCGGGCCATTGATGCTGCTCGGGACCGTAAACCATCACGCTGCCCCAATATCCGTTGAGGCCAACTAACAAGGCCGTCACAAAGAGCGCTGTCCGATAGGTTCCGAGCCACATATAGGGGGGACTGAGTCGTTGTTCTGCGAGCCAAAGCGTAACGAGTGAGAGTAGAGCGACTGATGTTCCATTCCACCGATGCAGTGCGAGCGTGTCTGTTGGTTACAATCCGCTGTATAGCCAACCATGAGCGTTTAGGTCTCTCGTATTGTTGGGCAGAACGAAGGCACGGGGGTCAGTGCTTGTGCGCCGGGCTATTGTCAGAAATGGATTGGGTTCGTAGGTAGGCCCATTCACCGACAAACACAATCAGGAGGCCCGCTGAGGCGATCACGGCGATAAATGGATCAGACTCCAGCCTCATCCAGATAAATGCTCCAAGGATTGACACATCAAGAAAGATAGCCGTCAAGAGCACAGCGGCGCGTGCGCCGATCTCATGGCGGAGGTGGCGGAATACACCCCAATGAACAGCAACATCCATCACGAGATAGAAAATGGCACCAAGGGCTGCGATCCGGCTTAAATCGAAAAAGACGGTCAGCAGGATCGCTATAACAACCGTATACACCAGCAAATGGCTTCTGATTGGCCCCGGCATGCCAAAATGCCTATGCGGAATGAGTTTCATGTCTGTCAGCATGGTCAGCATGCGTGACACTGCAAAGATGCTTGCGATCAAGCCTGATGCAGTTGCGACAATTGCCAAAATGACTGTAAACCAAAGTCCGTAATTTCCGAGTAAAGGTCTCGCTGCCTGTGCGAGTGCGAAATCTTTTGCTTCGACTATTTGGCTCAGAGGCAGGCTGGAATACACAGCCATCGCCACCAGCATATAGATGAGGAAACAGATGCCGATCGCATAGATGATCACCCATCCGAGGTTTTTGTGGGGGTCCACTAGTTCGGAGCCGCTATTGGTGATGGTTGTGAAGCCTTTGTACGCGAGGATTGCAAGGGCGAGCGCGGCGATGAAGCCGACAATTTCTGTGTCGGGTGTGCCCGTTGGATCTGGCGGTGGAAAAAATCCACCTGCGATCCACAGGCTCGCAAGTGCAAACACTGCTATGCCAACGACCTTTGCAATGGCCATTATCAAAGAAAAAAGACCAACGGATCGATTGCCGGAAATGTTCACGAGGAAGGCAAAGATAATCAGCCCAACACCTAGCGTCGGAACGAGAACGGAGCTCGCTGGGATATCAAATAGCTGTAGCGTGTAAGTGCCGAAGGTCCGTGCAACGAGGCTCTCATTGATGACCATGGACAAAGCCATCAGGATCGCGCTTGCCCCCGTGAGCGTTCCCCGTCCGTAAGCTTTCTCCAAATACATGGCGATGCCGCCTGCCGACGGAAACGCATTGGACATTTTGATGTAGGAGTAGGCGCTAAAGCCGGTGACAATCGCAGCGACAAAAAAGGCCAGTGGGAAATAGGGTCCAGCAAGCTCAGCAACCTGTCCGGTCAACGCGAAAATTCCGGCTCCGATCATCACGCCGGTGCCCATTGAAACAGCGCTCGTTACCGACAAACTGTTCGCTTCGTATTCTTCCTTCAAGAGAGTCCACCTTGCTTAGTTTCTTTGTTTTTGGGTGCTGACAAGGCTTCGAGGATTGGACAATCCGGTCGGTCGTCGCCGCTGCATTTTTCCATCAAAGTCGAAAGAGTTTCGCGCATGCCTTGAAGTTCTTCGATTTTACAGTCGATTTCTTCCATGTGATGTTGCGCCACATTCTTTACTTCGCCGCTGGCGCGGCTGGGGTCCTGATAAAGTGCCAGGAGCGAACGACAATCCTCTATCGTGAACCCCAAGCTTCTTGCGCGCCCCAGAAAATTGAGCATATGAAGATCGCGTTCGTCATAAACGCGGTATCCGTTCTCTGATCGGTGAGAGGATATCAGTCCGATATCTTCGTAATATCTAATCGTTTTTGGCGGTATGCCGACAAGTTCTGATGCCTTGGAGATGTTCACAGCTTGATCCTCCGCAGTCTGAGGGCATTTCCAATTACTGAGACAGATGAAAGACTCATGGCCGCCGCCGCCAGGATCGGCGATAGCAAAATTCCAAAAATCGGATAGAGAAGACCGGCGGCAATTGGAACCCCGGCGGCGTTATAGACAAAAGCAAAAAATAGATTCTGGCGGATGTTGCGCATCGTGCCTGTCGCCAGAGCTTTTGCTCTGATAATTCCGGTCAGATCGCCTTTCACAAGGGTTATGCCGGCACTTTCAACTGCGACGTCGGCACCCGTGCCCATGGCGATGCCGACATCGGCTGCCGCTAACGCCGGAGCATCATTCACACCGTCGCCAGCCATCGCAACAATGTGTCCTTTTGCCTTTAACTCCGCGACCAAAGCCGCTTTGTCCTCGGGCATAACATCTGCACGTATGTCATCAATATCGAGCCGGTTGGCGACCGCCGTTGCGGTCCGAATATTGTCTCCGGTCGCCATGATGACTTTCATGCCAAGTTTATGAATGGCTTGTATGGCTGCGGGTGTTGTTTCCTTAATCGGATCTTCGACTGCGACGAACCCGGCTGGATGACTGCCAAAGCTCAAATACATTACGGTCTGACCTTGAGATTGGCGTTCCTCTGCCTGTGTCACAAGTTCGCTGAGATCGATATTGGCGGCCTGCATCATTTTCGCATTGCCAAGGGCGATTGATACTCCCTCAAACTCTGCGCTAACACCCAATCCCGTGGCGGCATTGAATTCCTTTACTGATCTGAACTCTATTTCTCGGCTTTCTGCTCCCTCGATGATCGCTGTTGCGAGAGGGTGTTCACTGCCTCGTTCCAGACTGGCTGCGAGTTGAAGAACTTTTTCATCTGTAAAGGGGGATACTGAAAGGATGTCCACAAGTTTGGGCTTTCCCTCCGTCAACGTGCCCGTTTTATCGACAATCAGGGTGTCGACAGAGCTGAACCGCTCAAGCGCTTCAGCATCCTTAATCAGGACACCGTTCATCGCACCCTTACCGGTGGCAACCATAATTGACATAGGTGTCGCAAGGCCCAGAGCGCAAGGGCAGGCGATGATGAGAACAGAAACCGCGGCCACAAGAGCGTAGATCGACGAAGGCTCGGGTCCGAAAACCGACCAAATGACAAAAGCAATTGCGGCAATTAGGACAACCGCAGGCACGAAATATCCTGCCACTTTGTCAGCAAGCCCCTGAATGGGTGCACGGCTTCGCTGAGCGGAAGCAACCATGTCAACAATTTGAGAAAGCAGCGTTTCTGTTCCGACCCGCTCTGCGACCATGATGAGTGAGCCGGTGCCGTTTATCGTGCCGCCAGTCAGAGGATCGCTCTGGTTCTTTTCGACGGGAACAGGTTCGCCGGTGAGCATACTTTCGTCGACAGAAGAACGTCCTTCAACCACTGTGCCGTCAACCGGTACAGCCTCCCCAGGACGTATTCGCAAGTGATCGCCGAGCTGCACGTCATCTAGGGGTACCTCAGCCTCACTGCCGTCAGCATTCACCCTGCGCGCTGTTTTGGGAGCGAGGTTAAGGAGCGCTTTGATTGCATCTCCAGTTCTTTCTCGTGCGCGCAGTTCCATCACTTGGCCAAGGAGGACAAGGATGATGATGACCGCAGCCGCCTCGAAATAGACGGGGACAGTGCCATCGACGAGGCGAAACGCAGGAGGAAAAAGCGTTGGAACGACGGCGGCTACGATGCTGTAGAGATAGGCGGCACCGGTACCTAGCGAGATCAACGTCCACATATTGGGGGATCGATTGAGAACTGAGCTCCACCCTCTTTTAAAGAAGGGTGCTGCAATCCAAACCATGATGGGGGTGGTTAGGATCATTTGTGTCCAGACGAAGAAAGTAGGCCCCATAAGTTTTGATAGGGGCACTCCGAGGTGATTGCCCATCTCTAGAAAGAGAACAGCGAGCGCGAGGGGCGTGCCGATCCACATGCGCCTGGTAAAATCTACCAATTCCGGGTTTGGTCCGCTCTCCAGGCTCGGCGTCATGGGCTCCAAGGCCATGCCGCAAATGGGACAATCGCCCGGTCCTTCCTGGACGATCTCAGGATGCATGGGGCAGGTATACTCAGTGCCTTCAAGCATTGGCTCAGGGGCAGGGCGATCACCAAGAAATTTATCGGGGTCGGTGGTGAACTTTGTCTCGCAACCCGTCGAGCAAAAATAGAAACGATCCCCCTGATGATTTGTCGTATGAGCCGCGGTGGCACGGTCCACAGTCATCCCACACACAGGATCTTCTGCATCCAAAAATAGGCTTGGGTCGGCTGTAAACCGATCTGAGCACCTTTCGCTGCAAAAATAGAGCTCACGTCCTTCGTGTTTTGCACGGTGGCTGTTTGTCGCCGGGTCGACGCTCATGCCACACACAGGATCTCTCACGACCAGGGCTTTCGTAGTTGTTTGTGTGTCCATTGAGTGCCTTCGACCTTCCGCAAGTAAGCTTTAGGAGCAAACTGTATTCCTTCCACCAACTGGAAGGTAAAGCGCTATTCGCACAAATCTTGGATTCTGTCGGTGTTGACCTTCCCCCTGCTGGAACCTGGAGGGTGGTCGGCGAGCAATTTTGCTCAAAGTAAAAGGAGAACATCATGAGTTCGCAGATATACCGTTACAGTGCGCTGCTAGGCGCAGCAGTAACTTCGTTATTGAGCTTTGAGGCAGCGCTGGCGGGCGCCGGTCATAGGGCTGGATCGCATCACACCATGGAAATGTCCAATTCCGATGCGATCCGGACGATCGAAGTGATCGCCAGAGATATCGAGTTTTCGACTGATAAAATCCAGGTGAAACCCGGAGAAACGGTCCGATTTCTGATCCGCAACGAAGGTGAATTAGAGCACGATTTTACGATCGGTGACGCAGACACGCAGGCAGCCCACAGAGCCGAGATGCAGGCGATGATGTCTGGCGTTTCAGATGGACATGCCCACAATCATCAAGCTCAAAATGCCGTGATGGTAGCGCCGGGCGAAACCACAGAGCTTGTTTGGACATTTGGCGAGGGTGAAAGCCTGGAATTTGGCTGCAATGTACCAGGTCACTTTGAGGCCGGAATGCGCGGCAGATTTGAGCTTCAAAGCTGATGAGCTTGATTTGTGTCATTTCCCGCCAAGCGGTCGGAGCTTAGTCTTTGTGTCGAACACTGACTGATCATAGGCAATGTCTTTAATGATCCGTATTCGAATTATCATATTTGCACTCATAGCGAGTTTCCTGCTCCCATCAATCGGGGCAGCGAGTGCTGGTGCACATGCACATTCGGATCCGGTAGCACATTCGCACTTACAGCATCCAGATGGGCCGAATGATGGTAGGCTGTTAGTCGAACACGATGATACTCTACCAGAGCACGATCATTTGGGTGGTGCGTGTTGTTCAGCGAGCGGCATGTGCGTTGCTATTCTTGTCGAGCCGTTGCAGATGTTTGATCTTGTAACTCCATCTCAAGAAAGAAACCCCCTGGTACACCGCCTGTCAGCTCAGTCCGTCGACACACTGCTACATCCTCCAATCCACAACTCCTAATTGCGCCTTCCGCGTCAAGCGAAGTGCCTCAAGGCTGCGAGAAGCGGGCCGGGAGAAGCACACCATGGCGCATTGAGACCTGTCTTCAATTGGATGGGCAAAAAGGAAATTTAGACTGGAGTTGGAAAAATGAAAAAGATAACTGAAAACTTGATCTTTGCTACTGCGGTTCTGAGTGTGGGGCTTTTTGTGTCGAACGTCTCAATGGCATCGACAACAAGCCCGCGCCACGGACAGCAGACCGTTGACGTCAGCGGAGGGCCAGCTGCTAAGCCGGTGCCGCAGCCAAGAAACCGGCATCAGATGCCCGGAATGCCCATGATGAATAGTGATGGGATGGCGAACACGGGCCAATGTTCCAAAATGATGCGTCAGCGTCACGGTGCAGGGTCGCCGGGACACATGGCTATGGGCCATCGGTCCGATATGCACGCTCAGATGCAAGACAGAATGAGCCAGTGTATGATGAACATGCATTCAGGTGGTATGGGCATGGGAAACTAGGAAGCAAAGGCGACCGGGGACCATTTGTTTGGCACTCGGTTGCTGTCTTTCTACAGATTGAAAGGTTTAACAAGATGTCCATCAACCGTATTGGTTTCGCTCTAAGTAGTGTTCTGGTTGTCAGCTATGCGCTCTGCCTTGTATTCGATCAGCTTCTCCCCCAATTCTCAATGCACGAGCTTTGGGCACCCCTGTTGCCTGGGTTTAGCCTGACACCGATAGGCATAGTGGTTGGATTTATCGAGTTAATTGCTTACGGGTGGTATATAGCGGTGCTCTATGTTCTTGCCCACCGATATTCACCCGTGGGGTGATGCTCGGAGACATGAGACTGACTTCAAAATGCAAAGCCCCACAACCGGAGAGGTTGCGGGGCTTCTTTTGTGGGCGCGACGAGGCTCAGTTAATCCAGAGCCTGATGCCTACTCGAACAGTGAAGTCGTTCGTATCCTTATTGTCCGCTTCAGCGAGAGATTTCGTTTCGCCAAACAAGCCTACATAGTTGAAGTCGACATAAGGAGCAAACTCTCTTCTGATCTCATATCTGAGCTGGAGCCCAGTATCGATGTTGGCGATACCCGCACCAACCTCTTGCTCGGGCACATCGCTCGCAAAGATATTTACTTCGCCATAAGGTGACAGGATAAGCTTCTGCGTGAGCAGAAGGTCATATTCAGCCTGGCCCCGAAGACTCACGTCTCCTTCGTCGCTTACGAACAGCGAGGTATCCAATTCAAACCAGTAGGGAGCTAGGCCAACGAACGCCGCAGCAAAATAATTTGTGGGATCTGGACGAAAGTCGTGGCGAATACCGGCTTGTACATCCCAGAAACGGGCGATGTTTCGGCTGTAGAGGGCTTGAATCTCAGCTTCCTCAAGGTCGCCATCACCCCATTCACCCTCGGTCTTGACCCAAATTTTCTCGGTGTCTCCGCCGTACCAGCCAGAACCTTCCCACGTCACCTCCCGCTTGTTGCTTCCCCAATCGGCATAATCAGTTTCCAATTGGAAGTACTTGAACATCGGTTCTGCCTCTGCGGCATTAGCCGGTCCGTTAAACCAGGCCATGCCGAGAACGAAGCTCGCAAAAATTGATGTGTATCTCATCTTATCGATGTTCATTGGACTGCCTCCGCTGCGAGTTTGGCGACGACGACTTTGCGGAACATGCCGGAAGACATGTGGTACATAAGGTGGCAATGGAAAGCCCATTCACCGGCTTCGTCGGCGGTGATGTCGACGGAGTAGGTTCTTCCTGGCCCCACGTTCACCACATGTTTGCGCGGTTGGGTTTCTGTGGGTTGACCATTGTCCAACTCAACAAACATGCCGTGCAGATGCATTGGATGGTTCATCATTGTCTCATTGATAAAGGTGAGCTTAACGCGTTCGCCATATCGCAACATGATAGGGTCAGCATCAGCAAATTTTTCGCCGTTCAATGTCCAGATGTACCGCTCCATATTGCCACCGAGCCGAACGACAATTTCCCGTCCGGGCTCCCTGAGGTCAGTGTTTGGTTCAAGAGCCGCAAGGTCTGCATAGGTGAGAACTTTTGCACCTTCAGGCGCCCCAACAGGTGGTGAAAAGACGTCATTGCTGACAGGTCCGCCATGTCCCATGGCGGCGTGGTCCATCGTGCCCTGAGACGGCATATCGTGTCCCATGGCGGCGTGATCCATCGTGCCCTGAGACGGCATATCGTGTCCCATAGCCGCGTGGTCCATTGGGCTCTGAGACGGCATCTCGTGACCCATGGCCGCCTGATCCATAGAACCCTGTGATGGCATCTCGTGTCCCGTAGCCGCATGATCCATAGAGCCTTGCGATGGCATCTCGTTGCCCATCGCCGCATGACCCGCTGGTTCTTCTTTCGTCATGGCATCAGCCATTGCACCATGGTTCATGCCCATATCGGCCATTGTTAGCAACGATCTTGGACGTGATGGTGGGAGTGTCACGGAAGCGACACCTTCTTCTGACGAGAGAACACCTGCTGCGAACCCCGTCCGGTCAATGGATTCGGCTAGAATTTGATAGGGCCCAGCTTCCTGCGGTGTGACGATAACGTCATACGTCTCTGCAACTGCGATGCGAAATTCATCAACAGTGACCGGAACCACATTCTGTCCGTCGGTTTGCACCACTTCCATCTGCAGGCCTGGAATGCGGACGTCGAAATAGCTCATCGCTGCACCATTGATGAAACGCAGACGAACACGCTCCCCCGGTACAAACTGTTCCGCCCAGGGAACACCGGTTGTTTGGCCATTCATAAGGAAAGTATAGCCGGAGACATCGGACAAGTCCGTTGGCATCATCCGCATTTCACCCCATGCAAGTCGGTCATTGACGGTGGCACCTAGGCCGCGTTCGGAAACGTCGTCAAAGAAGTCAAAAACTGTCCGCTGCGCGTAATTATAGTAATCGCTCGACGATTTGAGGTTGGCGTGTACATCGGCTGGGTCGTCATCCTTCCAGTCCGACAGGAGAATGACAAACTCTCTATCGTAAGCGACTGGATCTGGCCCTTTGGGATCAATGATCATCGGGCCGTAAATGCCTTCCTGCTCCTGATATCCGGAATGAGAATGATACCAATAGGTGCCAGTTTGTCGGATAGGGAAACGGTAGGTGAAGGTTTTGCCGGGCGGAATGCCATCAAAGCTGATGCCCGGAACACCGTCCATTTCCGGTGGTACAAGAAGTCCGTGCCAATGGATAGAAGACGTTTCCTCCAAATTGTTTGTCACATGGATGGTGACATCTTCACCGTCTGTAAAACGCAATAAGGGCGCGGGGATGGTGCCGTTGATCGCCAGGGCATCCGCCTCTTTACCGGTGAAGTTCACACGTGTTTCATCGATCGAGAGCGTATACTCACCAGCATTGGCAGCACCTGTCATTGCTAGCAAAGCAACGAAGGCGCACGTTCTGAGTTTCGTGGTCATGCGGTATCTCCAAAAATTACCTAGGCGCAATCGCGCCAAATAAGTGCTGGCCCGTTTTTCGTGGAACCAGCTGCCTCATCGGTCAGCTTTTGGGAACTGGGGTGTCGCCTATGAAGTCAACACTTTGGTCAGAGATTTTGCGCGTCGACACATCCAAAAATTGGGAAGTTTGGTTGGCAGCTGGGGGATTCAAAATCGCGACGGCCAGACAGTCGGAACAAAACCCGCCTGTTTGTGAGGTGTGGTCGACAGGGCAACACCCTGGCGTTGTCTGGTCACCTTTGACCTTGAAGTCAATTTGGCGATGATGATGTCGCGACATGCCATCGCTTGATGCAGCGTCGACATCCACAGGTTGAGCATGGGCTGACATCAGCATGTCCCCTGCTATCTGCACATGGGAATAGGCACGCTGAAACGGCGCGGCGACGAACGTCACGCAAATTAGAATAAGTATCCAGCGCTGTAAGTGCATATCAACTCAGAGTGGTGGCAAATGTGTGTGAGGCCTAATCTGAAGCTTCCATCAGGTGGAAGGTCAATCATAATCTGTCGTGAAGGTTGATTTAGCCCTAAGTGCTGCTTCTGCACGTTGAGCAATTGCAGGTTTTTTCGCGATCAATCAGCATTAACAGAGCTGGGAGAAGGAAAAAATCCAGAATCAGCGCCGAAAAAATGGTCATTATCGTCAAGACGCCCATTTGCCAGTTCAGAAGAAAATCTGAATAGGTGAGCACAAAAAAGCCTGCCGCTAACACAAGAGTGGTCGTTATCATTGCGCGGCCAACATGTTCGAACGCGAATCTGATCCCATCGTGGGTTGAAAGTCCATGTTCTTGCCGCGCACGGTGATATTTGCTGAGAAAATGGACAGTATCGTCAACCACTAGCCCGAGTGTTGATGCGGCGATGGTTGAGCCAATAATCCCAATCTCCCCAACCAAAAGTCCCCATACGCCAAACGTTACAGTCACCGGCAGGATGTTTGGCAAGATACTCATGAGCCCAATTTTAAAGCTCTTGAGCGCCACGAGGATGGTGAGCCCAATCAATAAGATCGCGAACGCGGTTCCAGCAAGCATGCTGTCAATGGTTCGTTTGGAGACAAAGGCGAACATGACAGAAGTCCCTGTACCTTCGGTCGGTGAAATGTGCACCGCGTTGGACGCGACCCAATCTTCAGCCCGTCGTTTGAGATCTCGAGTTTCCGCGGATGATATACCGAGAGTTGTC
>Ga0316205_10000888_pt1 | contig 43876 bp, 36 predicted proteins | sample 3monthpyrite_MG_FD_204941 | JGI IMG/M metagenome (GOLD analysis project Ga0316205, IMG submission 204941) | Microbial mat bacterial communities from mineral coupon in-situ incubated in ocean water Damariscotta River, Maine, United States -... | ecosystem: Environmental > Aquatic > Marine >...
ATCCATAACTGGAGCCAGGCATTATCACAATTGGCTATTTATTTTGAAGGCCGTTTAGACAAGGCTCTGGATATTTAAATAAACCGTGACACAGAATTTTGAACGCCCTCGATTATTTGGAATGGTTAAATTGCTGATTTTGGTTAGCATCTTTCATTACATTAGCACTCTCTAAAAGGCCGCTTTGTGGTGGACAATGCCATTAACTTAAGCATCTAGCCAACTCTCTTGTAAGCCATGCCGTATTTATTACTTTTCCAGTGTACTTGCTTTTGCTCCCTGGAAAAACGCCGATCTGGTCTATACGCATTAACAGCCGTTGCTATCTGCGCTATCAATAACCTGGATAAGTCTGGTGGCGCTATTCTCATGAGAAATCTTACAATATTGTCTTTCAGTTGACTAAGCGTGTATGTGGTATTAATTTTATAATGATGCTTTCGATGTTTATGCTTTTTATTTTTTATTATGTCTGCCTCAATAATAGCCACAGCTGCAATGTTTTTTGTTAATACTTTTGCATGTATATCTTGCAATACAGCTTCTTCAGAAACACCTGAAAAATTTTCAATAACCAAACGACTTTTCATTAATTTATAATCTTCTTCAATACCCCATCTCTGGTGATATAAATCTTTGAAAATTTTAAATGGGTACAGATTTTTATCTAGTAGAGATGTCATCAATATTTCTGTCTGACCCGAGGGTAAGACAACGCGTATAAGCCTTATTTTAATAGGCGATGTGGGTAAGCCGTCTTTTTTGCACCGTCTGAGTGATTTTTCTAAACAAGGAAAAAATACGGTATCCTCATTTTTACCGCAGCGTAAAAAAGTTTTTAAAATATTAGACGAATCAACTGTTACACGTGCACAATAATTTACATTTTTAATTTGATGAAGAATAAATAACCAGACAGCAGGATAACCTCGATCATAAAGAATCAAATCGTTTTCTTCAGTAAATTTTAAATGCTTAACAGCCTGATCTCTTTCGCCTGTCGAATGAGCATCAATTTGCACATCAATACTTAATTTATTTTGTACATCGTAGAGCTGCGAAATACGAACAGCAGGCTTTAGTGAATGACGTCTGGCTTTACCAAATCGTTCTAATAGTTCAGGTGTGTCAGGTATGCTGGTGACCGATCCATCTACGGCTAACAATCTAAATCCTTTCCACTTTTTAACCTGAGACGATTTATAAAAAGTATCAATTAAACATGCGTTGAGTGCTTTAAAGGCCGTGTGAGAAAACTTTTTACGTGCTTTGCAAAAAGCTGCTGTAGAAACAGAATTTATAGAAACAGGACTGTCATTAATCACTTGATAAAACCGACTAAGTTCACTCTGGATAGAGCCGTTAACCATGTTTAACATAAAGCTGATTAAGCGAGGAAAAGTTAGAGAGCGATTTCGAGTAAAATCTTTATCTGATTTACGATGTTGAGCAATAAACTCGGGAGAATATATTTTATTGGTTACTTTTTGTACAATTTGGGTCAAATAATGAACAGTTTGAAGCTCTTTTTAAAGAATTCATTTGTTGCTACCCGTTAGTTTTAATTTGTTAATCAGAATGATAACTCTAACCTAATGAAAATAAAACAGTTATCCTTAAGTTAATGGCATTGATGTGGTGGAAGCGGAATATTAGCGATATCAAATATAGGCTCACACTTAAATGATATCACTGTTTCACCTTCTATTAGTTTTCGACTTTAATAACCAGTTTTCAACTATATTAGTTTGGAATAGTATTAAAGCTATTTTGCATTTAATTTATTTATCCTTAATTTATTCCAATGTAGTTAGTAGGCGCTTTATTTACATCTTACATCGCCAAGTTTTACCCACTTATTGTTTCTAGTAAGCTTAACTATGTCTATCACCTGAACCCAAATGCCTTTACCCTTAAAGTCATAATCATATAGAACGGAGCATACATATTGAGCATAACCATTCCTATTAGTACCGTCATTAATAACGCCTACTTTAAATATATTCTTAGCTGTCCAAACAGCATCTTTGGTTGTTTTTTCTTCGTTGCTTTTAAATAATTTTTTTACTTTCTCGTGGTTAGCGCTGTATGTTTCTGCATATGTCATTGAGGGAGCGCATAATAGAGTTGTAAGAATCGCCATTATTGAGACGGCATATTTAATTTCCATTTATATTTCCTTTAATTATTGTGCACTTTTTGGGTCGTCTCGGTACACGGGTTACCCAGTTATATTCTTAACATGATTATATATTGAGTAAACCAAATCTAATTAGTTATCATCTGATGATTTTCCAATATCCTTCTTATACTTTATAAGCTTAAGCATTACTCTTCTACTTAACAACACATTAAAAATTCATGAACTATTTTGTAGAAAAGTAGGTAATGGTAATTACAACGAAATTGAGCCGTAAATTATCATAAGCAAAGAATTAGAATCACTCCAATCTGACAAGGAAGTCATCTATTTTTCTGTATTCTGGTCTATTCTCAATATCTTCACACGAATCTTTCATAACATTTAAAAGTGCTCGATATTCTCTTGGTACATATCGCATTTCATCACTGAACACTATGGAAAGTAGTTTAAATGCGATACATGGTTGTGTCTGTGCTAAATTTGATTTTTCCAGTTTACGTATAAACATCGAACAATCTTTAATAGGGCCCATTTTCGGTTCTAATGTCGCAACTGCATCCTCGAATGCAGTTACTAACTTTAAGCACAATAACGCAAAATAACTCGAAGTCTCTTCTGTTATTTCTCTTGAACTAACAGGCCATATATTGTTGATATAGGGTTTTATCTTATTTAACCAATAGTCTTTCTGTTTATCCGGAGATTCCTCGTCTACAGTCTGCCAAATAAATCGAGCTATTATGGCCTTCGCTTTTGTGTCGCATGCTTTCAATATATTTATCTGTGCTTTTTCTTCAAATACATCTGGATATTCCAGGCATACAAATAAAAATAACTCGTATAAATTATTATCCCTTTCACCGATTTCTGAAGGATTTGTTAATACATTTAGAAATACATCATGCAAAGAAGATGCTAATTCTATTGTAATTCTGGGTGACCAAAGATACCCATGCCAAAGATAACTTGCTTCTTTATTTGTATTTATATCGAACAAAGGTATAACGGATTCATTCGTATAATCAGGATCAATGTAATACAGATAATTCAAACGTGATGCCACTAGTGCTCTAGCTAAACTGAATGAGGCACCCTCGCCTTTAACTAAAACATTCAGACATTCACTAAGATTACCTTTTGGTATACCATCACTTTCGTCTATCTTTCTTGCACCGAAACGGTGGAATAATGACTCTGTTAGAATGCCATATGGATCATTAATAGCTTGATTAATAACATCTCTATCCGATTCCTTATCGGATTGTTTTGCGCGTTCTACAATGGCATTGAACAAAGGCCAGTATAGTAATTCATCTTCACTATCCGCCGCTAATTCCTTCGCAGCTTCTGATGTCCATCGGCTAATCGCCCATGACTCGTTTTCAAATAATTCATGAGGAGCATTTGTTAAAATAGGTGCTAATTCACTCCAATATTTAGTGCCGGCATCTGCGAGTGCAACGAGACCTGCATGCCAGATTGATCCTGTATAATTGTTATTTTTTGCCAGGTACTTGAGGGTTTCTAATATTTTTTCTACGTATTGCTCAGCTCCACGCCTAAATAACTCAACACGACCTTTGTTGTAATGAATCTTTTCTGTTAGCTTTTCGACACGTTCTTCCATATCAAGAGCAAACAACTCATCCAGTGACATATCACAATCATAACCAGTGTACGATCTAACATGAAATCCTGTTTCATCTAAACCCGCTTTCTTTATGTCGTATTCTGGATATTTTAATGACAACTCGGTTAGGACTTCCTGGCCTTCTTCATTAAGGACATAGTCGAAATTTAACAATTTACTCAATGTAATTAGAATTTGATGATCTTTATAATCGTGCCAGTCATCATCTTCCATGTCACTTCGATACCATTCCCTTTCAGGGCCGCTTACTATTACATCAATCAATTGATCTAATTCTTTCTTATCAATGAGGCCTTTAATCTCTTTAACAAATTTCAACACTTCATTTTGACAATAACTCTCCCATAGTAGAACAGTTTTGTTATCAAATAGAAGTGACAATCCATCCTTGTAATATCGATCTTTAGAATATGTATATGCATGAAATATAAGTCGATTAAAAATTGGATACTCTAAAGTCTTCCAGTTATTTAGAGTTGATTCTGCTAATAACTGATTGGATTCCCATGCCGCTTCCCACAAATCACGACACAGCTCTATTAATATTACATAACTATTGAATCGACGATTTTGAGCATCTTTAGAAATGCTAGGCATATCTATATAAGTCAAATCTGAATCATATTGCCTTATGAAATGCCATAAACGCATAGCTTCATGCAAAGAGTTCGATACTTTCCCCAGCAAGGAAATAAAGTCATTAGGATAGTTTTTATTCGTTTCAAGTTGCTCAAATGTATGGGGCTTTAATTGGATACTCACATTCATTGAGTATATTTTCTTAGTCTCAGTATCGGGTAGATCTTCGCCTGGCCAATGATGTGCCTTCTCGAATTTAATCTTTGGCTCAAATAATCTGGCCAATGTAGATAAGCCAATTTCATCAATCTCAGCTTCTAGTGATTTTACAAATTGATAGTCATCACCAAAATTATCTGTCTCACAGAGAAGATTATGCGCGGTGACTATACGCCAAAAAGTTAAATATTGGCCTTCTGGCTTTCTTACAGATTCCAATTCAAAGCAAATCATTCTTTTCAAAATCGGGTGTAATACGCACCCTTTATTGATCACCCATAGAATTAAATTCTCTTCTGATAGGTGCTTAGATATCCAGCTCCACAAATTAATTGTGATCTGATGTGGTCGAATTGCATGTAAATCATCCTGACTACTGCCGACGACTATGCACTGATTATCATCACTACTGAGACTTAATAGACCTTTTTTTTCTAATGCTGGAAGCCACTCGATGGGAGGCGGCGGATCCAGTTCCGCAAATACTTTTGATGGATAAGCATTATCCTTATCAGCGTTTTCCAGTTTCATGGGCGTTAATAAATCCAGAGTCTGGTTCACTGAATCATCATTATCGTATGGTTCAACTGGTCTAATACTGGCACTGCTGGCTATAATTTTTGCCTTGCTCCTCAGGCCATGATTAACATTATTTGCCCATTCCATTAATGTATCGTGCAATGAGTCGTAACCATTATCTGTGCTAAAGAGTATCGGTTTTACATTTTTCGCATGCCACTGTCGCTCAGTCATCTCCCATTCTGATTCTTTCGTTCCAGCTAAAACATATGGGATCTTAAATCCTTTATCACCTTTTCTTGCTTCTGCAGAAATTGAATCCGTGATGTAACGTATGACTGGATCATCTAGTTGATAACCTAAAAACAACACTTGAAAGTTTCTGAATAACTCACTTACAAACCGACTTGCCCAACGCTCAGTTAAATAAGCTGAGCCAAAATCACCCGATGTCACAACAAGATTTTCACCATTTTCATCATGGTCAGAATCTATTATTCCATGCAAGTGAACAGCGGAGCCCCACTTATGTCTCTTCGGAATAGGTAACTTTGGCGCTGAATCAAGATGAATATCTTCATCTATCAGCTTTAAAAAACAGTGATCGAAATTTGTTGTGACTAAACGAACTGTGTTTTTTGATGTTCTAGATAGGTCAAGAATTGCTTGGTGTGAACTTAAATCGGACGATTCATCTATAGTTAGAAGCTCAATTATTTTTTTTCGAACAATAAATTTTTGTTCTTTCTGATCTGAATAAAGTCGATTTTCTAGTAAATTTAAAACCCGGTCATAATGATTTTTTTCATATTCAATGGTTTCAAGATCATCCATATTTTCATGTAATTCAGAAAAAACCTGGTCAACCAATTCATCAAAAAGGGGTAGTCCTGCTTTTCTTGATACGCCAGCTCCTGCAAAAATTAATAGCGTGTCGTTCTCTTGGGCTTCTAATATTTCGAGTGGAATATCTGGAACATTATGTCCTTTTATAAATTTCAATCCAGCCCCCTAACAGAGTAATTGTTAGCTGTTTCCTTAGCATGTGTTCATTTCCAACCATTTCCATTTACCTACTCAACGTACATTGCTTTACACATGTCAAAAATGTCTTTCTTCGATGGTATTAAATACGGCTGAATTGCTATTAAATCATGTGACCTCATCAATGTAACAACATCATTCAAATCAGTGTCTTCAATTTTTTTGCTGTGTACAAGATCAGTTAGTCGATTACAAAATGTTTTTCGACCACTATGTGATGAGAATTTTGTATTTTCACCAAAAGCCCTAATATAGAGACGCTTAAAAACGCGCTCTAAAACATCACAAGCATAATAATCTTTCGGTTCTTTCTTTTTCCCCTTACCTATCATCCTGGTTTTTTTAGACATCGCAAATCTGTACCCTGTCTCAGTTAAAAAGACTTTAGCATCTGGCCTCAAGCCTCTATATTGATCAGGATTATCACTGATCTGGTGTCCTTTTATTATTCGATAATCAAAATATTTAATAAGCGCCTGCTGAAAGGATTTATTGTTTACAAATATTGGTCCAGGTTTACCCGATTTGGTGTACTTACCTGGTATCCAGCCTTCAAGCTTAAAACTGCCATCCTTAGACAATATATGTCTTATCTCAATACTGGAGATTTCTGTTACGCGTAACCCTGTTGTTATTGAGCATAGTAATAGTGCTTGGTCTCGTTCTGGTGTTCGCCCTGACACACCCGCCACATTAACCACATGCTTTATTTCAGCCTTGGTTAGCGGTGGTGCCTGATTCTCATTTTGAATCGGCGCTGCATAGTATTGTTTAGATCTCATAATTATAGGAAGTATTCACTTTGTTCCTATAAGATACTAAAGTATTACTTATATTAGCTCAAGGCCGCATTATTACTATACATATAGGAAATGCACACAAGTGCGCCTCTACCTATTTTGTCCCCGGTTATGCTTTTGCGCTTTATAACTTGTACAATAGCGATATCGATTAAACCGGTCCATCATCAATCAGGGACACAGACCCGTTATGACGGATTGATAGACTCAGATCCAATTTTTTAAGTCGGTAATAATGTTAAACAGTGGCTTAGGTAATGTTTATGACGACACCCATGAGCGTGTATGAAGATCTGGCGATACAGTATGGCAATATAAAGACTGACGATCCGGATGCCGTTAACCGTTTTTTTGAAACGGATGTTTATGCATTACCAGAAGAAATTCGGTTGCGCATTATTGCGTCATTGTTTAACTTCCAGAATGAGGAGCTCCCGCAAGGAAACATCCCTGATTTGCCGCATGAAAATATTCCTCTTCCAGATCCCGCCCATTATCAGCGTGCCGATAGTAAAAGGAGAACCTGTCGATCTGACAGAGCCTTAAATATGAAAAGCGGGATATTATGGACATCTAAATCAAAATATAAGCATGCCATTTCAGGATTCGTCGCCAGGTTGACCAAAATAATTTGGCGAATTGAAAACAGACTGTTTAATCACAGGGGTGATAACTAACCCCCTTCCTCTTAACTCCGTGCCCTTAAATTACGGATGATTTACAGGATCGCGTAACCGAATCCCTTCTACCGCCCAACGGCCATTTGTATAAATGACATTATGTATGTCTTGCTTTAAACCAATTGTCGCTATTTCACAATTATCGGGATTATGCATCTGTTCAAATTCTTCCACGGTTAGGTGAAGAAAACGTGCAACAAAACACCGTAGTGTCATGCCGTGGCACACGATAAGTACGCTCTTTTTCTGGCTTCGCTCAACCTGTCGCATCAGGCTTTCTAAAAAAGCTGAAGTCCTGTCATAGCAATCTGCAGGTGACTCACCGCCTTCAAATCGATAATAAAACCACCCATGACGTTCCCTTAAAGGTAACTGTGAATTTGCATCGCCATAACCCACATCAATTTCTCTGAGTCGAGGGTCTTCATAAATTTTAACAGCGTTCTTATTCACACCACTGCCTTGAATTAAATTTTCAAGCGTTTCACGTGTGCGTTGATAGGGTGAGCAATAAATTAAGGCATTTTCTAAAAAAACTTTACCTATTGTGAGTCCAGATGCTTTAGCCTGGAGAATGCCTGCTTCTGACAAGGGAATGGAAGCGTCTTTAACCCTATTAGGGTTTAACTTACCTGTATTGGCTTCTGATTCACCGTGCCTTATTAATTTAATAATCATGTTAACGCTCTACATCCGGTTATCAATTGAAACAGTCAATTTTCTAAAATAATAGTTATATATAAATGCACCAAGTATATCAATTTTCGCTTGGTTAGAAAATGGACATGATCTTCAGTGAAAATCTACCCCCTCTAAAAAATGCCCCCCATCAATCGTTAATACATTGGTATAAATTTCAGTGCTGTCCATGGATTTATGCCCGAGTAACTGACTGACATATTTCAGCGGTCGACCATGCAGTAATAGATGAATTGCAAATGAATGCCTAAACGTATGACAACTAATCGAAAAAGGTGCGCCCCCTACTTTCTCCACAAGCTGATAGATATGTCGATTGACAGTCTGACGACACATCGGAAATAACCGATCTGTTTTTTTAAAATGCTGGGCATATAAAAAACTTTGGATACGATCTTTCAATGCATGATCAACAATGGGTACATAACGCTTGGGTGAGCGTTGTACAGCTTTTTTAGTTGGACGACCGGGACGTTGTTTTAAGGTTTTTAAAATTACGCCAAAATCATAACCATCATCAATAAAGCTAGTTGGTTTAAGTGCCAACACTTCTGAAATACGCGCACCTGTCGTCCACATCAAATCCAGAATCAAGCGATGGGTCGGGTGCTTTTGTGCATCGAGCAACGTCAAAATTTCAGGCTTAAGCAGGTAGCCCTGCATCGCATCAATGGTTTCTAACACCGTAGGACGCTTGGCCAATAGCCGATCCCAATCGATTTGCACCGACTGAATGGGAAAATGAGATAGGGGCTCTTCAACTGGGTAGAACAGTCGATTCGTTTGGGCTCTGGGAAACCCACTGTCTGAGACGTGTTTTTGTACCATTTCATTAGGCCTTTTGGAGCACATTTAAACTGATTATAGACCCATGAAACCGAGTTTACAGCGACTTTTATCAAGCGATTAAGCTAAAAAAGGCCCAAAAAATAAATGCACCAAAATAGGGGTTAATGGTGCATTATCGTCTATTTTAATTAAATACGACGAGGCCTATAATTATGAGTTCTTCTTTTTAGGAGAATCAAAATGACAACACATCCCCTGCCCTTTGATCCGGCCCTTGCACGTTTAGTGAAAACAGACACGCTCACACCCTGCCAGCAAAAAACGCGACCTAATTTCAAGACCGCATGCGACTTTCGACAAAAGCACATGATAAAACACCCTTTTCTATCCGATTTTCATTGCTGGGCAGAATACTTACATGCAGGTTTATTAGAAGGTGATCCGACGGTTACTAGTTATATCCCGCAACCTTATCTATTACGAATTCGTCAAACTTGGTATACGCCGGATAATTATGTCGTGAGAAGCTCTCAACCCAGGCAGATCGAAGAGCTAAAACCAAAGGGAGAAATGCCAGAAGATAAACAAATTCCTTTAACGCATTATTTTGCACAACAGGGTTTTAAATTTGTCGTTATCAGTAATGAGTCAGTATATGAACGACAAATTGAAGCCGAAAACTGGCTTGAAATTGTCACCATTTTGCATCAGTCTAAAAATTTTGATACGGCGGATGCTGAAGAGATTTTGTTAGAATCACTGTATAAAAAAAACAATTCATGCACGCTGGGTGACCTGATTGATCCAGGCGATCGTGAGCGAACCTATATGCAAGAAATAGCCATGTTTCGCCTGTTACATCAAGGCCACTTAATAGGAGCTTTAAGTGAAACTGCGCTCGATTATGATACAGGTATAAGCTTGTGAATATGACATGGCGAGAACGTCTTCAAGAACAACCCTACCTTTGGGATTTTGCGCAGTGGCCAATTATTCCGGTTGATTCTCTACCAAGTGATAAACGTAAATCATTTTTACGTAATAAAAAAGTGATAACGCAGATACTTAATGGAGGTCTACTTTCTGGTGTAGCTAAAGCGGCAAACCTAAGTTCTGGTCGAGTCAGTCAACTGTTAGATAGAGCACTTGGTGGAGAGAGGGCTTCAAAGCCTGCTTTAACAAAGGGGCTCATTCAGTACCGCTGCATAAATGAAAGAAAACGTAAAGAGCCATTATCTTCATTTGTGAAAGAAAGGGGAAACGCCTGTTCATTTAAATCATTGCTTCATCAAGTGCCAAATCTTTATGAGACGTTTGATAATATGATTACAGCTAAAATTAAAGATAAACCGTATGGTCAACGCATAACACCTCAGGCCTTTCATGGTGAATTTAAACGAGTACTTGCTGAAGCTAATTGGCCTCAGGATCAATATCCTTATACTACTGAATCTTTGGCATATGAATCCGTTCGTCGCTACCTTCATCAACGTACAGGAGAAATAGAAAAAGAAAGAAAACAGCGACGATCAAAACCGTTACGCAACATAGGTCTCGTCAAAACCATACATCGAGCAATGCGCGCCATACAAATTGATGAACATATTTTAGATCTAACTGGACGTGTTCACCTACAACTTAATGATGAATTAATTCCACTTAGATTAGGCCGTGCAAATATACTGGTAATGCTTGATGTAGATACTACTTGTGCTTTAGGTTTTCACATAGCCCCTACTAAAAGCCCGAATCAACAAGACATGCTAACGTTATTTGATAACTGTTTACGTCCTTGGGAAAAACCGGTTCTAAGTACACCTTATCTTGAATATGCCCCCGGCGCCATGTTTCCCAGCGCGCTAGGTGATGCATTTCCAATCAGTTTTGGAACCGTTCAATTAGATAATGCATTTTGTCATAAAGCTCATTCTGTAATTGACTTCGTCTGTGAAAAATACGGTGCGACACTTAGCATGGGCTTACCTGCTAATCCAGTTGTACGCGAACTCGTTGAATCTGTATTTGATTACATCAATAAACAGTTCAGCCACCGTGTCGACTCTACCACGGGATCCTTTCCAACGGACAAAATAAAAGAGTCTCGTAAAAACCAGAAGAAAGTTCCGATCATAAGTTTTCAAACCTTGATTGAAGCAATCAGCGTTATATTAACTGAATACAACAACACTCCAAAAGAATCACTGGGCAATGCCTCACCGCTCAAACTATTTCAACATCATAACTCAACACATTTTGTACGTTATATACCTGATCAATTAAAACGTGAGTGGCAACCCCTACACGGTTTTAAAGAAGTTCCCTTACACTGGAATAGAAATGAGAATAGATTACCTCATATTAGCTTTCAGTATCAAAGATACCAGGGACCAGGTCTTTTAGCTGCTGCAAATGATACAAAGAAAATTCGTATAGAATATGATAGGCGTGACATTCGTACACTACATGCTTTTACTTTGGACGGTGAGGACCTTGGAGAAGTTTATGCGCCTAAATCCTGGCAACGATTTCCTCACACTATGTCAACGCGACAATGGATACATAAACATAGTAAACAGTATCGCTTGAATATGCGGGATCCACTTGCCACATATTTTCATTATCTTTTGGAAAATAAAGATAACCCTGCTGATGCGTTATCATTATTACGTGTTTATACCGAATTTACCTCTACTCTAGAAACAAGTCTTGAGCTAGATAAAACGAGTGAACCTACAACCCTAACCAGCCCACCACCTACTCAATCCAACAAACCGTTATGGAACCTTGGAATTGCGAATCACAGGAGCTAAATCATGGAACAACTTAAACTTAATAATGAGTATTTCAATCATCCCATATTTCATAAAAAACTTTTACACCTCAACACGCCTGCAATGAAAAATCTTCACGATGAACTACACCATTGGTTGTGGACTGGTTCTACCGGCGGTCTTATACCCGGTACGTCTAGAGTAGGAAAAACAACAGCGATACTGTCCGTATCTGATGAATTATATACACGTGGAAAAATTAAAATCCCAGTATATTACATCTCAATTCCAGATCGTGATCAGCATAATATTTCATCTATTTTCAAGCTTCTATGCTTTAATGAAAATTTACGTGTTAAATCCCATGATAGCGCTGATAATTTATCTAATCGATTTATTCACTACATAGCAGATAAGGCAGTTGAAAGAAACTGTCAGGATGCTGTACTCGTCGTAGATGAAATGCAACGCCTTAGAGTTAAGCAATTTAATGCATTTGCAGAAATTTACGATAAATTATTATTGCTAGATATAAACTTAACAGTGATATTTATAGCCAATGATCCGGAAGTATGGCAATTAGTTGAACTTATTGAAGAGCCAAAATATGCCCATATTCATGGACGTTTTTTTATGCAAGGTCTCTCATTCAAAGGATTAACCTCCGCAGCTGATGTAAAAGTGTGTTTGAATCAATATGATACGTTAAGATACCCTAAAGATGGACTTACCTATACAGAATATTTTTTGCCTAAAGCGATAGAAACAAATTGGAAATTATCATCTTTATCGAATGATATGTGGCGTGTATTTCGAGAATATCAGAAACAGTATAAATTAGAATCATGGGGTATGAAATATTTCACTGTATCTGTTAATACATTACTGTCTGATATGTTACCCGAATACGGCATAGATAACTTTGATGATGAGATGATGCACGAATGCATCCGTCTTTCAAAAATAATCCCCTCACTGGTTAGACCTGTAAAATGAAACCCTTCCATCTCAATATGGGATATTTATTCGAACAACAAAATGAGAGCACGTATAACATATTACGTCGCTGTATGATTTGTAATCCGGGTGCACCCTTAACCTTAATTGAAAGTAATTTACGTTTGATTGATACTAAATCAAAATCAACTATGGATCGATTGCGACACTTAAAACTAACGCCAGATGATGCCCTTATTCAAGTTAAACTACCAATGTCTTACCAACGACAATGCCCGCAATGCGCAAAGGGCTTATATCATACCGATATTTATATTTTACCCTGGCTTACACATTGCCCAATACATCATTGCGAATTAACAACGATTTGTCCTGGTTGCAATAAAAGTTGGCCTGACAAAAATGAATTATCAATGCGTGACTGCAATACTTGCGGACTGTTGACATTTAATCAAATTCATTTACAAGTATTACCTAACTTGAAATATACAAGCTATACCGATATTGAAAAAATAAATTATTTTATAAAAAACAACTCTGCTAAGAAGCGTGTAGTACTGAACAGCTACAATATTGTTTCAACCGCACCATATAATGACCCTCAATGGTGGAAAGAAGTAACTTATATGGATAATTTGTACCCATCATTTTACGTTCAGAATTATAAATGTGTCTTTAAAGACATAAATAATGAATTGAAGGTCATAATAAAATCTATAAAGAAAAAGTTTTCTCATTTGTCTCCTTACGAAATTGAGCGCTATGACATAAAAGATCCAGATTATTCAAATCCTTTAGTTCATAGTGAGTTATTACAAACTTTAAGCTCTAACATAAACACCCAAGGTCGTTTTGGAAAGGCACGGTACGGATGGGATTATCAAGTTATGAAGAATATCATCGAATGGATTCATTTAAATGCTTCTGAAAACCACAGAATACACCTTGAACATTATCACTATTTAGATATGTACGCATTACGAAAACTACCGTGTCTATGCCCCTATTGTATTGCACTCAGCATTTGGTTTTTTTATATAGCGTGGAGGCAGTATGATCCTTTTTACTGTCGGCGAAGTATGAATTATGAGTTCCTTTTTCAAAGCGGGTACCTCGGTTTTTACCCTGCAGGTGAACCCATTCTAACAGTAGAAAAAGATAAATTTGTTATGGATAAAAAATTTACAGGTTGGTTTTATAGACGGGGGTTGGAAATTTTATTTCTAGATATTCTTCAATATATGTTTAATTTATCTAATCGTTTAGAAAAATATAAAAAAGGCAATAGGGATTATTATAATCCAAAAAATCGCCCTCCCATATTAGATCGGTATTGTTCCTATGACCTATCTAATGATAATTTCAATTTCTACTATGAAAATGAGCACCCATTGAATGAATTTCTCCCTCCTGATTTTCAGGATATAAATAAAACTTGTGATATTTTTCACCAAAAACTATGGAGTAGAGATGGGCCTAGCTTTGATTTTAACATTACACTTTCTTCATCAGAGTTCACGTATAAAAAATTTAATGTCATACACGAGCATTTTAGAGAATTTGTAAAAATCAGATACTAACCCATAATCTGAAATTCAAGAATAAACTTTCATTTAATTATTGCAACTCTGCTTAAATTTCAGAGAGTAACACATGTACTAATCTGCTTATTGCACATCAATACAACCGCCATATCGCAATCTGCCAATAATTCAGTTAGAGTGTATTTTTTCTTATCTAATTTTTATGTAAATCCTTGTACATAGCTCTCACGAAAATCAGAAAAAGCTTGTTCAATATATAAGAAACGACTCCAATTGACAGGAAGATACTGCAGTCGATCAAAGCTTCCTCAAAAAAGCTAATCTCATTTAATTCAATTAAATGAATGTTTATAGCTATTATAATAAGCACTTTATCTGGTCTGATTAAAACAAGCTTAAATTTTTTTAATCCCACTGCTGCTAAAGGCTTCGCCCAGACTGGCATGTCCTGTTCGAGTATTTTTATCTTTCCAGCATTCACACTGAATAATTCTTTCATCGCCAGCCTGTTATTGATCAAAGAAGATGAATTATCAATCACATCCACCTGATAGCAGCCTGGTAACAATGTCATCATATTATGAATTGAGCTAGTGTATCTCTGCAGAATTTTCTCTTCAGGAATATTATGCCACGCCACTGGTTCTCTCATTAGCACCTTGTTTGGCTCTTTAAACCGATTATCAGCTTTAAAAACTAAAGCCGCTCTCCAAGCTACTGGTTAAGCCATTAAGTAGTTACTGTGGAAATATATACTCGACAGTTTAAAGTGAATTTTTCATCCTGTTTTAGTACTTACTGTGGAAAATATAAAGCTAAGTTACTGATTTTTCGAACAATGCAAGGTTATTGTGTTTAGCACTTATTGTGGTTGACCAAGTAAGTGCTAAAGATTTAAACAATAAGTGTTAAATTTCCACAATGTAAAAGCTAAATAGGTCTCGTAGTTTAGAGATGATTAACACTTATCTGCTGTGAATACGGTTGTAGCAGATAGAGTTTGGAAATGTGTTTTATAAATACATAATCTAGTTCGTATAATCAGGCGGTTTTTAAATATTAATGTATAACCAAAATATAATTAACATTAAGTAAATACTGTAAGTATCTGATAATTAAAATAACAACTACTCAATTAATGCATATACTTTTTGGTATTAACCAGTTTAATGGCATTCGGTGTCTGAATTTTATTATCTTCTAAAATAAAGAACTCTTGCTGTAGCAATCTTTTTACTACAGCAAGATTCTTATATAGTCATCTTTTAATCATCGATTCTGATATCGATTTAAATCAAAGATACCTGACAATACAGGCTGCTCGCGCCTGTATTGTTGATTAAACCAGTCAGCATGTAACCAGTAGTATTCACTGGTTCTGCGCAGTCCAAAACGTGCAACAAATATTTCATAATCTTTTCGATTCTTGATTTTATTATATTGCGTAACAAACTGTTCAATATCATTTAGTTCTACAACATAAAAGAAATCAGGATATGATCCTTCTAGCCACCCGACGATGGTTTGAGTATCATCTTTATAATCACGCCTGTCTGCCAGTTTTTCTTCGGTGAACATCGAGGTCACACTTTTATATGCCTTATTGCTAATCATCGTATAAGCAAGATCATCTTCAGGTTTACCCCCCATTGCCACACGTACAAAAGCCACGTCTGGCAAAACTTGAACAACAACTCCATCCATTTTTGCCGCTTTTTGCATTGCTTTATCAACTCGTAGAACATTTGGTGTAACATTGGGCTTACATTTATCAGATACGCAACGATTAATATAATCACCTTCGCCCATCAATGGACCTAGATACTGCTCAAGTTGCTGAAATAACTCAAGCTTAGGATTGTCGGTTTTATATCCTGTAACAAACTCATGGCTTAACCAGCCAGGTTGCTTTCCTTCATCATCTTTATTACTCTGACGAATACCCTGATACCAGGCATCACGAATTTCTGTTCTTTTGGCAGCTGGCAAAAATGCCAGAAATTCATCCTCACCTTCTGTGCGCAGAAAATCCATATAAAGCCGGGAGTTTATCTGATGCCCAACATTACCGTAAACATCGTAACCAGCCACAAGCAGATAATGAATGCGCTCCAGAACCGAGTAATCGATCACCCAGGCGGTTTCCGGGTAATCACCGATAAAACCATAGTTTACTGAAGCACTATCAAGGTGTCTGAATATTGTCAGTGCTGCATTCGGGTTTTTGCCATCACCTTTCCAGATATAACGCATTGCATCTTTTAGATCAAGCGGATTGAAATCGGCTACATTGGCTGTTTTTGTCTGTATATATTTCTGGAACAATTCCTTGTAGTGCCGCCGTCCAGCCAGAAGTCTGAAGTTATCTTCCAGCTCAGTGGGGGAAGCCAGATAATCCGATACTTTATTAAGATATTCATCATCAAGCGACATTACATCGGCTTCAGGATCAAAGAATACGACCCAGAACTGATCTTCAATAACACTCAATGCTATCTGCCCACGGCAAACCGGTCCTTTTATAAAGCCTTCGATAAAGAAACGCGACTCATCCAGCAAAAATTTATAGCGTGACTTAACCGGAATGGCCGCAAAAGTTTTTATTGGATTTGAAGCAACCGCTGCCTCATAAGATGGCAGGCTATCGACATCATAGGCCGGGGCAAAAAACAGTTCACGGTATCGCTGCATCCGTTGTTTCGACATCTCGTATACCATATGTGTCTTGGCAACAATACTGCCCTGATGACGCACAATACGATAATAAACCTGGCCCTTATGTTCTCCATAAGGACGACGGGTTGGAATAACCACAACCGGTTTACCCGGTGCTGTAGTTGAACGAACCAGTCGGTAAAACTCACGATTATTAGTGCCATCAAAATGCAGGTGCGCCTGAAACAGGTGTTCGTACAGGTATCGAGCCACCAGCTTTCTTTTGTTCTTACTGACCTTGTTAGTATTGCCATTTAGAAAGACTTCCCATTGTTTTATCTGCTTATCCGCAAGCTTTGATGGCGCTTTATCTTTCGGCATTGGTGCACCCTGCGCCAACCAGTGTACGAGTGTGGTGTATTCATCTCTATTTAAATTTGGCATGGCATAGGGCATGCCACCTCTAGGGTGTTTAGCGGCATACTCATCAAACTCAGCCAGAGTCGGACAGGTTTGCTCACGGTCAAGGCTAACATCGAAATTAACACCAAGCATGCCGGTACTGGCTTGTGGATGAAGGCGTTTTTGTCGAAGCATTTTATACAACACTGAATTTTCGAGATTCTTAACTGGGTGGTTATCACTTTCATTCAAGACAGTATCAAAACCTTTGCCTCGCCATTGCTCAGTTGTAATCGCGTCTATAAACAATCGTGTCGGAACCGCCGCGTCTAAACGTGCAGCATTATATACTTTCTCTTTATTGGCGCCGCGAAGAATGCCCGCTGGCGATGTTAGCTTTAACTGACAGGGCGCATCGTAACAGCCATGACATGCTACACAGCGACTTTCAAGTACTGGACGAACTTTTTCATCATAAGAAATAATTTCTTTTGGCATGGTATACAACAAGTCATATTCAACCGTGGCCTGCTCCTCAGAGATAGCTTTCTCAGCGGGTGCACAAGCCGTCAGTAAAAGCGAAAAACTAATAGCTAATACTATCAATTGCCTTTTAAGGACTGCAATAATATTTATATTCATAAGCTCTATTTCCTATCTGAATCCATCATTACGCACTTTTTAGAACAGGCGTAACATGAAATTATTACACCCATACCGAATCACTGATTCTTTTACAAAAACTCAAATTTGCCGACTCACCATTACTATTTCTGATTTTTTCTAAAGCGTTTTAACTCAACTAACAACCAGTCCTCTGTATTGATAGTTTTTTCACCCGGACAAAGCACCGTATAATATTGACCGCTCATGGTACTTTTAGTGGCTGAATATTGAATAAAATCTTCGGTGCTATTTATATCATCTCTAAAATAGTCATATTTTATTTGAATATGCCTGGCACTTTTTTCTCCGACATGCTCAGCACCGTTTCTGCTAATAACACACTGACTATTTTTAACAAAACTTAACAGATGATTAACTTCACCAGCCTGAGAATCCGGCACATCGGCATAAATAATATCAGCAAAGAACACACACAATCCGATAGTCAGCATTTTCATACCTTGTTTTAAAACCTCACTTTTCCAGTCATCTTATAATTGAGACTCAATGGGTAAAATAGATAACAAATCTTCGCTAATCCTACGCCAAATACTCGTCTCAGGATCTGCTGTATAACGGATCTGCTTACCGTCTTTGGTATCAATCCACACCACTTTTTTTACCTCCACCTCAATTCCATCTATATCTTCATTCTCAACTAATAACTCAACTTTATAACACTCTTTATTAATATCCAGATCAAATACAGTCGATGCTAAAAAATTTGCCAGCTCTGGCACCTGATAAACCACGCCAACTTCTGAATTAATATTGGCTGATCTTTGATCAAAATTAAACGAGCCGATAAATATTTCCTTACGATCAAATATATACGTTTTTGCATGCAAGCCACTTTTTGCTTTAGCACTTCTTCGCAAAGACTTGCTGGCTTTAGTTTTATATTCCGTTTTTAATTCATAAAGTTCAACGCCACCATCGAGCAAATCTATTCGATGATTAACATAACCCGATTGTGCCATAACCCCATCTGTAGATGAGAGTGAATTAGTTATCACACGCACCTTTATACCCTTTTTTACGAGTCCCACAAGATACTCAGTGCCCGTATCGCCCGGAACAAAATATGGAGATATTAATTCAACACTTTCTTGTGCATTCTCCAGGTGAGGTTTCATAAGTGATTTCAAATAGACAATTTCCGTTTCTGATTTATTCAGGCTCTTCTCAGGATCATCATATATAACCAGACCCTTGCCACTATATATTCCTTCAGATTTTTTATGAAAAGATTGCCTGGATATCAATTTATACATTTCAGAGTCTTGCACATCAAGCGCGTACTTTGAGCCTTTGGCACTAGTATTAAAATCTCTCAGCTGTTGCTTTAAACTTGCCAGATCATCTACTGTCGCCACATTATGATCAAATGCATTAACGGGTATAACCACCTTGCTATTCCAGTAGGTATCAAATTGTTTGCCAACATCCTGCACTATCGGCCCAACCGACAGCACATCCAGATCTTCAAAATTACTCTCTTCATCTGCCGCAAAATATTCGTTACCTATATTTCGCCCCCCTACAACCGCGAACTGGACATCAACTGTAAATGACTTATTGTGCATACGTCTATTGATACGAAAACCATCAGTAACATAGTCGGAAAACCTGAAACCACGCGATGCAAACGGATTATATAAGCGAACTTCAATATTTTTGTGCTGATCCATTGAATATAATATTTTTTCAATCTCTGATGTGATATTAATATCATCCAGCAAGATACGAACTCGCACTCCACGATCAGCCGCTTCCAACATCCCACCAAATAAAAGCTTACCAATTAAATCATCGTGCCATATAAAATACTGGACATCAATTGAGCGTTCAGCCAGAGACATCAATGCCCTCCTTGCATAAAAAGCATCTGTTCCCTCATTTAATAAATATATAAAAGAATCTTTATTGTTATTTTTAAACTTGGAAGCCCTTCCCCCCAACACCGTATTACCTGTGTCATTTAATATGTAAGTAGAATTTGACTCATAACCCACTGGCAACTGTGCACACGCACTTAAAATCACGTAAATTAAAACTAAAAAAATATATTTCAATAATTTCATGTAAATTCCTACAACAGAAAATCACTTTTCAATGACATCCGTTTGTATATATAACTATTTCCTCTTTATTATTAGTCCATCAAAAATATGTAGACACATAAAAAAGTACGCCACTGATGCGATTATCAAATGAAAGTTTATACGCACTATCTTCATCTATTAACTTCAATGAATTACTCCCAAGACCAGCGCCGAAACCAAAATGTTTAAACGCACGATATTCAAGACCAAAAGTATTATCAGTATATGTGCCTTCCAGATTATTTAATTTAATAGCAAAACTTTCTGATTTTATATACCAATAAAATTTTGGGGTCACATGATATTGCAAAGCAAATGACAAAACAGGCAGAGGCAAGGTAACATCAGTATCACTAGCACTGACACCGCTACTAGTTGTGTCTGCATCAATATTAATAGCAAGTTTAGTTATATGCAGTCCCGCACCTACAGCTAATTCAACTTTATCTGAATGATAAAAAGACCACAGGTAACCCAGTTTAAAAATATCGTAATCAATAGCAGTAGCGACCTGTGCCCCCACTGGAAGCGTAATCATATCTCCATTTTCATCCTGCCAATCAATGTCTTCATCCAGTATTTTATTTCCATCCGACGAAATACTGTACCAGGAATAGGTCATTGCATGCCTTTTATTAAATCGATGTATTCCATCCAACCTAACCACGGTCTGCTCTGTTTTCAGGCCCAGTGTATCCTCCGGACTAATGGACCCACCTACACCCAGATCGGGATCAGTCAGTGACATTGCAGAATCATAACGTGCCAGGGCATACCCCCCGAGAGAAATCTCATTTTTGCTGAAATCAGCTTCTTGCGCATGTACCTGATTAAATAACCCGCAAAATATCAAAGCAAAAATACTTATATATTTCATACTCACCACAAAATTATACGTCTTAGTAAATTCATGAAATCTTAATAACTCAACCATCATATTTCTCCACACCATAGATAATTAATGCCATTAAATATCAACTAAAAATGGCACTTAACAATCGACATTTAAGATATATATTAGAAATTTTACTGACACACTGAATCCCCCATGATGGGGGATTTTTATTGAAAATAAGCTTAAAAAAGACTTACTCAACGGCAAATTGATTTAAATCAGGCAATGATCAATTAAGTGACATCGTCACCCATGATTTCTCCTACCATTGCGCTTTTTTGCAGCTCCACGTAACACCCCACCTCGTTGAGGCTGTTTACTTTGGCCCAGCCCAGTGCAACTTTTGATATAATCACTTTGGTTTTTCTTCACTGACTAAGCCATTAATGGGTAACTCTAACGCATTTTCCTGGGTCGCCCAATCAACACTTCGTAGATGAAGGTCTCTCTGTGGAAATGGAATTGCAATATTCAATTCACGGAAGCGACGATCAATCTCATGATAAATTTCACTCTTTACCAGCATTCGATCATCCCCCTCCTTTATCCAGGCGCGAACTTCAAAATCAAGGGAGCTCTCACCGAAGTTTACAAACAAAACCTGTGGTGTCGGTGAATTGATCACGTTATTATTTTCTTTTGCACATCCCATTAGCACTTCTTCTACCAGAGACACATTTGAGCCATAAGCAACACTAACTGGCATATTCAGTCGAAATTCACGGTTGCTCAGCGTCCAGTTTGTCACCGGAGCATTTATAAGATCGGCATTCGGGATAATAACTTCTGCTTCATCGAGTTTTTTCACCACCGTCGAACGCAGGCCAATTTTTTTAATCGTTGCCCTTTCGTTATTTATGTCAATGCTATCACCCTCCCGCAAAGGTCGCTCAAACAACATAATCAGGCCTGAAACAAAATTATTCACGATGCTTTGCATACCAAATCCAATACCAATACTAAACGCGCTCAGCATAATGGTAAATTTTGTCAAATCCAGGCCAACTAGTGAGAGCACAATCAGAAATCCAATAAACACAATAAAATACTGCAGCAGACGACCAACTGAATTGCGCACCCCTCTTTCCATTTTTTGCCCGCTAACCTGTTCATCAAGCATCACCTTGGGAATAATATGTGACGCAAGAAAGGAACTATAAAGAATTACTAACGATGCGAATATCACACCAATTGAAATTTTCTCTCCGCCAACAATAAATCCTGGCGACAACAAACTGCTTATCGCCTCTGGAACGCTATCAAATACTTTCAAGGCTGAAAGAATGGCCGGTAACATAATGAAAAAGTAAATAAATGCTTCAATAATAAATCCGGTTTTTTTAGCAAATTCACCTGCATCATTACGCATCAACTTTATTTGCCACAGGGGTGATGAAAAATATAACCAGTTCAGGCCACTCTTAATCATATAAATAAATAATATAATCGGAAGAATAATCGCCATAGACTTAAATAACGAAATATACAGGTAGGCGGCTATTCCAGTCTCACCCCAGAATTCTGCAATAACAATAATAATAAACAACAGGGCAGCCAGACGAAGCAGCACTGAATAAGACGAGGACTCTTCAGTGGCAATGCTTTCACTGGCCCATTTCAAACAGAACCAGATTCCCAGCACTGCGCTAATTAATGTATAGAACCTGAAAAGTGGAACAGGTAAACCGGAAGACAATAAAACCTGCATAAGAATATAGCTGAGCATAACACCATAGGCTGCCTGTCTTTTCCATGCCTGTTCAAGCACACCACTCAGCAATCGGACACAGGCAATGCCACCGATAATGGTATTCATTAGATGAATAGATGGTGGAGCCTCCCAGAATTCATGATGAAGTGCGGCCAGTAATGCGCTGACAAAAAACACCACGGCCACAGGCCTTCTTGCAACAAAACCCAGATACTCCGCTTCTTTCAATTGTTCATAATTACGGTATATCAACACAGATAAAAATAAAAATAACAATATTAAAAGGGTATAAACAATGTCATGTTGTGCAAAGAAGCGAACGTCTGGCAATCCCATAAGTCCAAATCCTTCCCATCCTGTTTGCCATAAGTCTCGATTGAACTGAGAATAAAACACCAGTGAATACATGGGAGAGGCCTGTCCATGCATAAACACTTTACGAGCACTCAAAAGCAGCGCACGTAACTTGATATCCAGCTTATCGATTTTTGATTTTACCAGACCACCACTAATCTGAACCGCCACAAGGTTTTCGATATGCTTCCTGATAAGATTCTGTGCAACACTGATTGTCCGCTCAGTATTTTCAAACACAGGCCCGAGTTTATCGAGGGATCTCTGCTTAAGAAAATTTGACTGTAAATCTATCCAGTACTCCTTCTCTGTCTGCCATTGCAGATCCCGTTTATCAAGTAGCTGAAGTGATACATTCAGTGGCCTGGTTTGTCTTTCAAACACATCTTTCTCATGCGCCAGGTCCTGCCTGAGTCGTAATAGCCTGTCATAATTTCTACGGGGTTCACTCTTCAGTGCATCTAGCTTCTGCAAGGCGTCAGAAATTCTGAGTGCCATCTCAGTATATTGTTTTTTGATGGATGTCATATCTGGGATATCAGATATATTTTTTTCCAGGCTAGCAAGATTAACCGACAGGGCTGTTGCCTGAGGAACAAGTTCAGATAAGTTATATTCTATAATAACGGGTTGTTGTGTGCCGGATTGCTGCGTTTTATCATCGGCGCTTTTCGCCGTTGAGTCGTCTCCCGCTAACGCCTCGCCTGTAATAGCAAACAGACTTAACAAAATTATGACTAAGGATCTCTTCAATAAATTAACTAGCATAAGCAATATCATTTTTCACTAACACACTATTCATAAACTTTCCGATGTATGTGTCAACCAAGTTAAGTTCAAATACTATTAAGTTATTTCCTGATTAAGGGTATTAGAATAATGAGATCTGTGAATCCCCCACAATGGGTGATAAAAAAATTTTATGAAGAGTTTTCTGGCTAGCAATCTCCGCCATTAGATTTTCTATCTACTTGTTAATGTATTCTACTTTATATTCACTTGCGTTTTTTATTAAGTAACCTGGCTCGAGTAAAAGTAAAGGTTGCTCCGAACAAAAAAATGGCCATTGCGTAATACACCCAAAGCATTATCACCAGAATACTACCTGCAGCATCATAAAGGTCAGCAACCTCGCTGTTACCAATATACAGGCCGATAAGATATTTACCAACGGTCAGCATACCCGCAGTTAACAATGCACCAAACCAGGCATCACTCCATTTAAGTCGGGTATCCGGTAAATAACGAAAATACAACATAAACAATAATGCTGTGGTCAACAAATCAACGAATAAAGCATCTAATGACAATATATAGGTCGCCAGGCCTCCGATCCATTCTGCCAGGTAATGACCTGTTGCTGTAACCATTGCATCTAGAACCAGAGAAACCAGCAATATAAAAGAGACACTGACAAGTAAGCCAAAGGCAATAAAGCGTATACGAAACAACAACCAGATGTCTTTTGTGATTGAGCGGCTGTGTTTAACCTGATTAATTCTATTGAGTGCTGTTCGTAACGCATCGAATACAGTGGTCGCAAAAAACAGCAGAACAGCCAGACCAATCGCTGTGGCCCACCATGTAGGCTCTTTTATGTTTAATCTTTCCAGTGTTGCCATCAACTGCTGCGCACCTGGCTCACCTACCAACATGCCTATTTCACTAAAAATGGCACTATGCACACTGGCCTCACTATAAAATTGTGCAGCTGTCCAGAGAACAATAAGCAACATGGATGGCAGTGAAAAAACCATGTAGTAAGACAGCGCTGCTGCATGAGTCAGCATATCTTCATCGAAAAACCCGCTGATAGACTCTTTGAGTACTTCCCAGTAAAAAATTAAAACTGAATTTATTATTCTCATCCCATTATTCACATTCTGGTTATGTAAGACACCAACATAGACCTAAGCATTTACTTTTTAGCTGAACCAAAGCCTCGGGTCAGCGCGCCTAGTAATGGACCGATTAAACCGGGCAGTAACGCATCGACCGGGTTACGAATAAATTTGTGCAGGTCATCTTTCAGGGATATAAGCTCTTCTTCGGCGAGTGCAACCTCCTCTTCAATATCTTTCATCGCCATGCTACGCACCTCCTTGACCATCTCGAGTTCAGCAGAAGGTTTCAGTGCACCTCCATAAGCCATCAGAGCAGCGGCCAGAACAAAATCACCCAGAGCAACCCCGAGTGCGGCCAGCGACTGTCCCCAGTAAGGTACCAGGGCAAAAAATGCGGCAATACTCAGCATAAACAGACCAAACACGGCTACAAACGCTGCCAGCATATTAAACTGCACCCGCTGGGTTCCCAGTCGAATTTGCTGCTCGGCTATAATACGCTCAGAGCGCCAGAACACCCTGAGACTCCGCATTAAACGTTCCATAATATCTCCCGCTTATTTTTTACGTTCATTATTTACGCGACAGCATATACCCAACCATCACACCCGCAGTGAATGTGGCCAACAATGCCAGCGCTGGACGATCCTGCGCAGCATTTGCCAACTGCTTTACAAAGCTCTCAAATTGATCTGCAATATTCTCAATAGCCTCTTCCGCATCGGGTAGCTGCCCTTCAGCTTGTGTATTGTCAGTAGAAACCTTTGATGAAGGATTATTACTGGCATTGCCAGATTCCTCTTCCTCGGAATGCTTAGCCTGCGCGCTACTGGCAGACGATCTCGATTTTTTTCGCTGCGCTTTTAGCTCTATTGCTTCACGTTGCAGGTCTTTCAATTCTTCGATATCACTCTTTGATTGTGTCATCAAGACTTCCTCCAAATGTGCTTGAACAATCTGCAAACCACACTTTTTCGAGATAATTAATAAATGGACAGGCGCCCAACAGGGCGTCAAACACTGCGAAGTTAATCATCGGCCTGCTGCTCCAGGTTTAACCAGTCGGCAAATACGCGACTATAAATAGCTAAAACCGTCATAAACAGCGCAGCGAGTATAGGCCCCAGCACCAGACCAGAAGCACCAAACAGCACCAGTCCGCCAAGCGTACTGAGCAGGATAAGAAGATCTGGCATTTCTGTATCACGACCAACGAGCATCGGTCTGAGGAAATTATCAACAGTTCCCACAACGCCAGCTGACCACACCAGCAGGCCGAACCCATAGAGTGTTTCACCGGTCATCAACAGGTAAATGACGGCAGGCGCCCAGACCAGCGTGGCACCAATGCCGGGCAGTATGGATAACACGGCCATTATGGCTCCCCAGAACACCGCCGCTTCGATACCCGCAACAGCGAAACCCAGTCCGCCGAGCACGCCCTGAATGACACCAATCACCAATGTGCCTTTCACCGTCGCGCGGCCAACCGACAGGCCAACCTCTATCATCTTCTGTTTATCACTCTGCAATAAAGGTACATAACTCAATATTTTATCGAGCAACTCCCGGCCATTTGTAAGAAAGAAGAACATCGCATACAGCATCACAAACAGATTCAGAAAGAACATCACCGTACCCTGAGTTAATTTGGCCAGACTCTCTGCAAGATATCCCCCTGCCTTATCTGTAAACTCGGCAATCTTGGCGCTGATTTTATCCTGATAGGGTTCCAGTTTTTCTGCGTAAGGTAGCCACTCTGGTAGTTCAAGCTTATCCTGCGGTGACTTGTTAAGTCGTTGCTCAAGCCAGGGTCTGGCCTCTTCAGTCACTTCAATTGCCTGCTCCGTCACCAGGCCTAATAAAATCATTAAAGGCACAACCATCGTAATCAACGAAATAACCAGCGTCAGTAATGATGCCAGAGTATTGCGATTACCCAGCACTTTCTGTAGCCAGCAATACAAAGGGTACACAATGCCACTGAACACCGCGGCAAGTAGTAACACTTCGATAAAACCACTGATAATGGCGAGAAAAGTAATTGCATAACCAATCGTCAGCACCAGCACAAAGCCTTTACGATACTGCTCTCTGGGGTTAATGACTGTGCTCATTTATGTGCTCCTCGAAACAAAAAAATTGCCCCCTGGCATTAAAGTAGAACCCTTTGATGCCAGACTGTGTCAAAAGCTATCGTGTTACTTTTTATCCGAATCTGGGAAATGAGCTTTTGCTTTATCAAAGGCTTTCTGCATAGATTTAATCGAAACACCTACGCCATGCTCAATACTGTCCCAGGCACCCTCCGTACTATCCGCTAGGTTCTTCAATTGCTCTTTTGCCTCGTTATACTCCTTTTCTAGCTGATCAATATGAGGCTGTAATTTATCCTGCACATCCTTAGCGCCAAGGTGCATTTGCAGCCTGGCTTCATCTATTTTGGTTTGCCACTCTGAGAGATCTTTATCCAGTTTTTCAGTCTTTTCTGTTCGATCAGTATCAGTAGCTTTTTTATTTTCTGTATTATCGTTCATGAGTTAATACCCCTGTTAATATAAGTTGAATAAGTAAATAAACTATTTAACCCGCACTACATCTTCTAACTAATAATCTTCTAACTAAAAACGCCTGTTATAGAATGCTTCTTCAGAACCACAAAATCTGAACATCAGATATGGTGTTTTACCCGCTGTTCGTATCCAGCTATTTTCATACGCTTTCGCCGCTTTGGGTCAACATAAAGCGTGACATTTACAGGATGGACGAAACGACTCCACTTAGCGCTAAGCGGCTTAATGTATTTATTCTCATTTCGCTATCCACGGAATCTATATAATCTGAAATTAATACTAACCAGCCTGTGGAAATATGAATCCCCCTTAATGGGGGAATATGGGAAAAATATGGGGGATATAGGGTCAAGCTCATAAATACGCAGTATTAACATCTCGGAGAAGACTTTTTTAGCTATCGCTAAAGTAAATCACTACTTATCTAAATGGTCAGCAGCCGCTTTGCGTTTAACCAGTTTTGATGTTTTTCGATCGATGATAACATGTACAATTTTTGTAACTACAGCTACAAAAACGCCAATACTTAATATGGCAAAAATAATTGTGAATAATTTTGATAACGTGGTCGTAGGCACCAGATCTCCGTAACCAATGGTAGACATGGTCATAACCGAAAAGTACAGTGAATCAATAATGCTCCAGCCTTCTATATGAGTATAAAATAACGTTGCCCCGAAAAGTAAGCTAAGTAATGTATACAATAACACTCGAAACTCTACATCCTGCCTAACCCCACGGGCTATTGCTCTTAGTAGTTTTATCAGATTCAAAATAAATGTAACCATAAACCTTCATACAGCAATTTTTAATTTATAAACCGCGATGCGGATGTTGTGATAATAGTGTAACAGATTTTACTAAAAACCAGCCTGCAATTACCCCCAACACCCTGAGCGTTATTTTTTCAGCCAATAGACCTGTCTATCTTTTTACTCTCAGAAATCGGCCGTAAAACCAATGCCAATATTATATCCATCCAGACCATCAGACTGCACCGTACTCGCTTCAAAAAAGAAGCGCCCTGCCCATTGAGGTGCCCCGGGTGTATACCAGTACACGACAGCACCAGCCGTACTAAATGAATTAAATTTAACTGACTTTTCCACTGCTCCACTTAGATAGTTACCATTCACATAACCTTCTAATGTCAGATAGTTACCGTGATAATGCAGCAATCCAGGTGTCTCAATGCCAACCGCTAATCGGCTAACAGACGACTCAGTATCAAACGATAAAAGCTCATCAAATTTAAATGTCGACTTGGTTTCATAGAGCCTGTAACTAATCGCGGCGTAGGGTTTAAAATTATTTATAACCGGTTTATATTCTGCTATTGCAAGTAACTCATAACTGATATTGTCATTGTAATCCTGTTCAAAAAAGTCCTCAATTGCATCACCTATTTCATCATCGGGCTGCTTTACACTGGCACCCGATCGAGAGTAAATCAGTTGAGCGCCCCCTGAAAAATGTATATCCTCGGTAAGCTTGTAACGCACGCCTCCGCCCAAACCGGCAGTATAGGTACGCAGATGATTATCGTAATTAAGGCGACTGTTCGGCGGTATATCAATCTCCTGTGAAATAAAAACTCTACTGTAGCCGACATTACCAATGAGAAAATAATTTAACGCTTTGTCTGATTCAAAATGATAGGTAAAGGGAAGTTTGTAAACATCCATATCTACCCCGACATTAGTGAAATTGTAGCGCCCCGAGCTAAGACCATCCTGTGATGTAAAAATGAGCAAGGTATTAATATTGGCAAGATGCGCTTTCTCGGCTATTTCTTCGACCGTTTCTGCATGCACACAAAAAGCAGACATTGTAAAAAAGAAAATAAGGAAACGAATATTCATTATCAATTGTCGGCGTGCCTGGTTGTTTTAAGTTTCATGCCTGCCAGCAACAGAAAAGCACTGTTTGCATAAAAATCATGTCTGCTGGTATGCATCATTTATTTAAACTACCTTTAAAACGGATATCAGAGACAACCATTTTATGATCTGACAAAGTGTCCGATAACACCTGATAACTTACGAACTCCAAATCCTTGCTAATTAATATCCAGTCGAGGCGTTTATTTTTGTAGGAATTGTGATTATTACCTTCTGGCTCATAGGTAACAAAGCGTGATTTTTTAACAAGCGCCTTAATACCTGAAACATCTGCCAGCCACTCGCTATTAAAATCACCCAGAATAATCGTCGGGTTCTTCCGTGCAGACAAAATTCCCAGCATTTCATTGATCTGCATCTCGCGAACCGACTCTCGTGAAAAATCCAGATGTACAGAAATAACATCCACTTTCCGCGATTTATTTTCGTCAGCGCAGGGCCACTCAATCTGGGCGAGCACAAACCCCTTATCCAGTGTTGGTGGCGACGGTTCAAAAGTGTGTTTTATGCTTTCTACAAGGGGTAAACCTGAAAGCACCGCTGTACCATATGAAAACAGCCAGCTTTGTGCATTACTTTCGTGTACCCGCCAGGGGTACTGTGCGCCCCAGGCAAGATAAGCAACATGATCAAAACGTCCACTCCAATGTGATGGCGCATCGGCTTCCTGCAAAGCAACAACGTGTGGTTTATATTTAATTAACACATCAGCGATATCATCGAGGTTTTTTTTATGACTATCTTCGCCGACAAATATCTGGTTAAAGCTGTCTTTTCTGCCATGCGCAAGATTGAGTGTTGCCACACGTAAGACGCTAACCGGATCAGCTTGCTGAAGCTTAATCGCATTATCGGCTTTTATATTCGCTTCATAGACAGTGCGCTGCTGTTTCTCAACAGTTGCGCATGATGCAAGAACAACCAGATTGAGTACAAGCACAGTCAAAAATAACTTGTTAACCATTTTTAATAACCAGCCTTAATGAAACATCTGCAATTCTGAATTTATCTGGCAGTACATCGACAGCCAGAATGAGAATGGAAACCATAAAAATTGCAGATGAAAAAACAATTAAGCATCCGTCTTATTACATTCTTTACCATCACTTATCTTTAACTAGTTAAAGCTTTAATTTCCCTTCCTTAAACATTGAGCTTGCTGCTTTCCTGGTTTGTTTCTTATTGATTTTTTTACAATCCGGCTTGTCAAATGTAGCTTCAGGTATCTCCGATGATGCCACCACTTTAAGTGACACAGCTCGCAAATTTTCGATATATTTATCGACCTTATTCTCTTTATAGTTTGTTATTTCCATTACCGTATTCTGTTTAAGTATCGGGCCGGTTATTTTCGAACGAAAGCCACTGGATAGCTGATCTAACTGCTCGTAGCCCGTATGCGTGAGAGCCTCTACCCAGCGCTGTTTCGCAGGGTGAACTTGCCGATCATTTGTGTACCAGATATCACCAACTTTGGTTATGCCATACTTAAATTTCTTATGCATAAAAGAAGCGCTAAATTTTGCCGTCGTTTTAATCCGAAGATGTGTGGTCGAATAACCCAAAATTTCTGGTCCAGCCTCTTTTACTAATAGTTCAACTTTGGTGTCGAAAAACTCTGGATCTGTATATTTATCAATACGCGAAATAATATCGCCGAGGTCATGAAAAAAATCTTTCATGTCCATCTTTGCGCAGTAGAACTGATTATCTTTCAGATCACCAAAAACCCAGTCTTTACCCGCATTCAGTGTTAACAAATAGGGTGTAACTGCTGTTTTTTTACTTTCGACGCCCAGGTAATCTATGCGCACTCGCTTGTCATCTATCGTGATGACATTAGTGCGGGTTACAGGAGCGCCATCATTTTTTGCAGATTGCATTTCTATAGTCGCCACTTCAGCAGCATAACCCTGTAATGCAACGAGCGTAAATGTAAGACCTATTAAATATTCAAATAATTTTTTTACGCACATAGTAGTATTAACCCTCTCTGTATCAAAAGCTACGATCACAACAATGCCAGTTAAGACTCTGCTTCAGCCGAAACTGCTGATTTAGAAAAAACTGCAAGCGAATTTTCAATCTAAAAGCCTACGGCCTGTTTAACATTAACTTCACATCAGGTTTTTCAGATTAAAAAACTCTATCGTTTTATAAATGCCACGCTGTTTACGTGCTGGACTGGCTTTTTCGCTATCACCTTCCATCGTTTTTCTGCGCATTTCCAGCCATTCAGGTGTTCCCCAACGCAGCGATACAGATTTTAACTGTTCGAAGATTTCAACCATATCATCTCGCACGGCATCACTTTGATAAAAGAAACCCATCTCATTGTTATACAACATCGAGCGGTAATCAAAGTTACTGGTGCCGACAAAACCGGTTCTTTCACCGACGATAAATTTTGCATGTAACTTGCCATAATAAGTATCACCGCCTAATAATACCGAATCGAGACCACCTGTCTCATAGATAAATATCTGCGGATGATTGATTCGTTTTACCCATTCCTCGCTTTCAACGAGTTCAGGATTAAATTCACCGTCTTCGGTATCGTCCAGCCATTTTTCCTGCTGCTCTGCTGACAATAACAGGCGTGGCGCCATCTCCATATCGATAACGGATTGAGTCAGGAAATTATCACTGGTTAAAACCGAGTTAGTGATGATTTCGAGTTTAACGCCCGGATTTTTCTGCAACAGTTGATGGACGTTCTTCACATCATCAACAATAACCTCTCCTTCTTCATTTTTGTAGACGCCAGCAAACAGGTAGGGAGAAACAATACGCAGCGTTAGTGGCCCAGTTATACCTTCTTCAATCCTTTTCTGTTCCAGTTTTTGGTAAATATAGGAAATCGAATTCTGATTTCTTGCTACGTTTTCTACCGCCTTCGTGGTTACATCTTCATTCGTAATATTACTCAACTGATGCGCAATACGGACTTTCGCTTCATGGAAATCCTCATTCATAAACAGTGGCATATCATCCATAATTTTTTTGATGTCGGGCAGGGATTTTATAAAGGCCAGGTTTTTCTGAAACTTTTTGCGCTCGGTGATATATCTGTCTTCATACTTACCATCTGAGAATTCATCACCTTCGCGAGGATAGATATATTTATTCTGATCGAACAAAAACACAATGGTGTAATAACGCTCACTAACATCCCCTACGGTAACATCCTGCCCAGTCTGATTGAGTCCGGCTCGCAGCAAAATTTCCGTATCACGAAAGGCCGTGGGGTCCTTAGTACCATCTTCCTTAATACCGTAATAATCCAGTGATATATTTCGCCCACCGGTCATTACCACGGCTTTATCTGCATAAGCACCATCAATAACCAGCAGCTTGTCATGTGATCGGCGGTTAAAATTAAACTTGCTAAATGAATTAAAAACAACCGCCTGAATACGCGCCCTTTTATTTGTTACCTGCCCCTTTTCATTACGCATGAAACCGGCCTCTTCTTCGCAGCTCGCCAAAGCCCGTAGCCAGACATGTTCGAAACTGAACGACCCCAGCGAATCCACCATCATACGCACATCAACACCACGCTTCACCGCATTACACAAGGCACCGAGCAAGGCGTTACCAACAGGGTCAGTATGAAAAATATAATAAGTTACATCGACAGTATGCTGTGCATTTTCAATAAGCCAGATTTTTGTGGCCAGTGAAGTCAGCGCTTCTTCGTATAGTGGTCCGATGACCTTTACTCTGGCATCGTTGACGGGTACCGATGCTGTATCACCATATTTAACCGGGTCAAAGCCTAACTTTTCTAACTCAGATGGCGGCAACCATGTCCTGAGTTTATAGTCGGCATTCACTTTTTCATCATCAACTGCACCTTCTGGTGGGCATTCCAGCATACCCGTTCCACCGGGTACACAACCTCTTTTCTCGGGCACACTGGCACATGAGCTCAGTATGAGAACAAAAAAAGCTAGATGTAATAGGCCTGTTATTTTAGTCATGGTTTTTCCTGCGGTTATTCATCATTTATTATGCTTTAATTTTTATTTTCTGCTATCAACTAATCCACTCACTCATGCTCATCAACTCAAGTCCACTGATTCAGCTTCCCTATGTGGTTTCCCTATGTGGTTTCCCTATGTGGTTTCCCTATGTGGCTTCATCAAGTAACTTCACCGTTTATTAATTTTAATTTCTAATTTAACGGGTAATAATTAATTAGGTGCAATGTACTTCTGTCACACATACTCGTCATTTCTTCGAAGGCAGGAATGACGTTGTATTATTTTTTATTTTCATGCCTGGCCAATCTTAAAACCAATTCCCGTTTTAACTAACCGCTTAACACTTTATTTAGTTAAATTCATATGGAACAACAGTCAGTCTGAGCATAATAAACAACAATCGACAGCTCCCGTAATTTATTAAATCACGAAAATAATATTTCATGTTATTAATACACGCGAATATTAACTGGCGAGTTAATTAAAATATGAAAAGTTGATTTAACTCATGAGAAAATCAGGCTTTTCAATCTGCAATTATCAACACCCCTGTTTATATCCAACACCTAATTTACGATCAAAATACCATTCTTGCACGCAACCCGGCTACCCAGATGGTTGTCTTTTCTGTCGATAACCCAGGATTTTTTAAATACTGTATATCAGGCGTAATCGTCATATGCTGAAACAACTGGAATCGATAAAAAATCTCCGCAGTATACTGACTATCCGGGTCTGACACTGACGGGGTCTCGGCAGGTTTTCCCCAGTTAACACCCACACCAAAAGTATCACTACGTTTAGCGGAAAAGTAACCAAAACCCGCACTCAGAGAACGCTCAAGAAAAGCGCCGCCATCACCATTGGAATAACCGGCACGTAAAAAAGGCAACCAACGGTCACTAATTAATTTATTGAACGAAAATGAAACACCATGACCTTCCGCTATCTGTAATTCTTTACGCTCATCAGACTGCCAGAGTGTCAGGTGGATATTGTCTTTAAAGCGATTATCAAAGGAAGAGATCCAGCCAAATTCAAGATGTTTGAAAAATTCATGGTCATTAAAAAATGAATCGAGGCTATCACCCGGTTCGGTTGGATCACCATTGGCATCGGCCAGACCACCGAGTAGATAAAAATTCTCTGTCAGCATCCCTTTTATAGCCACACCCCCACCCTGATTCGGCGCAGGAATGGTTGGGTCGGTTGAAAATGCCAGATTACTAAAATCCGTCCAGGGATTAACAAGACCATACACTGCAACATAATCCGTAGAGTCGACAATACCCGCAACAAAGGCAATTTGATTGTTATTGAATGACTGTTGCCAGTATAGATTACTCAACATATTTCCGGCATCACTATAGGTAATGGCCGTAAGCCCCGCATAACCTGTCTCTGGCCCCAGCTGCTGAGGTGCAATATCGGTCGACAGTTTATGACGATTCTCAATTTTAAACACCAGTGAACCACTGTCCGATGAATCACCGCCTGTGAGCTGCCAGCTTCCATATAATCTGAATACGCCCCCGGCTGCATGATCTTCACCGGGACTTTTATTGGCTGCCTGATACAACAGATTGTAATCACCACCAAATGAAAAACCGTGTTGTTTCTTTAGCTCATCCTTAAAGCCATAATATGGTTGAAGACTACGACTTAAGCCATTGAAGCGAAAGGGGTTATGCTTGCTTTCAGCATCAGCTTTGACCTGGGCACCCACACTCGTTGGCCCACCGAAATTAGAGACTGTGGAATAATCAACCACCTGTTCATCGATCAGTTCCAGGTACTCTGCTGCGCTAGATGTAGGCTGTGCCTGCCCTGCAACGCCTACCTGAGCCTGCTGCCCGAAAACAGGGGCGTCCAACCCAATAACAAGCAACGCTATCAAGCGAATAGATATTACCTTCTTATGCATGACGATATTTTGTTTTCATTAACCCAGACCTCATGGTTATATGAGCGACCCCGTGACCGCTCATACATAAACACCATCACTTCAACGTATTTTTGTAGACCTTGCCATCTTTCATGATCAGCTTGAAGTTGTTCTCGTAATCCAGCATCACCTTGATATCCTCCAGCGGATTGCCATCAACAATCAGCAGGTCGGCATAAGCACCGGGCTTAATGACGCCCAGTTGACCGTGTGGATAGGGGTTACGAATTCCTGACAGGGCCAGCAGCTCGCCGTTGTTACCGGTGATCTGCTGCAACTGCTCGATGTTCGAGAAGTAAGGGGCGCGGTATGCGAACTCTTGCAAGGTATTGTCGTAGGCCTGACGTGCGCCGAACATGTCGGTTCCCCAGGCAATCTTGACACCATATTTCTTGGCCCACTTAAATTCGTTTTTAGCACCGTCCTGGACCCGTTGCATCTTTTCGCGTTGTACTGGAGAAGCGAAGGAAGGGTTGCCTTCAATATCCTGTAAAACAATGAACGCCTGTGGAGAAAGCCAGGCACCCTCTTTGGCGATGCGTTTCATGGTCTTCTCTTTGATCATCATACCGTGATCGATGCATTTAACGCCTGCGTCCAGCGCCTGATTGATGGCCTCGTCGCCATGGGCATGGACAAACACATAAGTGCCCCAGCGTGTCGCTTCCGCTACCGCCGCCTTCATCTCCTCAAGTGTGTACTGAGTGGCATCCAGAGGATCATATATGCTGGTAACACCGCCACCTGCCGTCATCTTGATTTGTGACGCCATCATCCTCAAATCTTCGCGAACTGCCTTCTGCACCTCTGCGACACCATCCGCCAAAAAACTGTAACCCAAATTGGTAAAAGCATTGGGTGCGCCGGTGAAATAGCTTGAGGTGGCGTTGTAGTTGCGGAAGTCGCCATGACCCGAAGTCTGAGAAATAACGGCGCCAGACGGGAAGATTCGCGGGCCCTGAATCAGCCCTTCATCGATGAGCTGCTTAAGGCCGAAGACCGGCCCGCCTGCATCACGCAGCGTTGTGAAACCGCGCATCAGATATCGCTGCGCCTCCACGCCCATCAACGCACCGATATAGTCCCAGGTACGATTGTTCGCCATATCCAGGGGATTGGCCACGAGGGCGAGGTGGCCGTGGGCCTCGATGAGGCCAGGCATTAGTACCCGCCCGCCGCCATCGATCACGGTGGCATCCTTACCCGCTTTCGCCTTAGTGGAAATCGTTTTAATAAGATTGTTTTCCACCAGCACATTGGTTATACCGGTCAGCTTATCGCTGGTGCCGTCAAACACACGAACGTTGGTGACGAGCACCTGTGTCGGTGCCTTGTCCTCGGCAAAGGCAGGGGCCGCCATAACCACAAGCGCAGCGACACATGCCAGTGTCTGTATTATTAACCTTAATGTTTTCATTTTGCTTAGTCCTTTTCTGCGTACAGGATTAAAGTATTAAACCCCTTAAACATCTGATCTTTTCAAGCTTGCTCATTACTTAAACTTCATCGGTGATGAATCAACCGTATGAACTTTTAGCCACTGCTCTACACTGGAGGGTACAAACCGTCCCTTTTTTTCAACGGCATAGCGGATCGGTTGTCCGGCCCAGACCTTCATCACTTTAGAGTTTTTCACTACGACCTTGCCGTTGACAATCACGTAAGGGATGCCGCTGGTAGGAATTCCCTGTTCACCGGCCTTAAATGTGGCGTTATCCTTCGTGTTTTCTGCATCAAAGATGGTGATGTCGGCGACCATACCTTCCTGCATGCGGCCACGTACTTTCATACTCTCAACACCGGCGTCGCCCAGGTGCAGCGCCGGCCAGTAACTGAACTGTGCGAGGCTGAGCATAAGCGGCACATCGTGCTCCCGGGCCAGACGTAATACTTTTCCGTGGGAACCCGGTGTACGAGGATGACCGGCATATTTTTTATAATCATCATCCCAGTGCAGGCCCGACACCATGGAGTCAGCACCCACCGTCATGTGCGGCATCTTCAGCCAGTGCGGCAGCCACGCTTTGCGATAAGGCATATAAAGAATGATGACGTGACCAGCATCATTCTTCGCCATATCCAGGTATTCCTGCTTACTCAGAAACTTGTCCTGAGCCGGGTCATAAACGGTTTCTTCATACTTATTACCCATGGCTTCCCATGACTCAGGTCTGATGAATTCCGCACCTACCGTTGTCGATCCAGCCGCATACGGGTAATACTCCGACCACATATTGAGTCCTTTGGCCCGTGCCATTTGTAACTTCTCTTCAATCTCCCACCAACCGTAATCATTGTTGTGCTGATAAAGCAGTGGTGCATCAAGCAGCATGGCATTGGTGAAAACCTCATCAAAACCGAGTTGTGCCTCGGTAGGTGTTTGCGAGGACGGGTGAAAACGGGCATGAACCGCCGTCAATCGTCCGTAGCGGGCGGCGGCGCGTTGGGCCTCGAACATTTCATAGGTGGTGATACCCTTGCGCATATAACCCACAGTAGAGCCAAGACCCAGCGCACCCTGGCGTAAGCCTTCATCGAGCATGGCGGTGATCTGATTCATCTGCTCAAGCGTGCTGCGAGTTTCTGACCAGCCGATGACACCGTCTTTGCCGGCTTCACCGCGCATAACCATGGCATCTACCGCATCAGCGGGGCCCTCGACCTTGAGCTTGTCGTGCACAATCATACGCACGCCTTCTTGACTAATTGCTGTTCCATAGTTCATCGGCCATTTGTTTTGTTTGGCCGCATACCATTTATCTATATTCAGAGCGCCCCATTCGAGATCCATGCCGGTAGTCACTCCATCGCGTATCGCCATTTTTACCGCGAGTTCATCAAGTGCATGGTAATGGGTATCGATAAACCCGGCGGTCACGACATAACCTTTGGCATTGATGGTCTCTTTTCCTTTGAGTTTTTTCCTGGAAATCTTTTCGATCTTGCCATCTTTGATGCCGACATTGCGCACTTTATCAAACATGGTTTCCGGGTCCATCACCCGACCTTTTAGAATGACCAGATCATAGCTCTCGGCTGCCATCGCACTCGATGCAAAAAGCAGCGTTATGCCGGTGACAAATACACTATTGCGTATTTGTTGAAATAATTTTTTCGTGTTCATTTTTTTACTCCTTAAAAGTTATTTTTGAACGACAAAATCAAAAAATCTCAACTGTGTTTGTTGCCTGTCCGCCAATAGTTTCGCTACAGGTGAACGCGCTCGATTCATCTTCTTTCCTGCTCCCCAGCTAAACAACTCCAACTTACATCACCGGCAAACGGATGGGTTTACCCGGATAGACGCCTTTCAGCACTTTCGAGTCTTTTACTACAACTGTTCCATTCACAATCACGTAGGGGATACCCGTTGATGGTAGGCCGGCCTTTTGTTGCGTGGAGTTGTCCTGTACGGTTTTCGGGTCGAAGATGGTGATGTCCGCATCGGCGCCGGGCTGGATGCGTCCCTTGAACGCCATTTGCGCAACGCCGTTGTCCTGGAGGAACCGAGCCGGCAGATAAGTCATCTTCGAGATGGCCGTCATCAGCGGCATCAGCTTCTTCTCACGAACCAACCGCAATACAATCGCATTGGTGCCGGCAAGGCGCGGATGACCCTGCACGGCATCGTAAGGTGTATCCCAGTCGGTCGCGGTCTTACCGGTTTTAGTCACTGTCAGGGGGAACGCATCGCTGGCCACCGTCGTACCGGGGTGCGCCAGGCCGGCGTACAGATCCTCTTCTTTTGCCCCGTAGAACATAACCGCAGTACTCGGCGCACTCTTCACCAGTTTGTCGTAACGATCCTTGGTCAACGGCTTCATCGTGGATATCTCGATGATATCCTTGTAGTCGCGCCCCATATTTGGACCATAGTTATCGGGTTTCAGATAGTCGGCGCCGACGATCGTGGCGCCATAATTGTAAGGATAGATCTCAGCAGCAACCGACAGGCCATTCGCCCGCGCATCGTCAACCATATCAAGGGCCGGTGACGTTAGCCCCAGCGCCTGCTGATGCATATGCTGCAACAACACGCCGCCACCGTAGATTCCTGCGTTGGCGATCAACTCCTCAAAGCCGAGAATACCGGTAGTCGGTGCCTGCTGACTGGAAAAACGGCCGTGCAGGAAGGTGGCGCGCCCATATTTGCCGGCCAGACGCTGCCAGGCGGTTGTCTCCTGCGATGTGACGCCGTCAACCATGTAGCCCACCGGCACACCGACACCCAATGCACCCTGCTTGAGACCTTCCTCGATCAGTTGATTGATCTGCTTGATCTGATCAGCGGTCGGCACAGTCGCAGACCACTTCATGTCAACGAAAGACTGTTCGCTCGTGATTTCCAAGTCGGCCACGAAATTGCCCGTCGTTGAGTCGTACTTGGGATTAAAGACCTTTTCACGGGCGCCGATCGTCGAAACAGTCGCGCCATAGTTGGCCTGGGAACGGCCGTTCAGGGTGTCGTAGAAGCGTGTAACCGGGTAAGCACCCACCTCGAGATCGAGCGGCGTGGTGACGCCGTCGCGCAGCATCAGTTTCTGAGCGAAGGGTATATCGACGACATGCACATGAGTATCGATAAAGCCAGGCGCTACAACATGCCCTTTGGCGTTGATAACTTCTTTACCCTTGATCTTGTCTTTGGTAATGCTAACGATCTTGCCGTCTTTCACACCCACATTTCGTTTAGCATCAAAATTGGTTTGCGGATCCATCACCCGACCGTTTAGTATCACCAGGTCATATTGCTCAGACGCAAAGACACTCGTTTGAAAGCATAAAAAAATACAAAGAGGCGGGATCACAGAACTGATTCTGGCAATGACTTGGGGCATTAAATCTGTTTTTTTCATTTTAATTTTCCTGGCAAGCCCATTGTTAATTACAATCGGTGTCGAGTTTAATAACACCTCATGACACATTTATTACGAGTACCTTCATGTGAATACATCGCACATGGGTTAGCGTTAGTTATTAAGAAGTGAATATATACTTCAGTTTGAATACTAATCTCAATAATAAAATACAGCCTCCCCCATAATGGGGGAATAATGGGGTGAGCATTAAAATTTGAATACTTTCCAGAAAAGTGGCTGCAATGCCTTGCGACTTAGCCGCTCATAGATCTAAGCGCTTATAATTTATATTTAAATCAAACTGTAGCACCAGGTTCTTTTGGCATAACCCGTGCTGAAAAACCAAATACAATCAGCGCCAGGCCAGTTAAAAACAATTTAATGCCTAGCAGCAGTCCAATAACCCAGGCACCCAGAAGTGGAAACAGCGTCCATAACAAAACACCTAAAACTATTGAAGCAATTCCACCATAAAAACCCCACTTCCAGCCCCTGGCCGGTTTTACCCGATGAGCCATAAAGGCTTCAAAACCCCCGGAAATAATCAGGTAGATCGCCAGTAAAATGGTTAACGATGCCATCACGGTATCTGGGTTAATCACCATATACGCACCAATAGCCGCCGTGAGTAAACCGGCAATAATCGACAGCACACCCTTGCCTGTTTTAAGGGCAAAAGCCAGTTGCCCCATACCAGCAAAAACTAATGTCACACCCACTATTATTGCCACGGAAAGACCGACGAACAAAGGTGAACCCATGGCTATTAAGCCCATTAAAAGCACAACAACACCTGCGCCAATTGTAGTGCCGGTGTTTTGTTTAACCGCTGCTTCGAATTGTGTGTGTAAATTTTTAATTTCCTGTGACATGATTTTCTTCTCATTTATTAAGTTTTTGAACATGAAAAGTTTTAATTACAACGATACAGTAACAGATTGGTAAGCCGAATATTTCACGCCATTTTTTCAATTACACCGTCAGTAGTAATAATAAAATGCAGCCCCCATAAAATCAGGGGCTGACATCAAACAATATTTATAGATTACATTTAGTTAAGTCATTAATCATCATGCTTTTTTCCTTTACCGCCGCCTGCTGTTGCCCGAATGATTCGGTTATTTCGGCTTTGCAAGGGCCTGAAGTTATTGCCCAGTATATTTCTGAATGCACCCCACTGCTCATCAGTTAACTTGCCCTGTTTTTTAAGAATGATCCAGCTTACGTTTTCTGTACAACCGGGAGTAGTCAATGAACCAGAGTAGGTATAATACGAAGAGGTGTCGGTAAGGCCATCGGCCAGGTTAATAAAATCATCGGTGTGTGTGTTATCTCCATTTTTTTCAGGCAAACCGGCATCGATTAAGGTTTGAATGAACTGATTTTGTTTCTTGCCGATTTTAAACAACTCACCAACTACCAGATTATCTCCACTGTCAGGATCATTAAACACCGCATGCATTTCCATTTTTCCCCTCTTAGCGTTTAAAGTGTGTTCTGAAAAAGTGTGAAAGTGAAATTGCTGCAGTTCATACACTTTGCCATCAAAGTTAATTGAGCTACCCGTCGCTTCATATTTCTGCTCAATCGTATGACCGTTATTTATGATATCAATTGTGGTGGGATAAATTTGCAACTCCAGCGCTTGCAAACTACGGTCAACCTTCGCATGATTAATATCGATAGGCGATTGCAGTGCATCGCCTGTACTACCCGCACATGCACTCCACTGTGAATCCTGTTCCCACCAATAAGCAGGCCCGGTATCACCGTTATAGGAGAACTCAGCCGCTGAAACATTGCCAAACCCTATAAACCCAAAGCCACTTACTAATACCACGCTCGCCAATATTCTTAAAAACTCTTTAAGTCTTTTCATGATTGATCTCCAGTTGATAGCTTGTATTTACTAAAAATTGATATGAAACTGCTTTTGTTTTTTTAATAGTCTGATTTTCGTTTTATTTTTTTCACTTACCTCTGGAAGTGAACATTGTTTAATACACAAAAAAACCACTCACCCGTTGTACAAACCAGAAAGCAGCCGCACTTCCGATGCCGTAAGCCGGCAACTGATAAACCCATTTTGGCCAGTTGACATTAATATGATGCAGTACCCTGATCAGGGCTAACATGGCCACAATAAACATCAGTTGCCCCATTTCCACACCGACATTAAACATCAGCAAGGCCAATGGAATTTCGTTTTGTGGTAAGCCTACCTGGCTCAGGGCACCGGCGAAACCAAAGCCATGTAACAGGCCAAAGGTAAATGCTACCAGCCAGGGATAGGTTGCCGTGAGACTTGATTCGCCACGATTAACTTTCATCAGTTCACTGGCCAGAAATAAAATGGATAAGGCAATCACCGCCTCTACCGGTGGCCCGGGCACCCACACCCAGCCCAGTGTTGCAGCCGCCAGAGTAATACTGTGCGCCAGGGTAAATGAGGTAACTGTCCATACCAGTCGGCGCACACCACTGACAATGAGTAACAGCGCCAGCACAAATAACAGGTGATCAATACCAGAGAGAATATGTTCGATACCTAACAGGGTGTAATCCCAGGCCACTTGCCAGGCTGATCGCTGCCCCTCGATACTCACCCAGGGTTGATCAGGCTTTAAGATCGTCGAAAAATGAGTGCCATCAACAAATTCAACCCGCACCAGCACATCGGTAATGGTCGCTTCCAAACCGGGTAGACGAATCACACTGCCTTGAATACTCGGTGTATCAATTTCAACCACACGCTTATGTAATGCCGAATCAGATAACTGCCGGGTCGTTGGGTGGCCAATCGTTTTCCAGTTAGCGGGGAGTTGCAAACTCGCCGGATGGGGTTTGCCATAATAGATGGGGGCTCGCCAGATAACTTCATAGCGATGCGTATCCTGTTGAGTTAACTGTAACAAACCCGGCTGAGATTCATGCGCAAAAGCCTGGCTTAAAAACCCGACACAAAGTAACAACAAAGCGATTATCGATGAGAGTGCTCGCTTCATTTTTGTGCCACCTCTGCGGTTTGCGTTGCCGCCACCGTTTCATCACTGATTTTAACACCGGCATCTTTTTTTGTTGCGGCTTCCTGGCCTACTATTTTCTGGGTTACTGTTTCCTGGTTTACCGTTTCCTGGGTTACTGCTTCCTGAATCACCACCTCATAACCTTCAAGTAACTTTTCATAGGCTTTATCTTTTAGCTGCTGGCGACGCTGTGCCAGATAGTCGCGCTCAACCTGATCACGTACTTGCGCCAGTTCTGGCAGGTAACCTGGGATGTGTTCACTGACTCTCACCAGGTGCACGCCCAGCTGAGAATAAACCGGCCCACTCCAGTCACCCACCGGCAGTTTCACCACATCAGTGGCAAAGGCCTCACCAAAAGATTGCCTGATTTTATTCTGCGATGCCTGGGTAAGTTCATAGGGCAACATGGTTGCATCACCCAGCGTTGCTACTGCTACTCCCTGCTGCAATTGTTTCAAAATACGTTTTGCATCTGCATCAAAATCAGCTCGTTTGTCAGGATTCAAATACAACTGTTGAAATGACACTTGCGGCTGAATAAAAAATCGCTCCTCAT
>Ga0316205_10000889_pt1 | contig 43844 bp, 36 predicted proteins | sample 3monthpyrite_MG_FD_204941 | JGI IMG/M metagenome (GOLD analysis project Ga0316205, IMG submission 204941) | Microbial mat bacterial communities from mineral coupon in-situ incubated in ocean water Damariscotta River, Maine, United States -... | ecosystem: Environmental > Aquatic > Marine >...
TATAAGATCTATATCTTCTGCATTTATATTACTGTGTGCATCTAGCAGTGTAGATTTTACCCAATCTAATAAGCCTTTCCAAAACTCTGTACCCACTAAGATAATTGGGAATTTGCCTATTTTATGTGTTTGAATAAGAGTGATTGCCTCAAAGAGTTCGTCTAGCGTACCAAAACCACCTGGCATTACCACGAAACCTTGAGAATATTTAACAAACATTACTTTTCGAACAAAGAAATAATCAAAATCAATACTTTTATCGCTATCAATATAAGGATTGTCATGTTGCTCAAAAGGGAGGGTAATGTTTAAACCAACAGAAGTACCTCCTGCCAGATGAGCTCCTTTGTTTCCCGCTTCCATTATACCTGGACCACCACCTGTAATAACGCCATAGCCGTTTTCGGTTATTTTCTTGGAAATTTGAACTGCCAGTTTATAATATTTGTCTTCGGGTTTTGTTCTGGCCGAACCAAAAATAGAAACACATGGCCCTATGCGGCTTAGTTTTTCATATCCATTTACAAATTCTCCCATGATCTTAAAGATCGCCCAAGAGTCATTCGTTTTTACCTCGTTCCAGTTTTTATGTGTTCGCTCATTTCTCATAATCTCTTCTGTTATATAGGCTAATGTAATTCTTTTTTCAAAAAATGAGCCGTATGGCTCTTCTTACTTTTTAGAAGTTCTTCAGGAGTTCCCAATGCCATGATCTGACCTCCGCTTTTTCCGCCTTCTGGGCCAATGTCAATAATATAATCCACGGTTTTTATAACATCAAGATTGTGCTCAATGATTACCACGGTATTTCCTTTATTCACCAATTTGTTAAGTACGAGAAGTAACACACGAATATCTTCAAAATGAAGTCCTGTGGTAGGCTCGTCTAAAATATAAAAGGTATTTCCTGTGTCACGTTTTGAAAGCTCAGATGCTAATTTAATACGCTGTGCTTCTCCTCCCGAGAGTGTTGTGGATTGCTGCCCAAGTGTTATATAACCTAAACCTACATCTCGTATAGTTTTGAGTTTACGGTAAATTTTTGGGATATGTTCAAAGAAATCACATGCTTCATTAATGGTCATGTGCAGCACATCATATATAGACTTTCCTTTATACCGTATTTCAAGGGTTTCCCTGTTAAAACGTTTTCCCTGACAGGTTTCGCATTCTACATATACGTCTGGAAGAAAATTCATCTCAATAACCCGTAATCCACCTCCTTGACAGGTTTCGCAACGGCCACCAGCCACGTTGAAACTAAAGCGCCCTGGTTTATACCCTCGGATCATGGCCTCAGGTACTTTCGCAAAGAGATTTCGAATCTCTGAAAACACACCCGTGTAGGTAGCAGGGTTGGAACGCGGAGTACGCCCAATGGGAGATTGATTTATATCAATTACTTTATCGATGTTCTTTAAACCATCAATTTTTTTATAAGGCATTGGTTTCTTTACTCCATTGAAAAAATAGGCATTCAAAATAGGGTAAAGTGTTTCATTAACCAACGTCGATTTTCCACTACCTGAAACACCTGTAACGCCAATCATAGTTCCCAATGGAAATTCTACGCTCACGTTTCTCAAATTATTTCCGGTAGCGCCTGATAACTTGAGGGTTTTTCCGTTTCCTTTTCTTCGTTCTTTTGGCGTTTCAATCTCCTGCGTTCCGTTGAGGTAATTTGCTGTGAGTGTATGATGCGTTATAATTTCATTTGGCGTGCCTTGTGATACAATTTCGCCCCCATGTTTTCCAGCAGCTGGTCCGATATCGATCACAAAATCTGCGTGCTGGATCATCTCTTTGTCGTGTTCTACGACAATGACCGAATTCCCAATTTCTTTAAGTTTTATAAGTGACTGGATTAGTTTTTCATTATCCCGTTGATGTAAACCAATACTAGGTTCGTCCAAAATATAAAGTACGCCTACCAATTGAGAGCCTATCTGTGTTGCCAATCGAATACGTTGTGCTTCACCACCAGAAAGAGATTTTGAACTTCGATCTAGTGCCAAATAGTTAAGTCCTACATCAATTAGAAACTGAAGACGAGAACGTACTTCTTTTATAATTTCCGAAGCGATTTTTAGTTGGGTTTCTGAGAGTTGTGCCTCTAGATTTTTGAACCAGCTGGCCAGCTCAACAATATCCATGTGAGCCAATTCTGAAATGTTCTTACCATTGACTTTAAAATAGAGTGATTCTTTACGCAGACGGGTTCCTTCACATTCTGAACATGAAACCTTATCCATATATTCTTTAGCCCACCTCTTAAGAGACTTGGATTCACCAGCTTCGAACGTATTCTGAAGAAATTTCGCAACACCTTCAAAATCAATTTTATAATTCCGAGTTATCCCTAATGTTTTGGAAGCAACCTCAAACTTTTCATTACCGCCATAAAAAATAATGTTCTTCGCCTCTTCAGGGATTTTATCAAAGGGATCACTTAATTTAAAATCATATCGATGCGCAATAAGTTCCAACTGTTTAAAGATCCAGTTTTGTTTTTGAGGTCCATGTGGAGCTAAGGCTCCTTGTTTAATGGAGATACTCTTATTTGGAACGATCTTATCAATGTTTACTTGATGAAGTGACCCCAGCCCCTTGCAATTTGGGCACATTCCTTTGGGAGAATTGAATGAAAAATTATTAGGCTCTGGATTGGGATATGAAATACCGGAAGTTGGACACATTAGTGACCTACTAAAATAGCGCACTTCGTTGCTTTCATTGTCTAGTACCATGAGCACGTCGTCTCCATGATACATGGCAGTTACTATGGTTTCACTAAGCCTTTTTTCATGGTCGTCATCATTAGATATTTTTAGTCTATCAATAACAATCTCGATATCATGAGTTTTATAGCGATCGACCTTCATTCCCTTAATGATATCTATGATCTCACCGTCTACCCGAACCTTGAGAAAACCTTGTTTGGCAATTTGTTCAAACAATTCTCTATAATGGCCTTTTCGAGAGCGAACAATAGGCGCAAGAATGCTCACCTTTTTTTTGTCAAAATCTGTAATGATGAGTTGTTTGATCTGCTCGTCGCTATAACTAACCATTTTCGCACCGGTGTTATAACTGTATGCGTCACTGGCACGAGCGAACAGTAATCTCAAAAAATCATAAATCTCTGTAATGGTCCCTACCGTAGATCTTGGGCTTCTACTCGTTGTTTTTTGCTCTATAGCAATAACTGGAGAGAGGCCTTCAATTTTGTCAACATCTGGTCGCTCCAGGCTCCCTAAAAATTGCCTAGCATACGCAGAGAATGTTTCAATATAGCGACGTTGACCTTCGGCATAAATGGTGTCAAAAGCCAAAGAGGATTTCCCACTACCAGACAGTCCGGTAATAACAACCAATTTTTCCCTTGGAATCTCAACATCGATGTTCTTTAAATTGTGCACTCTGGCACCCAGAACTGTAATAAAACCTTCGCTTTTTGACATAATTTGCAAAGGTACTTAAATGGATTGAAAATTTGGGTCTAGCCTGGACATAACCACACTAATTTTAACAATTGATTGAAAGTGATGATAGATGATTAGTTGTTGACCTCTCGAGACAAAAATGGATAGAGTGAAATAGTAATAAAAAAGATAACACTTATCACAAACGAAAAACTAATAATAAGTGCGAGTGTTGGCAATGAAAATAGGAGGTAGGCTAGAGGCATTAACACACCAAAAACAACTAAAAGCAAGAAGATGGTATATAGATAGCGTATAATGCGTGGCATTTTCCTATCTATCTTTTCACGAAACTGAAACAGCTTTGGAAGTACCTCATTGCTCATATACTCTCCAAGTTTTGAAAGAAAGACTTCATTGAATGACGAATCTTCAAAAGCAGTGCTGTCAATGGCATTGGCTAAGGTCATAATCTTTTCTTGGTGCCTTTCAAAAACGGCATTGTAATCGAGTGCTTCTTTGAATGTTCCATATTTATAACCAAAGTAATACCAAAGCCCAGAACTACATTTATGTTCTAACCATTTCTCTACAATGTCCTTGTTGTATACTTTGGGGTATTTTATATTTTCAGGTAGGTTTTTCTCTCTCGAGGATGTCATTAAAAGCGACTTCAGTTCTAAATATAGATTCTCTGTATCTTGATATGGATGATTTTCCTGAAGAAACTCGATGGCCAGCTTTGATTTGCCTTTATAGAATTCTTTGACATCAAAAAAGTTAAGTCCTGAAAATTCATCGTCAATGTATTCCTTGAGACCTGGAAGCCACATTTTAGACTGAATGAGCAACTCTATGATAGATCTAAAATTGTGCATCTTTTGAGTAATCTTACTCAAGTTGTCAATAACACCCTCTCGGTTAGACTTTAGCCCCATCGCCGAAGCTACTAGGTATACCATAATGATGGCTGCCAGAAACCCACTAATACTAATGAAGATAGTAGCTACATCTTGCAAGGTTTGTGTAAAGTCTGGAACGGTAGAGGCCTTTTGCCATAACAAGAAAATGAGCAAAATGCAGAGAAGTCCACTTAACACCATGGGGATAAGGGCGTACAAATCCTTAAATAAAGGTTTATTTCTCATACGTACGACTCAACCAAAATTTGTTCCAAGTTGTTGGACTTCACTAAAAGCGTCAATTTTTGGATGTATTTAAATGATCCAATTTAATTGGATCACAACTAAATACACCTTGACTATGAAAGAAAGGTCTAACAGTATTTTACGAGCGGTAAAATGGCCCCAATAGTTCTGGTGTTAAGGTTGATTATTCTTACAATTTTCTAATTACAACCTCAAAAATAAGATATTTAGCATCAATTTGTAGTAAATTACCTACAAATCGATATAATGCACAATTGTCGGTTAAAGGGCTAGCTTATACTACATTTGTCGTTAATAGCCTACGGCCGTATCGTCTCCGCGCCGATCTGCACCGCCTTCTAGCGTTCCATTGGGAAGCGCCAAAATAGCATCTACTTTGCCAATTACAGGGGCATTTTTTTCATCCGTGGTATAGCCTTTTTCTCGCAATTCATCTAAGATTTCTTTTGGGAAAGAGTCTGGCTCAAACATCACAATATCCGGAAGCCATTGATGATGAAACCGCGGAGCATTAACGGCTTCTTGCATGGTCATATCAAACTCATACACATTGAGAATAGTTTGGAGCACCGAGGTAATTATTGTTGACCCACCAGGAGTGCCCACGCTCATCCAAAATTTACCGTCTTTCTCAACCAGTGTTGGAGTCATACTACTTAACATTCTTTTTTGTGGTGCAATGGCATTTGCCTCACCACCAATAAGTCCAAACATATTCGGTTCACCCGGCTTTGCACTAAAGTCGTCCATTTCATTATTGAGGAAGAACCCAAGTTCTTTAGAATACAGTTTTGATCCATATCCTCCGTTCAAAGTGGTGGTAACAGAAATAGCGTTTCCAAATTGGTCAACAATAGAATAGTGGGTAGTTTCCATACTTTCATACCCCGGAATTCCTCCATGGTCAATAGAAGAAGAAAGCGTGGCCTTGTCAAAAGAGAAACCTTCCATACGCGCAGATAAATAACCTCGACTAACGAGGCTATCCACGGGAATATCAACGAAGTCTGGGTCTCCTAAAAAGAAGCTACGATCTGCATAGGCTCGGCGTTCCGCCTCTGTTATTACTTGAATGGCTTTTGAACTATTGTGACCATACTCATCTATTGGGTACGGTTCGATCATTTTTAAAATTTGAGCCAAACACACACCACCACTCGAAGGAGGAGACATGGAAATTATTTTTAGGTCTTTGTAATTAAAAACCACGGGCTCTCTCCATTGTGCTTCATAAGCGTTGAGGTCATCTAGAGTTATGATTCCGTCTTTTGAGTTTATATATTCGACTAACTTTTCTCCTGTTTCGCCACCGTAAAATTCAGATCGTCCATTCGCCGATATTCGCATCAAGGTGTTTGCTAAGGCTATATTTTTTAAAGTGTCGCCCGCTTTGTGTGGCTCGGTAAATAAGGAGGTTTCACCATTAACTTCTTCAAAAACAGGAGCGAATTTTGTAAACCGTTCTTCTTGCTTTTTGGTTACAACAAAACCACGATTGGCTAGATCAATAACGGGTTGTAAAATTTCTTCCATAGGTAGTGATCCTAGCTTTTCATGAACGGCAAACATACCAGCGATAGTTCCTGGAACACCCACAGCCAAACCGCCTACCTTACTTTTGTCCGAGAGGTAATTTCCCTCTTCGTCAAGATACATATCTCTATCGGCCTCTATCGGCGCCTTTTCTCTATAATCTAAGGCGCCTATTTCTCCATATTGAGTTCTATACACCATAAAGCCACCACCACCTAAATTACCTGCATATGGATAAGAAACGGCCAGAGCCATTTCTGTCGCAATCATAGCATCAAACGCATTCCCTCCTTTTTTAAGGATCTCTGCGCCAATTTTCGATGCTTCTTCACGTGCCGAAACGACCATCGCTTTTTCGGTGATGAGTCCTTGAACAGGAATTTCTGGTATGACCTCGGTTTGCGGGTTTTCTTTTTTACAGGAAAGGAATACGAGTACTATTAGGGAGAAATAATATAACTTCATCTGTTTCTGTTTTAGTGGTTAGGTATATAGATTGTTTTCATTTATTGTAGTTCAATCAATTTGTTCTTTGAATAATCAATTAGTTCAGCAAAAAAAGAGGTAAATTCAGTTTCAAATTCGAGGTAAAATTGTTCCAATTCAACCACGGCAAAATTCATATTTGTATTTCGCTGGGTTCTACGCTTCAGTCGTTGATTCATTTGGTTTAAGATGGTGCTTATGCCTGGAATTGTGGCATAGCTTAACAACCAATTGTCAGCCATCATATACGGCATCATTCGTTGAATTCTTGAAGGCAACACATCAAAGTTTTCTGATAGAAGTTCATAGAAGTCATCTACATAATCGGTCAACGGTTGTTTGTGATAATCGGCCCAATTCTTGGCTAAAAAGTGATCATAAAGAATGTCCACGATCACACCGCTATAGTGCCCATAATTTTCATGAAGTCTAGCCGTACTCTGCCGTACCGTAGGATGCTGATCTGTATAACTATCAATAGCCCTATGAAGTAAAATTCCTCTTTGAATAGATTTTGGATATGTCTTATATGTCTTTCCTTTGATCCCGTCTGCTATAAAATTTCCAATAGTAACGCCTTGATCTTCCCCAGATAAATAGATATGTGCCAAAAAATTCATTCTGCACAATTTACAAAATTGACAGAAAGATTTGTCTTTTTAAAAAAGTATCTTTGCGTCAAAATTTAACCTATGACGCTTATTAAATCTATTTCTGGGATACGTGGAACTATTGGAGGGGCTCAGGGAGACAACCTAACACCAATTGACGCAGTAAAATATGCTGGCGCTTATGGAGCTTGGATACGCACACAAAGGCGAAAGGAAAACTACCGAGTGGTAGTTGGAAGAGATGCTAGAATATCTGGACACATGATCCAGCAGCTTGTTATGAATACCTTAGTAGGTATGGGGATTCACGTAATAGACGTTGGACTTTCTACCACGCCTACCGTTGAGGTAGCTGTTACTATGGAACATGCCGATGGTGGTATTATTTTGACAGCAAGTCACAATCCCAAACAATGGAATGCTCTAAAATTATTAAATAGTCGAGGAGAATTCCTAAGCGCTGCTGCTGGTCAGGAAATTTTGAATTTGGCAGAAAGCGGAGACATTCAATTTGCCGATGTAGACGCGTTAGGAGAAATAACTCGAAATGACGCCTATATTGATTTGCATATTGACGAGATACTCAACTTGCCATTGGTTTCTGTGGACGCCATAAAACGAGCTAATTTTAAAGTGGTGGTAGATGGTGTTAATTCAACAGGAGGAATCGCAGTTCCATTGTTATTGGAGGCTTTAGGTGTACATCCTATAAAAATTTTTTGCGAGCCTACTGGGCATTTTCCACACAATCCAGAGCCTCTCAAAGAACATCTCACAGATCTTATGAACAGGGTAGTAGCTGAAAGAGCAGATTTCGGAATTGTTGTAGATCCAGATGTGGATAGACTCGCCTTTGTAGATGAAAAGGGAGACATGTTTGGAGAAGAATACACCCTAGTAGCGGTCGCAGATTATGTGTTGGCACAGACACCTGGAAATACGGTTTCTAATATGTCATCGTCCAGAGCGCTGAATGATATTACTGTTAAACATGGAGGCACTTACACTGCAAGTGCGGTGGGTGAGGTGAATGTGGTTGAGAAAATGAAAGAGACCAATGCTATTATAGGAGGCGAAGGAAATGGAGGAATTATTTATCCAGAACTTCATTACGGAAGAGATAGTTTGGTGGGCATCGCATTATTTTTGAGTTATTTGGCAGAAAACCCGAAGAAAGTGAGTGTACTTCGCAGTGAATATCCTTCCTATTATATGAGTAAGAAAAAGATAGCACTTACACCTCAAATTGACGTTGATGCAATTCTAAAAGCAATAGAAGCTAAATATGTATCGGAAAAAATCAATACAATTGATGGTGTAAAGATTGATTTTGCTGAGAATTGGGTGCACCTGCGCAAATCAAATACAGAACCTATCATTAGAATTTATACCGAAGCGCAATCTCAAGAAGAGGCAGATGCCTTGGCCGATCGATTTATAGTAGAAATTGAAGAAGTTTCTACATCTTAACCTTCAGTTTCTCTGAATTTCCATCGTTTATGCGACCATAAGTAATATTGGGGTGCATGGGATATTTGAAGCTCGATTTCATCCAAGAATTTTCTCGTAATTTGAAAGTCATTAAATTCAGTAGCATTTTCGGCTAATATAACAAAGGATGCGCTGTAGTATCCTCGCTTTATTTTTTGAACCTTCAAATACACGCACGCAAAATCTAGCCTTTTAGCGAGTTCTTCGGGACCTGTGAACACTGGGACATTAATGCCCATAAAGGAGTCTCGCTGCTTAAATGCCCCCATTTTTGGTGTTTGATCAGACAGAATGAGCGTAAGTGTTTTTATACCTTCCTTGTTCCTTCTAAATAATTCCGAAACTATTTTTCTATTGGTTATAATGCCCCCTCCATACCGACCTCTTATTTTCTTCACTAGCCTATCAAAATATGGATTGTCTAACTGTTTGTATACCGCATATCCATTATAAGGCATTTGTTTAGTCAGAATTCCAGCCCATTCCCAGCTCGCATAATGGCCGCACATAAGTAAAACACTTTTGTCTTTGGCATACAAAGAATCTAATACCTCCAAGTTTTCGAAATGAAAACGTTTGGTGATTTCTTTTTCTGAAATGGTTAAGTTTTTTACGGTCTCAACAATAATATCACACAAGTGTTTGTAAAATCCTTTGGCAATTTCACGTCGTTCTTGCGCTGACTTTTCGGGAAATACGAGTAGTAAATTACTCTTGACCACTTTTTTGCGGTACCCTATGACATAATACACAAGGAGATATATTAGTGTAGAAAATACATACAGCACAGACATTGGAAGTATGGACCACAACCAAAGAAAGGGATATATTAAAATATAAAGTAGCCGCTGCATAGTTTGATTTACAGCAAAACTAAGTAAATTTATTGCATTAGTAATACCATTAATAATTTGATTTAATATGCAAAATATACATTGGGGAGCACTTGTGATCATTGGGTTAAATGTGATAATATCCATGCAGGGTTTTAAAGATCTTGCTTTCCGTGAAAAATATAATTTTAACATTGCTGGAATTCGAAGAGGAGAGCAGATTCGAATGGTTTCTTCAGGTTTTTTACATGCAGACTTTACGCATTTGCTTTTCAATATGCTTACCCTTTATTTTTTTGCAGATGTCGTGATTGATGGCATGGGTGTTACTAAGTTTTTTATAATCTATATGTTAAGCTTGATTGTGGGGAATATGTTATCCTTCTTTTTTCATAAGGACGAATATCATTATAGGGCTTTAGGCGCTAGCGGTGCTGTGACCGGAATACTATACGCAGCCATATTACTCCATCCCAATATGGGTTTATATCTATTTTTTATCCCAATCCCGATTCCGGCGTGGATATTTGGAATACTATACTTGCTGTACTCTATCTACGGAATGAAGAAACAATTAGGTAATATTGGTCATGACGCCCATTTTGGAGGTGCTATAGGAGGGTATGTATTGACTTTGTTATTCGTTCCAAGCCTTTTGGAAGATAGCCTATGGATTGTAGGACTATTAGCCGTACCCATTATACTTTTATTCATCTTATATAAAGTCGGAAAACTTTAACCCTTGTCACTGTCCAAGTAGCGAAGCAATTTTGGCTTCCAAGGCAGGACCTCTAAGGTTTTTTGCAATGATATTACCGTCTTTATCAAGTAAAAAAGTAGCAGGAATAGACCTTACATTATACGTCTTTGCAATAGGATCTTGCCAAAACTTTAGATTAGATACATGATACCAATCCATATTATCGTCTTCAATGGCTTTTAGCCATCGATCTCTTTGCCCATTTCTATCCAGTGAAACACTAATAATATTGAGTCCTTTATCATGATATTTATTATATACACGAACTACATTTGGATTTTCTGCTCTACATGGTCTACACCATGAAGCCCAAAAGTCAATGATAGTATACTCACCCAATGTTTCTTGTAATGAAAGCATATTTCCTTCAGGTGTTGGTGCGCTGAAATCTGGAGCTACAGCACCCACATCAGCCTTTTGCATGCCCTCTAATAATTTTTTTACACTAGTGGCAATTTGAGTTCCCGCAATCTTGGGGCTTAATTTTACTAGGGCCTCTTTTGCCTCTCCCGAACTCATTTCTTTACGATTTATCATTTCAGACATCAACATTACTGAAAATAACGAATTGCCATTGTCCATAATGAACTGCTTTTTGTACTGATTTTCTTGTTGAATCAAAGAAGCATTTTCCTGTTGCATTTCGGTAACCAACAAATCATCTTGTTCTTTTTGGGCTTGCCTATAGGTGGCTACAGTTTGTCTTTTTCTACGATCAAAATCTCTCAATTGTCTTGAAAATGACGTATATGATTCATTTTGAATACTTCCAGATACAGAGGAAGCTTGAAGACTGTCTTTGTAAAGTGTAAACTTGAGATCTTGGTTTTCAGGAAAATAAAGAATATTTACATTTGCTTTCCCTACATTAATGTAGTTAACTGTTGCCTCTTCACTCTTGGGATACGACCCCGTAAACGCACCATTTTGAATGGTAAGAGTATCAATGATAGTAGGATTGTTATTGCCTCCAATACTATATACATAGATAGAAGTGCCGTCGTCAAAGCCTTGAGCAGTTCCTTCAACTTTAAAAGAATTGGTCTCAGAGCTACATGAAATTAAAAAAAGTGTAATAAAAAAGGCTAAAAGTCGTCTCATAACATATTAAGTTTACTTTGACAAAAATATCTTTTTCTTTCGTTAAACGAAAAATAGTAAAGGCAAAAAATTGTTAATTGTCCAAATAAAGAAAGCATCTACGTCATATTTAGTAAATTTACACACCAAATAGCTGATTTTGAATATGAAAAGCAACACAAGAGAATTTCCATTATCCATTCAAATAGGGTTTAAAAAACTGTTTGATTCATATCGGATTGGAAAAGAGAATGGTAGTGATATAATCTCAGACAGAGCACAACGCATGTTGGCTATTGCTGAAGAATATCCAATGTTAAGTGATGGGATTGCTGCCGAAAAGGACCTTATAGCACTTGAACCTCAGATTGAGCAGATAACTGAAGACCTTTTTTCTTCTGTACTCTCTACTAATGAGATTAAAATAGCAACCGTTCCGTTTCAGGAACATATTTTTAGATCTTCCCAACGATACAAGAACCTTGTAGATATAGCTGGGAAAGATTTCACCCTGCAGCTCACCGATTTTGATGATGACCAGTTCTATATTATGGGCTGTAGCATGATCTTGGGTATCTATTATGGCTACCGTGTAGATTTTAGAAGGCCATTTTATTATAGTATTCCCGATGATATGGGAATCTTAAGACATTACAAAGTACTATATAATGGTGACTTTGTAGAAATTGAAAAAACAGACAGAGCCATAGACATTACTCCAGAAGATGTAGCTGAACTAATAGATAATTTTGAAAATATTGCCCTTTGGAAAGAAAAATTTCCTCCACAGAGTTGGGTATTTAAAGGCTTTGTAATAGCCAATATGTTTGATGCAACGATCGATGTTTCTTTATCAAATTTTAAAGCAAATTTATTAGCTAAAGAGACCAAGGATGAACGATTTGCAAACGAGTTTGAAACCATTATTCGTGCAATTTTTGGACTTCCAGATTTAAAAGTGGGGTATGCCATGTATAATGATGAGTACAATTCTTTTGAACATGTTCCTAGCCTTGAAGGCGTTAATAGTTACATCCTTAATGGAGAGAGCACAGAGTCTTGCTCGTCTGCGTTATGTAGTCGTTCTTATGATTTCATATTTAAAAAACATGAAATGTACTGTGTTTCTGATGTTGAAAAGTTTCATACGCTATATCCGGAGAATGTTTTGTACAAAAAGTTACACAGTCAAAATATTGGAAGTGCAATTATAACGTCCGTGGTAACCGAGGGCGAAGTACATGGTGTTATGGAAATTGTATCTCCTAACGCTCAAGAGTTGAATACAATAAATGCTACTAAGCTTGAAGATATAATGCCATACTTGGTAGATTCTATTCGGAGATCAAAAGAAAAATTTGAAAATGAAATAGAATTACTCATTCAAAAAGAATGTACAGCCATTCATCCCAGCGTACATTGGAAATTTAAGAAAGAGGCGCAAACTGTATTGAAGGCCACTATGGAAGGTAGTACAAGAGCGTATCGGGAGGTGGTTTTTGAAGATGTATATCCGTTATATGGACAAATAGACATTAAGGGGTCTTCGACCGCTAGAAATGAAGCGACTAAGAAAGACCTTATTCTTCAGCTGGAATTAGTAAAAACTATTATTGACAAGGTACATAAGAAGGAGGCGATGCCTATTTATGAGCAAATCAGGTTCAGGATAAACAAATACCTAACCGACCTTGAAGAGAAACTTCAGGTTGATAGTGAACGTTTGGTCTTGAGTTTTTTGAAAAATGAAATCGTCCCCTTGTACGATCATTTAATGAAAAAGAACCCCTCTCTTGCTAAACTCATCAACGAGTATCGTGAGTTGGTAGATAGTACCAAAGGATTTATATATAAACATCGAAAAGATTATGATGAATCTGTGATGTTGATTAACCGAAAAATGGCGGGTATTCTGGATGATAAGCAAATGGAAGCTCAGGAAATGTATCCGCATTATTTTGAACGTTTTAAAACGGATGGAGTAGAACATAATTTATATATAGGAGAATCTATAACTAAAGATGATAGTTTCAACAAGATATATTTATATAATTTGAGATTGTGGCAGTTGCAGGTAATGTGTGAGATGGAAAATAGTTTCTACAAATTGAAAGAAGAGCTTCCAGTACCTTTGGATGTAGCCTCTATGATACTCATTTTTAATAGTTCTTTATCCTTGCGATTTAGAATGGATGAGAAACGTTTTGACGTAGATGGCACTTATAATGCTAGGTATGAGGTTGTCAAAAAACGTGTTGACAAGGCTCATATTAAAGGTACGACAGAGCGCGTTACGCAACCAGGTCAGATCACCATTATATATTCGCAAAAATCAGATGAAATCGAATTTTTAAAGTATATAGAGTTTCTCCAAAGCAAGAAATATTTAGGCCAGAATGTTGAAATCCATGAATTGGATGACCTTCAGGGCGTAACTGGATTAAAGGCCATAAGGGTTAATGTTCTTTATAATCGAGGAGAAAAGAACAAAGAATACTACACCTACGAAGACCTAATGCGCGAAATAGATAATTAAGAAGAAGGGGGCGTTGCTCTAAGGAGTGACAACCCTACTTTCTGCTAATTGAAAGGCTATAGCGAAGGCTACTACCGAAACAATAATCCCCGTCATAAATATGTTGTACGTGAGTCTAAGTATGGCATATTTTCTATTTAACACCAGCCCTAAGAAATACAAATCCTTTGTCATCGCTGAATACATATAATTTTTGTCTCCGAGCATTTCATTGACGGCCCATTCAAATTCGGTTAAACTCATTTTGTGAAAATTTCCGAAGAATAATAAGTTCACTTTTTTGTCATCTACATCCGTCTTGCTGAACTTTCCACTTGTTACATTGGGTCGTGTAGCGAGTACGGATAATATAATAGAAGTTACCGTAAATATTAAAAAGATGATGGTTGGGATAATTAAATGCTGATTTGATGCATTGTCCAGTTTGGGAATTAGATTAGAAAGAGCAATAGAAATAATAATTGCGTTTACAGAAAGCAAAATATTGGCCTTTGTGTCTGCAATATCACTAAGCTTTATATGATTTTTAAGTGTTATCCTGAAAACACTTTGTATCGCTTTTTCCGGATCGTCACTCTTCATTTTTTGCTTAATAGCCTCCTTTTCAGCTTTTTTTTCAGCCTTGCTCTTTTTCTGTTCTTCGATCATCTTTGCTAAGTTTTTTTCTTTTTTTGGTTTCCAATTAGCTATAGCGTAATCGGTATAGTAGGTATGTTTTGATTGTAATAATTTAATGTTTCCAGCACGCCACTCTTCTTTAGTGTTATCCGCAATGCCTTGCAGTTGAAGTTCTTGTCTCAAAAATTCACTTGCCTCTTGAAAATAGTCTTTGGCAAAATGGGAGGCATCTGCATCCCGTATAATTTTATCTAGCTCTGTTGAAGGGCTCGCATCAAACTTGGTAGCCATTATACATGACACCACATTGTCGATGATATTTTTATCTACTTCCTGCTCTGTTAAGAACTTAGTCGCTATCTCTGCGCTTTTAATTTCATGGTCTTTTTGACCCTCAATATAACCAGTATCATGTAATAGTGCCGTTAAAAGTAAGACTTGCTCATCTTCTTCCGAAAGATTGCAATTTTCTATAATTTCTTTTGTACTTTTAAGCACCCGCATTGTATGAGTTAAATTGTGATACAAACACGTCTTAGGCAGACCTTTACTCAATAAGTCTGTAACAAAAGCGCTGGTTTTATCAATAAGTTGCAACATCGTGAACTAAATTTAATGGCCAAAATACAAAATTAAAGCTTCAATATTATATATGACAAAAATTAACACTATTCTAGCATTAGTAACTGCTGGGTTACTAACAGGTTGTGCAACTTACGAGGCTAAGTATGACGACCAAACAACTAATAACACTAACAAACCAACAAAACAAATTGAAAAAAGCTTTTACCTAATAGGGGATGCGGGAGGTGCAAAAAATGGAGAAAGTACGGTAGCACTGGATGCCTATAAAAGGCATGTAGAAGGAAAGAAAACCAAGGGGGATTACACCCTGTTCTTGGGCGATAATATTTATGAACAAGGACTGCCTGAGAAAGGTAGCCCAGATAGAAGTTTAGCGGAACACCGTATTAATAATCAAATAAATGCGGTCCAGGAATTTAACGGAAATGTGGTGTTCATTCCAGGGAATCATGATTGGTATTCTGACGGAGTTAAAGGACTTAAAAGAGAACAGGACTTTATTACCAAAGCTCTTGGAGATAAGGATGCCTTTCAACCTTCCAATGGATGTCCCATTGAAAAAATTTCTGTTTCGGACAATATCGTATTACTCGTCTTAGATACGCAATGGTATATATCTAATTGGGATAAACATCCTACTATTAATGACGAATGTGAAATTAAATCACGTAATGATTTCTTCTTGGAAATTGAGGGTGAATTAAAAAAGAACAATGAAAAAACGGTGCTAATTGCGATGCATCACCCAGCGTTTACTCATGGACCTCATGGAGGGTCTTTTAATTTTGATAAGCATATTTTTCCATTTCAATCAAAGGTGCCATTACCGGTGCTGGGTACGCTAATCACTCAAATTAGATCTCAGGGAGGAGTGTCTCCACAAGACCGCTATAATAATAGGTATGACGAATTAATGAGACGCCTTACAACGCTCGCCAAGAGCAGTGATCGTTTAATTTTGGCATCTGGTCATGAGCATTCTCTTCAGTACATTGAGAATAATGACATCAAACAAATAGTTTCAGGATCAGGATCAAAACGCTCTGCGGTTACCTTAGGAAATGATGGGAAGTTCGCTTACGGAGGCCCGGGTTTTGCTGTATTAGACGTTTATACAGATGGATCTTCGATTGTTAATTACTATTCTGCCGAAAATGGAGAACCGAAGTTATTATATAGTACAGAGGTACATAAAGCAACGCAAACCTATAATGTTTCTTCACTACCCGATACTTTTGACCAGGCTAAGACTACAACTACCTATGATAAGGAGGCAACCGAAAAAGGAAAAAGTTATACTTGGTTTTGGGGAAATCACTATCGTACCATCTATGGAACCGATATTCAAGTTCCAGTAGCCACTTTAGATCAACTTATGGGAGGATTGACTATAGAAAGAAAAGGAGGAGGGCATCAAACACGTTCACTACGTGTGGTAGACAAGAATGGAAGAAACTATGCCTTAAGAGCAGTTAAAAAGAGTGCTGTTCAGTTTTTACAGACCGTGGCTTTTAAAGATACCTATGTAGAAGAAGACTTTAAACAAACCTTGACTGAAGATATAATTTTAGATTTCTATACGGCAAGTCACCCTTATGCATCCTTTGTTGTGCCGGATCTTTCTGACGCCATTGGGGTGTATCACACCAATCCAAAGATTGTTTATGTCCCAAAACATAAGGCATTAGGAAAGTACAATCAAGAATTTGGTGACGAATTGTATATAATTGAAGAACGTCCAGACGATGGATTTTTAGATGTAGCCTCTTTTGGAAAACCTGACGCTATTGAAAGCACAAGTGACGTCTTCAAAAATTTAAGGAAAGATGAAAAGTATCAAATGGATGAAGCTGCGTTTATCAAAGCTCGACTGTTCGACATGCTTTTAGGAGATTGGGATCGACACCAAGATCAATGGCGTTGGGCTCGTTTTGACATTTCAAAAGATGAGCGTATTTACAGACCCATACCAAGAGATAGAGATCAAGTATTTTCAAATTATGATGGAGCGCTATTAGATTTTATGAAAGTTATTATTCCAGCCACAAGGCAGTTTCAGGAGTATGATGAAGAGTTGAAAGATATTAAGTGGATCAACGCTGCGGGAATCCGAATAGATAGAACATTTACACAAAATGCGACCAAAGAAGTTTGGATGGAACAAGCTCGTTTTATTCAAGAAAATTTAACCGATGAGGACATAGATAGAGCGTTCACCAAACTACCCGGTGAGGTTCAAGATGATACTTCCGAAGAAATTAAAAGAAAATTAAAAGCACGTAAGGGTAACCTTGCAGATATTGCTTCAAGATATTATGATTATTTAACCAGACTCGTAATTATTACCGGGACAGATAAAGATGATTACTTCGAAATAACCCGAAGTGATAATGAAACCAAGATTACTGTGGCAAGAATCAAGAATGGTGAAGCAGAAGCTCCATTTAGAGAACGTGTAATAAGCTCTAAAGAAACCAAGGAAATTTGGTTGTATGGACTAGATGATGACGATCAGTTTGTGGTCAATGGTTCTGGCAGTAAACCTATTTTTACTCGTATTATTGGTGGGCAAAATAATGATGTCTATACGATCAATAATGGTAGAAAAATTAAAGTATATGACCATAAGAGTAAACCAAATACTATTGTTAAAAAGGGTGGAGCTAATTTTAAGCTCATGGATATTTATTCTAATAACACCTACGATTATGCGAAGAATAACAATGCAGTAAATCAAATTTTTCCGCGGATTGGTGCCAACCCAGATGATGGATTGCAAGTTGGATTTACCAACGTGTATACAGTAAAAGGGTTTAAAAATGATCCTTTCCAAAGAAGACACATCATTGGTGTTGGATACTATTTTGCAACACAAGGTTTTGATCTAAGTTATGCAGGAGAATTTGCGAATACCATCGGAAATTGGAATTTGACTGTAGCTGCACACTTTGCCAGTGAGAATTTTACTAGAAACTTTTTTGGATTTGGAAACGAAACCGAAAACTTTGACGATGACCTGGATTTAGATTTTAATCGGGTAAAAACGGGAGTTTTAGGAGGTAGAGTAGGTGTTGTTCATGATGGAATCTATGGAGGTAACGTTGCTATCTCTGTTGGAGTAGAAAGTATTGATGTAGAAGGAACCGAAGGCAGATTCATTACCGACTTTTTTGGAAGTACTTCCGATATATTTATGGATAATAGAGTATTTGGAGATGTTGATGTAACATATACTTATGCCGGGTATGATAATGCAGCCACGCCAACACGAGGAATGTTCTTTAAACTTAAAACCGGTGTTAAGAGTAACTTGGAGGATACAGATAGAACCTATGGGTATTTACATCCATCCTTAACATTTTACAACGCTTTGACCACTAATCGAAAATTAGTGCTTAAAACCATGGCACAAGGACAGTTTAACTTTGGCGACAATTTTGAATTTTATCAAGCAGCTACTGTGGGTGCTAGTACAGGTTTAAGAGGATTTAGAGAAGAACGTTTTTCTGGAAACAGCGCCGTAGCTTTTGGTGCCGATTTACGATATAGCCTAACCCGGTTTAAAACGGGCCTACTGCCATTACAACTTGGTATTTATGGAGGATATGATTATGGACGTGTTTGGGTCGATGGAGAAAGTTCTAATATGTGGCATGATAGCGTGGGTGGCGGACTTTGGCTGAATGCAGTTGACGCAATTTCTGGTCAGTTTGGATTGTTTAATAGCGATGAAGGACTGCGCTTCTCTTTTGGATTTGGAGTGAGCCTTTAACTAATCTAAGGATAAAACATATAAATTGCCACCGAATATAGCTGATCCTTCATCGGAGATGTATAATTCGGTGGCATTTTTAAAAGCGATACTTTCTTTTTGTGAATGATGGCCTAGTTTTATTTTTTCTACATTTCCTGAGAAAAAATTATCTTCCGTGTAATCTGAAAAGATCCAAACTTTATCATGACTAAGTAGTGCCACTTTGCCCGTAGGGTGATGAATGGCCGCTGCAGTAACCTGACAATTCTTTACCTTCTCACAGGTTTTGAACGTCCCAATCAATTCGGCTTTAAAATGACCTCGCTGAGCGGGAAGGCGATATAATTTTGTAATACCATCAAATTTACTACTCCGGTTTTTCGAAAAAAGATAGAAATGACCCTTGAAATAAATAAAGGCTTCGAGGTCAAAAGTTCGATTCTTTCTTTTCGGAGGAAACTTTTTTTGATCTTCAAAATAAAAAGTGGTTTGGGAAGCTTTAACCCCAGTAGAATGTTCAACAGCTGGCTGTTTTACCGTATAAATAACGAGGTCTTTTCTTTTGTTATTATTGTTTCCGAAATCACCTATATATAGATTGCCACTAGGGTCTGATGCTAGATCTTCCCAGTCTATATTATCAGTCTTCAGAAGAATGGATCTTTCAATTTTTTCAGAAGAAATACTATAGCCATATACGGTAGGTGCATTTCCAGAATCATTGACCATCCAGAGATAATCACTTTGAGGCAACATTTCCATACCACTTACTTCTTTTACCAAATTTGGTAATGAGGTTACCAATGTAAGTTTGCCATATTCTTGACAGCTTCCGTTTAATCCTATGATAAAGAGTAGTAATACAATTTTTTTCATGTGCTAAATATAGTAGAAACAGGGAAACATTCCCTTGTACGTTTTGAAAATTTATAGTTGAAAATATAACGTCTTGTTCAATGCTTGCTTATAAAAATGACAGATTTTTCTTATATATAAATGCTCATTTTGCAATTATAACGCCATGTTCAATGGGGTTTTGTTTATGCTATTTGTTGTATCTTTGGGCGCCTTAAAAGTTGAACCTAAATGAAGAAAGACCTGTCTATTGCCATTCGCGCTGCTATTGAGGCCGGAGAAGCAATTTTGGAAGTATATGCAACCAATTTCGATGTCGAGATAAAAGGAGATGACTCTCCATTAACCGTGGCAGATAAAAATGCCAATGACGTTATTAATCGCTATCTCACTACGACAACATACCCCATTATAAGTGAAGAAAACAAACAGCTGGATTTTTCGGAAAGAAAAAATTGGCACACTTGCTGGATTGTAGACCCATTGGATGGAACCAAAGAGTTCATCAAAAGAAATGGTGAGTTTACTGTTAATATAGCGCTTGTAGTTGATGGAAACCCCAAATTAGGAGTTATTTATGTGCCTGTCTCCAGAACACTATATTTTACTTCAGATGATGCCTCTGCCTCATATAAGTTGGTACTTGGAAATGATGACTCTGTAGATTTTATTTTCGAGAATGCTATTCAGATTAGTCCTTCAAATAAAAACGAAATACCAATAAAGATTGTGGGTAGTAGGTCACATATCAATGAAGACACGAAGCAATTCATTTCAGAAATTGAAGCACAACGAGAAGTAGAGATTGTTTCTAAAGGGAGTTCATTAAAATTCTGCCTAGTTGCTGAAGGAGAAGCGCATGTGTATCCTAGATATGCGCCCACTATGGAGTGGGATACAGCCGCAGGACAAGCAATTTGTCAGGCCGTTGGTGTACAGGTCATTGATCATACCACAAAGGAAGCTTTACGGTATAACAAAGAGAATTTATTGAATCCATATTTTCTGGTTACCACTTAATTATGGGAGCATATAAACAGGAATCACATTTACGTAGCTTAATCAAAGGGATATCTTGGCGGGTCATTGCCACCACAGATACAATTCTTATTGTTTTGCTAATAACCTGTTTGTTTGGGGAATGTAGCATTGAAAATGCGCTAAAAATTGGGGCATCAGAGTTCTTGCTCAAATTACTTATTTATTATATACATGAACGTGTCTGGCAAAAATTTAGATCGTCTGATGGAATTACCAAAAGGCAAACACTGTATAAAACAATCGTGTGGAGAATTCTGGCAACTACCACCACTTTTCTTATTTCGGGCGCCATTCTCAATGGTTTTGATGAAATCGCACTTTTCATAGCATTAACCGAGTTAATTACTAAATTTGCATTGTATTACTTTCATGAAAGGTTGTGGGTAAAGCTACCTTTAGGTCGTATACGGAATTTCGTTTATAAATTTGTGAAGCGATAATGCAAGAAAATATAGTTCCACATAGTTTTAACGTCACTAGAGAACAGCGCCGTGAAGCAAAGAATCACAATTCATTTTTGTTGTGGTTTACTGGCTTGTCCGGTTCTGGAAAGTCTACGATCGCAAATGCCGTGGAAAAAGCACTGTTTGCTAAAGGAATTAATACATACATATTAGATGGCGATAATGTGAGAAAAGGACTAAATAGTAATTTGTCATTTTCTCCAGAAGATAGAACTGAAAATATCCGCCGTATTGCTGAAGTAGCCAACTTAATGGTTGATGCAGGAGTGGTTGTTTTGGCCGCGTTTGTATCTCCATATATAAAAGACAGGGAGAATATTAGAAAAATAGTAGGTCTTGATAATTATGTTGAAATTTTTGTCAATACACCTCTTGAAGAATGTGAAAAGCGAGATGTAAAGGGGTTATATGCAAAAGCAAGGGCTGGAGAAATACAAAATTTTACGGGTGTTAATGCTCCCTATGAGCATCCTACAGCACCCGATATTGAAATTGATACAACAAAAGTTACGGTAAATGAAGGCGTTTCGGTTATTTTGCAAACTATAGCGCATAAATTAAGACATTGCAATGAGTAAATATTATTTAAATTATTTGGATGAATTGGAATCCGAAGCCATCTATATTTTGCGAGAAGTATGGGCTCAGTTTCAAAATCCAGTTATTTTATTTTCAGGAGGAAAAGATTCTATTTTAGTGACCCATTTGGCCAAGAAGGCATTTTTTCCTTCTAAGATTCCATTTCCGTTACTCCATGTAGATACTGGACATAATTTTCCGGAAACTATCCAATTTAGAGATTTTCTAGTTGAAGGGTTAGGGGTACAGTTACTTGTGGGCTCGGTTCAAGAGTCCATAAATGAAGGAAGAGTTGCTGAAGAAAAGGGTAAGAATGCAACGCGAAATGCATTACAAATCACCACCTTACTTGATGCCATAGAAAGCAATAAAGTTGATTGTGCGATTGGTGGTGGACGAAGGGACGAAGAAAAAGCACGTGCTAAAGAACGCTTTTTTTCACATAGAGATGACTTTGGTCAATGGGATCCAAAGAACCAACGTCCAGAATTATGGAATATATTGAATGGAAAGCATTTTGAAGGAGAACACTTTAGAGCATTCCCTATAAGTAATTGGACAGAGATGGATGTCTGGAATTATATAGCCAAAGAGAACATCAAAATACCCTCACTATACTTTGCACATGACCGAAAGGTAGTTTGGAGAAATGACTCGTGGATCCCTGTTTCTGAGTTTCTACGCCTAGAAGAAGGGGAAGAGATTTTTACTAAAAAAATTCGATTTAGAACATTGGGTGATATTACCATCACCGGAGGACTTGAATCAGAGGCCGACACCCTAGAGAAGATAGTAGCTGAGGTTGCTGCCATGAAACAAACAGAGCGTGGGAATAGGAGTGATGATAAGCGCAGTGAAACCGCCATGGAAGATCGAAAAAGGCAGGGATATTTTTAATAGTTATATATAGAAAAAATGCAACTAGAAAGTAATCAATTATTACGGTTTACAACTGCAGGAAGTGTTGATGATGGAAAAAGTACACTTATAGGTCGTTTGCTATATGATTCGAAGGCAATCTTCGAAGACCAATTAAAGGCTGTTGAAAACACGAGTAAAAAAAGAGGTCATGAAGGGGTAGACCTTGCGCTATTCACGGATGGTCTCCGAGACGAGCGTGAGCAGGGTATTACCATTGATGTGGCGTATAGATATTTCACAACGCCCAAGCGAAAGTTTATTATAGCAGATACACCTGGACATATTCAGTACACCCGAAATATGGTAACTGGAGCTTCTACGGCAAATGCAGCACTTATTCTTATTGATGCCAGAAATGGGGTTATTGAGCAAACCAAGAGACATGCCTTTATCGCATCCTTGCTTCAAATACCACATGTAATAGTTTGTATTAATAAGATGGACCTAGTTGAATATTCTGAAAGTATTTATGAAGATATTATCAATCAGTTTGAAGAATTTTCATCCAAATTGTACGTAAAGGACATCCGTTTTTTACCTATAAGTGCTTTAAACGGAGATAACGTTGTAAATAGGTCTAAGAATATGGATTGGTTTCAAGGAGCGCCGTTACTGCATACGCTAGAGCATATTCATATTAGTAGTGATCTTAATAAAATAGATGCTCGTTTTCCGGTGCAAACCGTATTACGTCCGCAACGAGAAGGATTTATTGATTATAGAGGCTATGCCGGAAGATTGGCAAGCGGTATTTTTAGACCCGGAGATGACATAACCGTTATGCCATCAGGATTTACATCAAAAATTCGATCCATAGATACTATTGATGGCCCGCTCAAAGAAGCCTATGCACCTATGTCAGTCTCTATGACGTTGGAAGATGATATTGATCTTAGTAGGGGAGATATGATTGTAAAGACGAACAATAGGCCAGAACCAGTGCAAGAGTTTGACGCTATGCTATGTTGGTTGCATAATTTACCAGCGCGTCCAAGAGCGAAGTATACCATAATGCATACGACCAACGAGCAAAAGGCCATGATTAAAAATGTCTTGTATAAAATAGATATTAATACATATTCAAGAGAAGAAGAAGACAAAGACTTGAACATGAACGATATTGCAAGAATCAAGGTGCGTACCACGCGACCGCTAATGATAGATGAGTATAGAGACAACAGAATTACTGGAAGTTTTGTACTTATAGATGACGCCACACATGAAACTGTAGCCGCTGGTATGATATTGTAATTTTTTTTAGGAATGTATGATCATCTCCCATAAGTATAAGTTTATTTTCATTAAAACTGAAAAGACTGCAGGAACTTCACTGGAGATCGCCCTTTCTGAATTCTGTGGACCAACAGACGTCATTTCACCCATAACAGATATAGACGAAAAAGTTCGAGCTAAATTAGGCTTTCGTGGCTCGCAAAATTGCGCCATTCCATTTTCAAAATATACCATTAGACAATGGTTGCGTTTTTTCGCTAAGGGTAAAAAGGCTACGTTTTATAACCATATGTCAATTTCTGAACTGAAAAGAATCCTTCCGAAGAATACATGGGATTCATATTATAAATTTTGTTTTGACCGAAACCCATGGGACAAAATGATATCTTGGTACTATTGGAATAATAGAAAAGGAGGGTTTTCAGGCCTTGAAGGTTTTTTGGCGGAAGGGTTTGGAGAAAGATTAAAAGGGTTTTCTTTATATGCCATAAATGATGTTGTTGCCGTTGATGATGTGTATAAATACGAAGAACTTTCAGAATCGCTAGACCGGATTACGGACCGATTAAAGCTTGAAAAACCATTAAAAATGCCTGAATATAGGGCGAAAAGTGAATTTAGAGCGCAAAAATCTGAATATAGGGAAATGTTTTCCTCAGTTACGAAAGAGAAAGTTGAGGCTATCGCGAAAAAAGAAATTGCTTTGTTGAATTATTCATTTTGAAACTTGAATCCATTGTCGAAGGCTTTTTACTATTTTGGCCTTTTAGTTTTTGAAGTTTAGTTACTAACGGTAAGACATAGAAACTAAGATATTTTGAAATTTTCTGAGTTGTTTAATAGTAGAGGATTAAAGATTGGTTCCATAGGAAGTTTGGGGATCAAATTTTTGGGCGTTATTCTTTCCTTTCTGGTGAGTGTGTTTCTTGCCCGTTATTTGGGCCTTACAAATTATGGGGTTTATGTGTTGGTATTATCCACTATTATTTTACTCACAATCCCACTTACTATGGGAATTCCATTACTCATTACTCGATTTATTCCTAAGTATGAAGTTGAAGCTAATAAAGGCGCTATTAAAGGCCTTTTAATTCGAGCAAATCAATTTATCGCATTAAGCTCTTTGATGTTGATCCTCATTTTTATAGTAATTTATTTCTTCGTCCGAAATGAACTCAGTGAGAGTTTAATAAAGACCTTTGCCTGGGGGATGCTTTTATTGCCTATAATGGGATATAATGAAGTTAGAGCAGCTACATTACGTGGCCTACGATACATTGTCCTGGGTCAATTACCAGATATTTTTTTAAGGAGTCTTTTTTTGCTTATTGGCATTCTTGTGTTCAAAGGGTATTTTGGAGACATGAAGCCCGAGGATGCCATGGCGTTGCATGCACTATCTGCCGGCCTTGCAAATATCGTGGCGTACTTACTTTTGCATAAAAAACTGTTTGTTTCATTAAAAGGAATCACCCCGATGTTTCACAGTAGAAACTGGATGCGAGAATCGATTCAGTTTTCATTTAATATGGGGATTAATAAAGTGAAAGTTCGATTGTCCACTTATGTTTTGGCGGCTATTAGTGGCCCGGCGGCAGTGGCATTGTACGAAGTAGCACTTAAAGGTTCCAAGTTGGTTGTTTTTGGTTTAACAGCCATCAACAGCGCTTTAGGACCGTTTATTTCCAGAGCATACGAAAAAAATGATTTTGAAGAATTGCAACGAATCATCACCAAGGCCACACGTGTAATTTTTATGTTCTCGCTTCCAGTAAGCTTATTGTTTATAATTGGAGGTAGCTATATCATTGATGTTTTCTACGGAGAAGAGTTTAGTGGGAGCTACATACCGTTGGCCATATTATGCCTTGGCCAATTAATGAATTCTGGTGCTGGATCTGTTGGTTTGCTTCTTAAAATGACAGGAAATCAGAAATATGTGCTAAAAGTGAATACAATTAATACCATTGCAAATTTATTGATTGCTATACCGTTGGTTATGTATTTTGACGTTATTGGAGCCGCCATAGCCTATGGGGTATTACTCATTGTGCAAAACGGTATTTTTGTATGGTACGCCTATAAAAAACTATCGATTAGAACCACCATAGTTTGATAAAGATAATCTACATTGCCGGTGATGGCAGATCTGGATCTACCCTACTGGAGGGTGTTCTTTCCAACATTACAGAGAGTATTTCTGTGGGAGAGTGTCATCGCTTTTGGAACCGATACTATCAGAAAGATACGGTTTGTGGATGTTCTGAGCCCATTGAACAATGTAATTTATGGAGTAGGGTTGATGCCCAACTTAAGGAACAGAACTCAACCTATGACGCCGAAGTAATGCTTCAGCAAGTCCGTGAAATTCAGCAATACCGTAATTTCAAGCGTATTCCGCAATTACTTGATTCACCTTCGTGGAGGGAGTTTGGAGATATTGTGAAAAGCTATTACCTGAATATAGCATCATTAACCAACTCTAAAATTATTATTGATAGCTCTAAAAGTATTCCCTGGGCGTATGTACTGCAACATTTAGATTTTGCAGATCTTCATATTATTCATTTGGAGCGAAATTTATCTTCGGTAGCAAACAGTTGGAAAAAACAGCTAGTTTTACCAGAATATACCTCTAAAGAAGTATTCATGCCACGAAAAAGCAACGGTGTAGTTCTTAAAAGCTGGATCAAGGTTAAATGGTTGGCACGTTACCTTCATAAAAAGGCTAGGATGGAACATTATCAATATGAAATGCTTTGTAGATATCCAGAAGATTATTTAAAGAGAATTTCGGTATTTATTGATGAAACAATTCCTCTAAAAAACCTAGGTTTTCAATACAATCATGCTATTGGAGGAAATCCAATTCGATTTAAAGTTGATAAAAAAATAGTCATTGGAAATTCTGAAAACTCCCTTGAAAATTTAAGAGGGTGGGAAAAGGTTTTTTTTGGACTATCAAATAAACTCAGTAAGATATTTATAAAATGATCTCTGTAGTTATTCCATTATATAATAAAGAGACAACCGTAGTTCAGGCCGTACATTCGGTGTTGAATCAAACAATGTCTACTTTGGAACTTATTGTGGTAAATGACAGTTCTACAGATGGTTCGATGACAAATCTAAAAACGATCAAGGACGATAGGATGGTAGTTATATCCATTCCGCACTCTGGTGTGTCTGTTGCTAGAAATACAGGGATTAATCATGCCCGTAATCAATGGGTGGCATTTCTTGACGCTGATGATTGGTGGGCCCCGGAATTTCTAGAAGAAATGATCTTAGCGATGGACTCATTTCCTGAAGAATTCATCTTTGCAAGTGGGCGAACCCATGTTTTTGAAGATCATAGTCTACGCTATAGACACAAACTCTTGCCCCATGAAGGGACTACCGATATTGTTGATTATTTCACAATTATTAGCAAATATTTACCCCCAATTAACTCTTCAAATGTGGTAATTCACACTACATTGTTTGAAGAGATAGGGGTTTTCAATCCTGAACAAAATAAGCATGAAGATCATGATCTGTGGCTGCGTTTAAGTGTGCGATATAATGCAATTCTTGTTAACAAGCCCTTGTCGTTTTATAGAAAAGTACAACGAGATAAATCTAATACTAGAAGCTATGGAGCTTCGGATTTTTGTCAATATCTTGCTACACTCATTGTCATTTCAAATCAGCTTGCGGGCGCGAGACATCAACATTTTGAAAAGTATTATTCAAAATTTGTGATATTCACATACGGAACCTATTATTGGGGCTATTCCAAAACTGAAAGAAGAATGGTATTGAGTTTATGTAAACAACTTCTTTCGGTATCTAATTATACAATGATTACCTTGATTAATTGGGTTCCCTTTAATGCATATGTAATTGCAAAGCGGCTACGATGATTATGGAAAACAGAAGGGTAAATCTTTTTTTAGTTGGCGCAATGAGAGCAGGAACGACCTCGCTGAGGCGTTTACTTACAAACCATCCTGACATCTACTTTTCTCCTATAAAAGAACCCCATTATTTTGCAGAAGAACTGCCCATAACCTTTTATGAACCTTCTCGTTTTTTCAACATCGATTCCTACTTTATAAATGATTTTCCTAACTATTTGCACACGGCAAAAGTTGATACCGATGAACATTATAGAAAGTTGTTTTCTTTGGCAAAGAAGGAACAATATTTTGCAGAGGCGAGCACGGGTTATCTTCATGCTCCCAATTGTGCTGAAAATATTCATGCCTACAATCCTGACGCAACTATTGTTATTATTTTGAGGGATCCTATTAAACGTGCGTATTCTCATTTTAACATGAATACAGCGCTGGGTAGGGAGACCAGATCTTTCGAAACAATTATTAAAAGAGAACTTGAGGCATATAATGGGAATGAACTCTCATGGGATAGTTACCTGCAAATGAGCAGTTATGATAGTGCAATAGACAGATATAAGCGATTGTTTAATAATGTAGTTGTTCTGAAATTAGAGAATTTAACTTCCAACTTTGATGAAGAGTTTGATCGATTGAATGCTCTTTTGAATATCGAACCACTACATGAAGTGAAGTTTTCACATAGAAATATTACTAGGAAATTACGTTTTCAAAGAGTGTTTCACACATTACGAAAATGGGGAGTTAAAGATTACTTTTCGACTCTTTTTAACTCAAAATTTAAGAGATGGTTATTTAAGGCGCTGAGCATCCAAATTTCTAAAGAAATACCCTTGTCAAAAGAAGTTAAGGATGAACTGGCCGTGATATTCCGTAAAGAGAGTTCCGGCTATTACTAATTGTTCTCTTTTGAAAGTGCTATAAATTATAAGGACATTGATACATAAAAGAGGGAAGGAGAACGGAGTTTGACCCAAACAATTGTTATTTTTGCATGCTATTATGTAGGTGTTTGAACAGATGCGAATTTCTAATGAAAAAAATTCAATGGATAACCTATGTCACAAATCGAAAAGATACAACCCAAAATAAACAATGAGTCAAATTAAAGGAGGGGTAGCGCTTAACTACCTAACCGTTTTTATTACAAACATCCTAGGACTTATTATCACTCCACTCATGATCAAAAAGATGGGGACCTCTGAGTATGGGTTGTATACACTTATTGGAGCTTTTGTAGGCTATTTGACATTATTAGACTTAGGATTGAATAAATCAGTAGTGCGTTTTGTTGCACTCTACAGGGCCCAAGAGGATAAGGAAAAGGAAGAAAAATTCCTAGGGCTCGTATTTCTATTGTATGTTGTAATCGCGATAGTCCTTATGGGGATTGGTATCTGGGGGTATTTTAACCTAGACGCGATTTTTGGAGCATCGCTTTCAGCATCAGAACTCTCCAAGGCGAAAATAATGTTCGCGATTTTAATCTTTAACATTGGTTTCACCCTTCCGGGAGGTGTTTTTGAAGGAATTTGCTTTGGGTATGAACGTTTTGTTTTTCCAAAGGCCGTGAGCGTGAGTAAATACTTGGTTAGAGCAGTAGCAGTGATACTATTGTTGGAATTTGGTTATAAAGCGATAGGAATTGTTATCCTTGATACCGCCTTAAACTTTCTACTGGTTAGTGTTAATTTGGTGTATGTCCTCCGAAAACTAAAAGTTCGTATGAAGTTTGCGTTGAAAACACTAGATATGGCTTTTCTCAGGCAAATTTTTAGTTACTCTATATGGATTTTTGTTTTCGGACTTATCTATCAATTCCGATGGAAATCTGGACAGGTGATTTTAGGAATACAAACAGACACCTATGTGGTAGCCATCTACGCTATAGGTATTATGTTAGGATCCTATTATGGAACTTTTTCTACGGCCATTACAAATGTATTTTTGCCTAGAGCCGCACGTATGGCAGCCCTTAAATCTACAGGGGAAGAGCTTACTTCTATGATGATAAAAATTGGGCGGCTGTCTTTGTTGGTGCTTATGTTTATTTTGAGCGGATTTTTATTATTCGGAAAACAATTTGTTCTTCTTTGGGTAGGTGGCGAGATTGGGGAAGAGGGGAGTTATACCGCCTGGCTGATTGCGTTATTATTAATGGTTTCTTTTACCACCCCATTGGTTCAAGGTTTTGGACATTCTATTTTAATGGCGAAGTCAAAGCTTTCATTTAAGGCCATTTTATATCTAATCACATTACTTCTTAGTTTGGTGTTAGGTACATATTTAACAGGGGCCTATGGAGCGTTAGGAATGACCATAGGGTTGGGTGTAGGGTGGATTGTTGCTCAAAATATAATGAATGTATACTACCACAAAATTATTAAACTGAATATGTTTCGTTTCTACAAAGAGCTAATTGTAGGTATTATTCCTGTATTAATCGTTCTTGTTGGTATTGGATATCTAATCAATCTAATACCTGGAGACGGCTGGATCAATTTTGTGTTAAAAGGAATTTTATTTTCAATAGTTTTTGGTTTAGGAATGTTCTTTTTAGGTGTTAATCAATCTGAAAAGGAACTACTTACAAAAACTGTTTCACGAATAGTTAAGCGAAAAAATGAATAATCGAGTGTTGAAAATAGAAACAATTGATTTTTCCGAAAACGGTAAGCAAATAGATTATGGCTATAGCTACAGTAAGCCTATTTCGAAATTTTTTAAATCCAATGAACGTTTTTTTGCCACCTATGATGAAAACGTGAGCCTTGTTCCATTATCTATTGCGGTGATTCCTTTTTTAGGGAATATCCTTCCTATTTCTTGGTTTGCTGGTTTTGACATTCATGTCGAATCGTTGGATTCAGATTTTTACCAAGGCATCCTGCAAATAAAGGAAAAGTATGAGACGTATTATCCTCAATTGAAGAAACGAAAATCAACACTTGTCGTCCAAAACATTGTAGAAAACAAGTCAACTGGTACTGGAACAGGTTTGCTGTTTAGTGGAGGAGTGGATGCCTACACCACATTCTTACGACATATGGACGAAACTCCAGATTTAATTACTATTCTAGGAGCGGATGTTGAAATTGATGACCATAAGCAATGGGATATTATTAAATCGTTTAACGAGAAGGAAACATTACTTTCTGAAAATAGAAAGCGATACGCTTCTGCCAATATGAGAACGTTTTATACGCATCATGTTGACTTTTTATTGCCAAATTTAGGCTGGTGGGGAAAGGTACAGTATGGGATGGCCCTTACCTGTATGGCGGCACCACTGTCTTATATTCATGGCTACGAAAAAGTGTACATCGCTTCCACGAGATCAGTACACATGGAATTTCTTCCCTGGGGTTCAATGCCTGAAACCGACAATCTAATACGTTGGGCAGGGGCCAATGTGATTCATGATGCCTATGAGTTGTCTCGTTTTGAGAAAACCGAATATATTGTAAAAACCCTAAACAATCTTCAGAAGGAGGCTTCTGTGCGAGTGTGTTATTCTGAAGCTAATGATGGTCTTAATTGCTCAAAGTGTGAGAAATGCCTACGAACCATATTTAATATTATGCTGTTGGGAGATAACCCTAGATCATATGGGTTTAAGGCCGATGAAAAAGTGTATGCCAAACTCAAAGCCGTTATTAAAAATGGGTTTAGAACCAGCGGGGTTTTAAATTACTGGACAGAACTTCTTGAAAAGGGAAGGGAGACTCAAAGTATTTTTTATTTCGAAAACCAAGAACAAGAAACACGAGAGTTTAACGAGGTGCTACGCACTATATCGAATAGCTGTGACATTGGGGTGGTAAAACCTTCAAAATGGGCGGTAATAAAATTTAAATTGATTAATAGAAATCGAAAGTTGTTCAATTACTACCTTTCGGTACGAAGAAAGTTTAATTAAAAGGAATTATTGACGAATGAAATACGGATTGTTATCGTATGTGGAGAACAAGAGGTTTTTTAATGTTGGAGACAATATTCAAAGCCTAGCGGCTAGGCAATATTTGCCAAGAGTAGATGTGTTCTTGAACAGGGAAAAACTTGGTGATCATGGGGATGCTGAAACAAAATTGATAATGAATGGGTGGTTTACACACAATGTTCATAATTGGGTGCCTTCGGAGAGTATTCGTCCGTTATTTACATCCTTTCATATTAATAATACGGCGGCTCCACATATGCTCACAGATGATGCCATTGTGTATTTGAAAAAACACGAACCTATTGGGTGTCGGGATAATTTTTCAGTAAAAATTTTGAAGGAAAAAGGAATTGACGCCTACTTTACGGGCTGTCTTACTCTTACTTTGGATTCATACAAAGTGCCAGATGTAGAGCGAGGAGATGCTGTTTATATTGTAGATCCATTGTATAATTATCCAAGAAAGAATAAGGTGTTTTATGACTACAAATCGATCATACGAAGTGTTTTAAATGGAAAACTATTTCAACTGGGGAAACAGAAGAAGCACCTTTCAAAATTTGTATCTGCCTCTCTTTTAGAAAAAGCAATCTATATAAATCAAGAACCTCCTGCTCAGACCTATTCTGATTCCGAAAAATTTAAAATGGCCGAAGATCTATTAAACAAGTATGCTCGAGCCAAATTAGTAATTACGTCAAGGATACATTGTGCCTTGCCATGTCTAGCTCTGGGAACACCTGTCATTTTTGTAAATGGTTTTGATAGCTTTGTGGACTCATGCCGCTTCGATGGAATAATTGAATTATTTAATAGAATAGATATAAACTCAAAAACGGGTGTGTGGACTTCTAATTTTCCTTTGGAGGGAACAATAGACGATACACTTTCAGTAAAGAACAAAGAGTTGCATCATAAGATGGCAGATCACTTAAAACAAGTTTGTACTGCCTTTATAGAGGGTTGAAAGGATGACTATAGTTTTTATTGTTAATGGAATAAGCGGTAGTGGTGGACTTGAAAGAGTACTATCCATTAAAACCGATTATTTGATACAGAATTATAGGTATAAAGTCCATATTGTATCACTATTTGAAGCAACGTTAGAGACGTTTTATCCATTTCATGAAGAGGTACGGTTTCATTCGATAACCGATACCGTTCCAAAAGGGAAACTTGCTAGAATTTTTGGTCCTCGAAAAGAGTTGAAACAACTGTTGTCGAAGATAAAGCCTAAGGTAATTTCGGTGTGTGATGATGGGCTTAAAGGCTTGTTCTTTCCAATGATATATGGCAAAGAAACACCCATGGTTTATGAGCGCCATGCTTCAAAAAAAATATTTACACAAGGAGCAACGGGCTTACTAAACAATATTCGATATCGATGGTTCAACATACTTTCAAACAGAGGAGCAAGAAAGTATGATGCATTGGTAGTACTTACTCAGGCTAATGCAAATGAATGGAAAGGGAAGAACATCAAGGTCATCCCAAATCCATTGAGTTTTACAACTTCTGAAAAAAGTACACTTCAAAATAAACGGATCATCGTTGTAGGTAATCATAGCTACAACAAAGGGTATGATCGGTTGCTAGAGATATGGAAAGTAGTTCATGAAAAACACCCCGAATGGAAGTTGGATGTTTACGGAAAAGCGCAAGATAGAAGCGTTGTAGATCTAGCCGACGCTATGGGTTTGTCTGATACAGTTTGTTTTTACGATCCTGTAAAGAATATTCATGATAAGTATTTAGAATCTTCTATTTGTGCAATGACCTCACGTTCAGAAGGCTTTGGGATGGTATTAATTGAAGCCATGAATTGTGGCGTACCCTGTGTTGCGTTTGATTGCCCCAGTGGCCCTAGAGATATTATTAAAAATGAAATGGATGGTTTTCTAATTGAAAATGGGAATATCAAAAACTTTGCTGAAAAACTAAGCTTCTTAATCGAAAATGAAGAAAAAAGAATCATCCTGGGAGCAAACGCTAGAACAAATGTAGCCCGTTACCATGAAAGCTTTATTATTCCGCAATGGAATGAACTTTATAAAAATCTAGCAAGACCATGAATAAGATACTGATAATTATACCTTATGGAGGTGTGGGAGGTATTGAACGTCTTGCCCTAAATTTTTACCATTACTACAAAGCGGTAAAGTATGATGTTAAAGTAGTAAAGATAGTACAGCAAGAAAATGACATAGTACGTTTTGGCGATGACGAATTATACTTAAGCAGGCAAGATTTTAGTACCATGAGTAAGGGCAAAAGATTACGGTTTTATACCAGTGGTCCAATGCAAATTCGCAAGATTGTTCACAGGTATAAAATAACACATTCTATTGCTCTAGGGGATATGGCCAATTTATTTAGTAGCTTATCTTTTTCCAAAGAATATAAGGTTGGTAGTATTCATTCAATGAAGAGCTTAGAGTTTTCCAATCCATCATTCTTTAACAAAGTATCCAAATTTGGCTATAGATCTTCGTATCGGTTTTTAGATAAGGTGGTGTGTATTAGTAAAGCCATAAAGGAGGATTTACTGCAAAATTGTGGCTTTGCGTTTCCGAAGAAATTAGAGGTGATTTATAATCCACACGATATTAAGAATATTAAGAAACTGGCAGAAGAACATATAGAAGAACCCATAGAAAAGAACTTGTTTAAAACTCCTATAGTGCTGTTTCTTGGAAGGATATCCACGGTAAAGGCCCCATGGTATCTGCTGAAAGCTTTTAGTTTAGCGGTTCAGAAAGCTCCCAATCTCAGGCTTGTTTTTTTAGGAGATGGGGATACGGAAGTTTTAAACACTCTTAAAACTATGATCGCAACAAGAGGGCTTGAAGAAAAGGTTGTATTCTTAGGAAGAAAGGCAAACCCCTATCCCTATCTTGCCAAGGCGAGGGTGCTGGCGTTGTCCTCTTATTATGAAGGAACCCCCAATGTGATTGTTGAAGCCATGTCCTTGAGCGTTCCTATTGTTACCACAAAGTGTACTGATGGAATTGAAGAGCTCATGGGTACAGGACACCCTTTAAATGGTGTTACAGACACTTTGTACACAGAAGTAGGGATTATAACACCTAGCGTATTTAAGGGAACCCTTGAAATACCAAAAGACACAATATCATTAAGCGCTGAGGAGATATCACTGGCGCAAGGCTTGCAAGAAGTGGTTAACGGGCGGAAGTTTTATCGTAATTTAGACGAATTGCAAAAACTGCTTCAGAAATTTGATCTTGAAACTGTGGCGAATAGTTATTTAAAACCTAGGGATGTTTGATTTTGTTCCGATAGAATACTATACACCTATCTTTTTTTACTTTATACTTTTGGTAGTATTAGGTGTTGTTTTGCACGCCAATATTCTACCAATGGAATCCCAAAAGAACTACCAATTCATTAGTAATGTCTCTATGGTCGTTTTTGTTTTGGTAATATTTTACATGGGATTTAGACCGATTAGTGGTGCCTATTTTAGTGATATGGGAATCTATGCCAAGCGCTTCCTTAGGTATCAACAAGGATTGCACCTAATTACATCTAAGGATGTTACCTTTCAGTTTTTTATAAAAATGATGGCCTATGTATCAAGTGTAGAGTTCTTTTTCTTTACCTGTACGGTATTATATATAGTCCCACTTTTTAGAGCTACCAAAAAAATGTTTGCTGAATATTGGGGGTATGGATTTCTCATTCTGGTAGCGTCCATGTCATTTTGGTCCTACGGAACTAATGGAATTCGAAACGGAATTGCTACCTCACTCTTTATCTTGGCACTAATACATATGAATAAAAGGGTACTGTTTGTAGCCTTGTTGGTACTAGTATGCGCAATTCACAAAAGTATGTTGCTCCCAGTATTGGCACTGGTAATAACGTTTTTACATAATAATCCGAGATCCTATTTGATATTCTGGTTTTTGGCAATACCCTTGTCGCTGGCCTTTGGAGGGTTTTGGGAAGGACTTTTTGGAAGCCTCGAATTTGATGATCGTTTTTCGTATTTCACAGACGACACCTATGCAGATCAGTTTAGCAGCGTAGGATTTCGATGGGATTTTGTACTATATAGCGGGATTGGAGTTTTTGCCGGTTGGTACTACATCTACAAGAAAAAATTTGATGACGTATTCTATAACCGTTTCCTAAACGTATATTTGCTTTCCAATGCATTTTGGATATTAGTGATTCGGTCAAGTTTTTCAAATAGGTTCGCGTATTTGTCCTGGTTCCTTTTAGGATTGGTAATTATTTACCCGCTTTTGAAACGAAAATTATTTACGCATCAACATCGTGTAATAGGCAATGTTATGCTACTGTATTTCCTGTTTAGTTTGGCCCTAAATGTTATTTTAAAATAAATGACCTTAACTGTATTTACACCTACATTTAATAGAGGTTATGTCTTACCTCAGCTTTATGAAAGTTTGACAAAACAAACCTCTCGCGATTTTGTTTGGCTACTCATTGATGATGGTTCTAGCGACAACACACGGGAATTGGCCAATCAATGGATTGCGGCAGGAGAAATTACTATTGAATATCATTTCAAAGAAAATGGAGGAATGCATACCGCACATAATTTGGCCTACGATCTAATGAATACCGAATTAAATGTGTGTATAGATTCTGATGATTTTATGCCAGACGATTCTGTGGCTAAAATTATTGACTATTGGAATAAAAATAAAGATGAAAATTACGCCGGAATACTTGGATTGGATGCTTATAAAAGTGGCGATATAGTATCCAATAGAAAATTCCCGGAAGGACTTAAAGATGGTAAGTATTTTCAGTTGAAAGGAAAATATGGCCTTAGAGGAGATATAAAGTTTGTATACAGAACCGAAACCATAAAGAAATATCCACCGTACCCAGTGTTTCCAAGTGAAAGATTTGTGCCATTAGGGTATAAATATTTGCTTATAGATCAGGATTATGATATGCTGTTTTTAAACGAAGTGTTATGCATAGTTGAATATTTGGAAGATGGATCTAGCAGAAATATCTTCAGACAGTACGTTAAGAATCCAAAAGGGTTTGTTCATGAACGTAAAGTGCGTATGAAATTGGGATACACCTTACGAGAGCGATTTATGAATTGTGTTCACTATGTTTCAAGCAGTATTTTTCTTCGGAATGGGAACTTTTTAAGCGAGTCTACTAACAAATGGCTCACGATATTAGCTATTCCGTTAGGGATTGTGTTAAATATTTATATTCGAATTGTTGTACGAAAATCTCAAAAATAATTAAGCAAAACAGGAGATAGCCAATGAGAATCTTGCAAGTTTCAAATAGTCTTGCGACGGGAGGGGCAGAGAAGTTGATCATCGACTATACTCCAAAAATTGTCGAAAAAGGAGTGGAGATGGATGTGCTCGTACTTAATGGTGATAAGCACCCCTTTCTCGAAAAACTAGAGAAAACAGGCTGCTGTAAGATATTTAGTTTGACCAGTAAATCTGTCTATAATCCTTTCTTAGTTTTTAAATTGATTCCGTTTTTAAAAAAATATGACCTCATCCATGTTCATCTTTTTCCAGCACTGTATTGGGTCTCGATCGCCAAATTGATCTCTTTTTCAAAAACAAAGATCGTTTATACAGAGCATAGCACCTATAATAGAAGAAGAGGGAATTGGCTTTTTAGTTTTCTGGATAGAATTGTGTATCACCAATACCAAAAAATCATTGTTGTTTCCGAACAGGTGAAAGCATCTTTGCAAGATCATTTGCCGTTGAAATCTACACGATTTGAAATTATTCCGAATGGAATAGCTATTGACAGCCTTAAAAATGTGCCACCGCATCGCAGAGCCGATTTTAACCTTAATAATGATGATAACCTTATTATTCAGGTATCACGATTTTCAAAACAAAAGAATCAAACCCTGCTCATAAAAGCAATCCCTCATATGAAAACGCCTGTCAGACTACTTTTTGTTGGTGACGGAAAGTATATAGAGGATAGCAAAGCCTTAGTGAAGAAACTACACATGGAGGATCAGGTACTATTTTTGGGCGTCCGAATGGATGTCGATAGATTGCTTAAAATGTCAGATGTGTTTGTATTATCTTCACATTATGAAGGACTTTCAATTTCAAGTTTGGAAGCAATGGCCTCGGGTATTCCGGTAATAGCTTCAGATGTACCAGGGTTAAATGATTTGGTAAAAGGATACGGTATATTATTTCCAAAGGGTGATGAGAAATTATTGGCCTTAGAAATTGATAGATTATTTGAGGATTCTGAGTATTATAGAAAAACAGCTCAAAGTTGTATGGACAGAGCGGAGCAGTTTAGTATTACCAATACCATTCAGAAACACTATAACTTGTATAGAGAGATATGCTTAAATCCAAGTTAATAAGAATTACCACTGTTCCAGTATCCTTGGAAAAACTTTTGGAAGGTCAATTGGCCTTTATGAAAGAGCATTTTCTGGTTACCGCAGTTTCTTCACAATCAGATAAACTTAAGGAATACGGAGAAAAGGAAGGTGTTAATGTGTTCCCTTTGGAATTAACCAGAAAGATAACCCCATATAGAGATGTCAAAGCAGTGTACAGATTGGTGAGCTATTTTCGTGCCGAAAACCCAACTATTGTACATACACATACTCCTAAAGCCGGTATCGTAGGAATGATGGCGGCGTATTTAGCCAGAGTGCCTATTAGATTGCATACGGTGGCTGGACTTCCTTTAATGGAAACCAGAGGGTTGAAACGATTTGTACTCATAGTAGTAGAGCGCTTAACCTATAAAATGGCAACACATGTATATCCCAACTCTAAGGGCTTGTATGAGTTTATTTTGTCTAAAAACATGGTACCGGAAGCGAAGCTTACAGTATTAGGGAAAGGGAGTAGTAATGGAATTGACACCGCTTACTTTTCTAGAGAGCACTATTCGAATGCCGAAATTCTTGCCAAAAAGGAAGCATATAATATTCCAATCAACGACTTTGTATTTTTATTCGTAGGTCGCGTTGTTGGAGACAAGGGAATAAACGAATTGGTAAACGCTTTTAGTGAACTTCAGAAGAACCAGCCCAACTGCACTTTGCTGTTAGTAGGCCCCTATGAAACCGATCTTGACCCAGTTCTTGATGTAACCAGAAAAGAGATCTCAACCAATCCAAAAATAAACGCAATAGGGTATGTCCAAGATGTAAGGCCCTATTTTGCTATGAGTGATGTTTTGGTTTTTCCTAGCTATCGCGAGGGCTTTCCCAATGTGGTAATGCAGGCAGGGGCTATGAAACTTCCTTCTATTGTGAGTGATATTAATGGTTGCAACGAAATTATTGCTCACGAAAAAAATGGACTTATTATTCCGCCTAAAGATAGCAAGGCCCTTCAAAATGCCATGCTTAGAGTGATGCAAAATGAATTGGAACGACAGTTATGGGGTGAAACTTCTTGGCAAATAGTCTGTGACCGGTATAAGCGATCTGAAATTTGGCAGCTAATATTAGCCGAATACCGTCGTCTGGAAACAAAGCTTTAATATCTTTGCAGGGTGTATAGAAATGGGTTTAAAACAGTATTGGATTTTATAATGGCATTTATAGGGTTTCTGTTATTCCTACCTGCCTTTATTCTAATAGCCCTGTTATTGGGAATAGCTAATAAAGGGAATCCATTTTTCTTTCAGAAAAGACCTGGGAAAAATGAACAGATATTTACGATCATTAAGTTTCGAACTATGAGTAATGCCAGAGATGACCATGGTAGTTTACTGCCCGATGACCAGCGCTTAACTGGAGTCGGAAAATTTGTTCGTGCAACCTCATTGGATGAGATTCCGCAGTTTTTGAATGTCTTGAAAGGGGATATGAGTGTAATAGGACCCCGACCCCTATTACCCGAATACCTTGAATATTATACCGACTTTCAAAAACAGCGAAATTTGGTGAGGCCAGGAATTACTGGATATGCACAGGTCCATGGAAGGAATGCAATAAGTTGGGAAGAGAAATTTGAACACGATGTTTTTTATGTAAATAACATGTCCTTGAGTTTGGACCTGAAGATTTTATTAAAAACGATTCGGAAAGTAATTAGCTCTGAAAATATTTCTCCTGATGGACAGGCCATCATGCCTAAGTTTTCAGAATATATGCAACAAAAAAATGCCACAAAATAATATGAAGAAGCTATTAGTTACAGGAGCGGGAGCACTACTAGGGCAAGGTATGTTGAGGTGTCTACAACCCTTTAGATCAAAGTATACGATCTATACCGCAGATCCTAGTCCTTTGTCTTCGGGACATTGGTTGGGAGATAAGGCGTTTCAACTTCCGTTTGCTGATAGCCCAGATTATGTGCCAGTTTTGGAAACAATCATTTCGCAGACGGATGTCGATATTATTTTGGTAGGTACTGATGTGGAACTACCCATTTTCGCGCAAAAACAAGAATATCTTGAGCGCACTTACAATTTAAAAGTAGTTGTGTCCAATGAAAAGGTAATTGAAATTGCAGATGATAAATATAAAACAGCACAGTTTTTAAAACAACATGGTTTTTACTATCCAGATTCTGTAATGGCCAACGATATTGAAGCCGTATCGTCATTTCAGAAAAGAAACGCATTTCCTTATTTTGCCAAACCGGTAGATGGAGCGCGTTCCAAGGGGCTTGTTGTTATAAAGAACACGAAGGAGCTTGAAGAAGTTATTACAAACCCTGGGAATTTGGTTATTCAGGAATTTTTGCCAGAAGATGATGGTGAGTTTACCACGGGCGTTATCGTAACTCAGGGAGTATGTAATGCGGTGATAAGTCTAAAACGAGACTTGCGAGATGGAAATACATACAGAACCTACCGAGATAATACCACAAGCCGTTTTGATGATTATATTAAAAAAGTGGCTGAAAAACTGCAAGTAGAGGGCCCCTGTAACTTTCAATTTCGAATAAAAGATAATACTCCAGTAATTTTTGAGATCAATGCCCGATTTAGTGGCACAACACCTATTCGGTCGTTTTATGGGTTTAATGAGGTAGAAGAGTATATTACTTATTTGACAGACGGGATTGATATTAAACAACCTAGTCTAAAAGACGGAACTGTATTCAGAACTTTTTCAGATTTATTTATTGAAAATGAAGAAATTACACAAGTTTTTGAATCAACTAAAACAACGCCAAAATCTATATATCACCCTTTTAAGCTTTGAGAAAAAAAATCGCAATATTTGGTGCAAATGGTTTTCTAGGAAGGCAATTAACAAGCTACCTTAAGAAAGAAGGGTACGACGTTGTTACCATTTCCAGAACAGGTGATGTTGATATACATCTAGATGTTACCGATAGTTCAGCTTGGAAGCAACTCACTCTGACTCCCGAGATTGTGATTAATTGTGCTTCGATATTGCCAGGAGGTGATTTTTGGGATGAGGCATACCTAAGAGAAACATTTGAAACTAATTTTTGGGGAAGTTATTACATGGCGCAATGGATAAGAAGAACTGCGGAGGTGCAATTTGTACTTAACCTTTCAAGCTTAGCAGTGATAAACAAACCATGGCCAGAAGGAGTTACCGAAGAAGAGAACACCTATCCTTTTTCTGTCCATCAAGGATATTGCATTTCAAAACTGAATCAGGAACTGGTCTTTGCTACCATGTCACAAGACACCTCGGTAAAAGTATGTAACGCTAGGTTGTCTGCACTGTTTGGCGCTACAATGAAATGGTCGGGTGTAATGGCCCAATTTATAGATAAAGCATTGAACAACGAACCACTAGAAGTTGTAAATGGGGATAAGGTATCGGCAGATTTCCTTTATGTAGAAGATGCCTGTGTCATGTTAGAAAGAGTTATTCGGAATAGGGTAGAAGGAATAATAAATGTTGCTTCAGGGAAGGAAATATACCTACTCGATTTGGCAACGCGCATTTATGAATACGTAGGAAGCGCAACCCATTTAGTACGCAACCGTACCGAAGAAAATGCAGAACAGAACAGGACGGTTATACGTATCGAGAAATTAAAAGAATATCTTGAAAATGGATTCGAACCCAATATAGAGAAGGGGTTAAAAGAAACAATCAATTACCGGAAGCTAAACATAATTAGGTAATGCGAGTACTCATCACAGGAGACATACACGGAAATTTACCAGCTTTAGAAAAGTTGCTTCATCAAGAAAAAAACGAATACGATGTATTCGTTAGCCACGGTGATGTGGTTAATTATGGGCCTTGGAGCAATGAATGTGTTCAGCTGTTGGAGACCTTAGATAATAAGACGCTGTTGATGGGAAACCATGAAGAAAACTACTTAAAAAGAGCCTACTTAGGTACGCATCCTGTGGCAAAAGCATTTTTTGAAATATGCCTTCCTGCATTCGAAGAGTTCGATGTAATAAAAAAATATAAGGAGAATACAATTGTAGGTGATTTTATGGTACGGCATACAATCGATGACCAATATATATTTCCGGATTCAGACCTTTCTGATCTAAACTTGGAAAGAAACTATATCATTGGTCACTCGCATTATGCCTTTGACCGGGAGCATAAAGGTAGGCGTATAATTAATACCGGAAGTTTGGGTCAAAATAGACAGTATATTAACCAAGCTAACTATGTCTTTTATGACCTTGAAACCAATGAAGTAGAATTGCGGTCGTTTGTATATAATGTAGAAGTAGTGCTTACTGAAATGAAACGGAGACAATACCCGGAAATATGCATAAATTACTATTCAGAAAAAGCTAAAAAATAAATGAACGCTAAGATATATCTTTCCTCTCCTCATATGGGCGGCACTGAGATCTCGTATGTTAACGAAGCATTCGATAGTAATTGGATCGCTCCATTGGGGCCTAATGTAGATGGATTTGAGGCGGCCCTAGAGCAGCATTTGGGCTATGGGAGCCATGTTGCTGGATTGAGTTCTGGTACGGCAGCACTCCATTTAGCACTTATTATTTTGGGAATTGAGCATGGAGATGAAGTGCTATGTCAGAGTATGACCTTTTCCGCTTCTGCGAATCCTATTGTGTATCAAGGCGCTATACCCGTTTTTGTGGATAGTGAAGAAGTTACATGGAACATGTGCCCTGTTCATTTAGAGAAAGCTATCGTAGATCGTATAAATAATGGATCTAAGCCTAAAGCGATTATAGCCGTTCATCTATATGGTATGCCCTTTATGGTGGACGAAATTGTTGCTATTTCAAAAAAATATGACATTCCACTTATTGAAGATGCCGCAGAATCCTTGGGAAGCACATATAAAGGCAGACCTTGTGGCACATTTGGAGATATTTCGATTCTTTCGTTTAACGGAAATAAAATAATTACAACTTCGGGCGGAGGTGCCCTCGTAACCAAGGATCCATTGATTAAGGAGAAGGCCATATTTCTATCTACACAGGCCCGGGATAATGCTCCACACTATCAACACTCCCAGATAGGGTACAACTATAGATTGAGTAATATTTGTGCTGGAATTGGCCGAGGACAAATGGAAGTACTCAACGACCGGGTAGCTTCGAGAAGAGCAAACCACAAATTTTATAGTGATATTTTTTCTGAAGTACAGAGCGTGCGTGTTTTTAGAGAGCCAAACGATGATTATTATTCGAATCATTGGCTTAGTTGCATTCATATCGATGAAACCAAGGCTGATTTTACGTCAGAAGATATCCGAACCGCTCTTTCGGAAGATAACATAGAATCAAGACCACTTTGGAAACCCATGCATCTACAACCCGTTTTTGAAAAGACGTTGTATTATGGGAATAAGATCTCTGAAAAATTGTTCCAAACAGGAGTTTGTCTGCCATCAGGCTCAAATATGAGCCAAGAAGAAAAAGAAAGGATTAGAAATATTTTACGGCAATTCGTCTAGATATTGAGTATATTTAGGTGCCAAATTTTACAGGTGAGAAAACTATTACGTCTTATTAAGCAGCTCTATAAAGGCGATAATAAGTTAAAACTACTTGATAAACGCTATTTACCGCGTTGGATAGTGGTTTTACTAGATGTCTTTTTGTGTTCTATTTC
>Ga0316205_10000890_pt1 | contig 43792 bp, 59 predicted proteins | sample 3monthpyrite_MG_FD_204941 | JGI IMG/M metagenome (GOLD analysis project Ga0316205, IMG submission 204941) | Microbial mat bacterial communities from mineral coupon in-situ incubated in ocean water Damariscotta River, Maine, United States -... | ecosystem: Environmental > Aquatic > Marine >...
AGATATACAAGGGCTTAATTCCTACAGCCTCTAAAATGATGAAAGCAAAGGATAACTGTGTTAATGACGTTAATTACCCTGTGTATGCTGGGATTAAGTATGATGGTAACTATACAAATGTTATTGTTCGTGATGGAGTTGCCTCGTTCTTTACTAGTGGAGGCCATGAGTATACTGTCCGTGATACTCATCCTTTTACAGATGTACCTAATGGAGTTTATTTGGCGGAGCGAATTGGTCGTGAAGGTAAACTCGGAGATAGACGATATGCTAACCTTAGAGGCTCCAAACCTATTCAATATAGTGTAGGCCATACCTTTAAGGTATTTGATTATTTGACTCTAGAAGAGTTCGAGGCCGATAAGGCCACCTATATGTATATAGATAGAATCGAGACTTTCCTACATTCAGATAAGATGCTACATTCTAGAGAAGAATTAGAGGCCTATATGAATGAAGTAGTTAAACAAGGGTATGAAGGTTTAGTACTTAAGCAACCTGACATGCTTTGGAGAAATAGTAAATCTAGGAAAACAGACTTTGCTAAATATAAACGTAGGCCTACAGTAGATCTATTATGTATAGAGGAGATAGAAGGTGAGGGTAAATATGACGGAGTTATTGGGTCTCTCTCCCTTAAAGATAGCCAAGGCCGTATTGTTAATGTGGGTAGTGGCTTATCTGACTCGGATAGAGTACAATTTGGCTCGTTTGTTGGTAGAGTTATTGAGGTAGAGTATGAGCAGATAATGGATACATATATTCAACCTACCTTTATATGTATAAGAGAAGATAAAACTAAAGAGGAGATAGACTAATGAAACTGTTTAAACTAAGTGAAATAGGAGCTATGAAGCTAAGACAAGTGGCTCTCCTGACAGAAGAAATTAAAGTTGCAGTAGCTAATGGATGGAACTACCATGCAGATGCCTGTAGGAAAGAGTTAGAACTAACTAAGTGGGAAGCCACTCATCCTCAGGAGGTGTTTAATGGATAACGTATATTTGAAACTTAAAAGGTTAGAAGTACCTAGCGGAAATGTATGGATGCAGGAGTCTTATGATACTAAAGGTAACTATATCGTATTTGATGGCTTTAATGAGAATATAGTTATTGTGAATGATGTAAATATGCCACCAATAGTTTCGGTAATACCTAGGGATACAATAGTCAAAGATTACCAAGAGGTACACCACACTGATATAGATAATGTCAATGATAACGTACTAGAAATGTACAAGACTTTATTGGATGTTCAGGCTAAGCTTAATACTTTCAACAATGGCTCAAAAGGTTTAGAGGATACTAACGATATATTAAAAGCTATTGCTATATCACAGAAACCTGAGCTAATAAAGGACATCTGATGAAAGAGCAAGGATATCAAACTAAGATAATGAAGGCTTGGGAAGCTAAAGGTGGATGGGTAGTTAATGGCAACTACACTAAAGCAGGTGAAGCAGACCTTCAAGGTGGATGGCCTGTATACTATGAGAAGGTTATCGGTCAGCATCAAGAGATAGTACTATTATACCTAGCTGTAGAAGTTAAAACAGAGAAAGACTATTATAGGGTTATGAAATGTATTAATGAGGTAGGCGGTGAGTATATCATAGTGCATGGTCAGACAGGGCTAAAAGAACATGAGCCTCTTCAAATAGCTAAGATTAACATGGTACGTAAACGTGGCGGATTGGCTATATTAGCCTATGATATAAAGCAAGTAGAGGAGTATGTAAATGCAAATAGTTAAACTAACAATAGTATACAATTCAGTGGTGATAGAGGTGCATGGTAAAGACCCTATTATCTTCAAAGAAGAAGATGAGAATACCGCAGTTAAACGGTTTATGAAAATGCAAGAGGACTTACCTACTCTAATAGAGGAGATAGTTCTTGGAGGGGCTTTCGAGCCAACTAAAGAAGAAGATGTCTATTAGACTACTTCTCTTTAACTATTAAGAGGACTTCTCCGTTCTCTACTTTCTTTTCAACTACCTCAAACTTTCTGTTTGAAGGAATCACAACCTCATCTTCGATATAAGTACCTTTAGCTCCTGCGGTAGGTTTATCTATTACATCATCAAACCCTAACTGGTTTCCTTTACCTAAATTAACAGGCTTAGATTTAAAGTCTTGGAACTCTATGAATACTTTAGGGCCTTTCTTACCTTGGAATTCCTCATTAGCAAACTGACTAGCGGTATTCTTATCTTTAGCTATAGAAGTAACTCCTTTAGTTTTATATGTCTCACCTACATCTAATTTAGCTAAGTCTTGACTAATCATTCCTCTAATAGCAGGTCCTTCATAGTCACCTTCTATATTCTTAAGAGACTTATCTAACTCAGTATGGTCCGCCCCCTTCTTATCTCCTATATAAGACTGTACCTTATCAGCATTTAGTTTATCAGGAGTATCCTTAGCTAATAAAGGAGGCTTCTCTGTACCCTTAGCTTTATAATACGCATCTATATCAGGAGTAGATAGTCCTTCCTCTTTAGCAAAGTGATGAAATACCTTATTAGGGTTTTTCTTCATCCATCTAGTGTACTTAGCTGAGGTCTCTACAGGAAGAGCACTTCTACCTATAGACCTTTCAAATATCTCTGTAGCTTCAGGTACAGATTTACCTTGAGATAAAGCTACATCTAATAGGTCTTTAGCCTTTTGTGCGGGACTAGTAGTGACTTCAGGAGTTATAGGAACTTCAGGTTCAATTACCTCAGGCGGTCTATCTACCTCTAAAGTTCCTCCTTCAGCTCTATTTCTAAAAGCCTCATCTACTCCTTTATCACTAGAAGGCTCTAAGTTAGGCGTACGTCCTCCTGTCTTAACAGAGTTAATGGCGGCCTCTACAGCCTCATCAATCTCAGTACTATCTAAAGCAGGGTCTGCCTGTTTAATCTCTAACTTAAGTTTCTCAGGTTGAATTTTACCTTCTTTTAAAGACTTCTCTATAACACCCACAAGCTTTTGCTCATTACTAGGTAATACCTTTCTAAAGGCTGACTTGATGATAGTAATCATAGTAGCATCCCTCTGTCCCCTAAAAGAACTACGAGTACCTGCATCAGGTAAGATATCATCTAATGACCCATCAGCTTTAATAGGTCTGTTGGCTTTCATATAGGCCGCCATATCATATTGATCGAATATCTCAGCATTCTTTTTAATCTGAGCCATAATAGGGTTTAATTCAGGTACCCCCTTAGCTAGAGCATCCTCATATACCTTAGGCCAATTAGTAGCCTGAGAGCCTTTATCAAATCTAGTATTCTTTTTAAATGCATCAGCTAGTGGGCCTGCCTTTAAGGCCTTCTCTACCTCTTTACTTCTAGCTGTAGTAGCCTTGATAACAGCAGTAGCAGCTTCAGGACTTTGGTCAATTGCCTGATGTATTAGACCTGTGGCTCTCTGATTACCTGTTTCAGCTACACCACGTATAGCATCTTCTAGAGTAAGTTGGCCTGATTCTGTACCAGTTTTATATGCCTGAATAGTCTCTTCAATCTGAGCATCATCTAAACCTGTCTCAGTTTTAATGGTCTCTATATGTTTCTTAAATTCAGGGGGCATTTCATCTATAGTAGTAAATCTGCTTTGTGCTATATTCTCAAAACTCTTAGCTAATTTACCTACAGTACCTACTACAGTACCTACTACTAGGGCCTGAGCACCTGCTTGTGCTTTATCAAATCTCTGTCCTCTAGCATCTGCATATTGAAATGAAGACTCTCCTAGCATTAGCTTGCTTACACTAGTAGGATTAAATGCCATCATAGCTGCCATAGGTATATGCCTAGTACCTGTCTGTAACATACCACCTGCACTATTAGGTCCATACTTATTCTCATAGTCTTGAGTACGTACCTCTAATTCTGCTTTAGCTAAATCAAGAGCTTCCTGCTCATCTGCCACTTCGATACCTAAAAAGTCTGCAATATCTAGTCCTACTTGAGATAATCCTGCCCCTAATTCAGCTAGTCCACGCTTAATAGGTTTGACTATATTCTCACCTGAAACATCTGTAGGAGCTGTAACTCCTCTACGCATAGCATCCAAGTCAGATAAATCTGTAGGGGTAGCCCCTTGAGCAACTAATTCATCATTAATTGCTTGCTTACTTTTCTCACCCTCTGCTACTCTACGGTCTCTATATGCTTTTAGACTCTCATTAGTAAAAGCCTTATTAGGCATCAAAGAATTCTCTAATTGAATAGATTGGTCAGGACTAAAAGTAGCTTTCTTTTCTTCTGCTAATTTAGCTTCAGCAGTAGCTGTTTGACTAGGAGTACTAGTCTCTCTCGGAGTAGTTAAGAAGTCTATTGCTCCCTCTTCCTCTTTAGGAGCAGGTACAGGAGTAACCATTTCCTCTAGGCCTTCAAAGTCAAAAGATTCCTCAGGGCCTTCTGTAGTAGCAAAGTTTTCAAGACCACTAAAATCCATTTCAGCCATTACTCACCTCCTCTAGAAGCTAACCATTTCTCATACCCTTCTTGAGTTAAACTAGGGAATTTCTCTCTAGCTTGCTCAAATGTAGGAATCTTAGTCTTCTCTATAGTAGGTAAAGGTTGCTTCTCTTCCGTAGGGGCTTCCTTCTGTGGTTCTTGCCTACCTTTACTAGTTACAGGCTCATACTGTCTAAACTTCATAGCATCATAGGGACTAACATCTATAATCTGTTTTGCATTAGTATCATTTACTTCCATTCTACCATCACGAAAAGCTGTAATAGCGGAGATAATACTGTTCTCATCTGCTCCTGCTCCACCTGTAATAATCTCATTATAGGTTCTACGTTCTGCTTCGGTCATTGCAAGACCTGTAGTAGTTTTAATAAAGTCAGTAATAATCAGCCCTGCTTTAGTATTAGCTTTAATAGTATCAATAGATTGTTGTACTTGCTCTTTTGATAACTCACCTTCTCCGAATTTACTACGTAACCATTGAACAGGATTAGCCACGAAACCTTTATCAAGGTCAGCTTCAGGGCCAACTAGTCTATCCTCGAATTCATTGAGCCACTTATTAACTGAGTTAATGACTCGTTGTGCCCCTTCCATTTCTTTACCTAATCTATCTGCTCTCTTGGTGCCTACTGGGCCTACATCTTTATGTAGTTTTTCTTGGTCTGCTCTAAGTTCAGATAGGTTAGATGTACTAAAGCTATTTGGGTCTTCTTCTCTATAGGTATCTATCTTAGCTCTAATTTTCTTTACATCCCTACCCTCTTTACCTTCTGCGGCCTCTCTAACACCTGTAGTCATTTTAGTGAGAAAGTCTTTTTCGGTATCTAACTGAGATTGTAATTCATCTCGTTTTTCTCCATGAGGCATAGTAGCTACCTTCTCTTCAAGAGATTTAACTAAAGCCATTTGGTCATCTTTCTGTTGCATAGCATCACGTCTACCTGACTTAACTATTGACTTATCTGTGAAAGCCCCTCTTAATGCAGATATGTTATCATTCATTGTTTGTCTAGCTTGAGAGGTAAGATTATCTAATTCACCTGTAATAACTGATGCACCTTGAACATCTATAATCTGACCATCTTGTCCTTTAACGAATGCTCCACTATTATAGATTTGACTCATCATTTCTTCATCTAGAGTATCTACATCAAATGTAGGGTCTGTCTCCTGTAGAAACCTACCCATAGCATTTTTATCTCCTATAGGATTGATAGTGGAGATATCTCCATACATTTGTTTAAGTTCAGGGTCTTGACTCATAGCTTTATTAAATGAAGTAACTGCCTGTTCAGGGTTACCATCAACTATATGCTCAAAATAGTTACTAAAGCCTTGGGTACTAATACCTTTCTTTAAGCCTATTTGCTGTTGTTTACGTTGAAACTGCTCTTGCTCATCTAGTATATTCTGTTGTTGCTCATTAGCAATTCTAGTAGTCTCTTGACGTTGCCCTGCTTCTATTTGCTGATTCTTTATGTTCTGTTGCATTTGCTGTCTCTGTAGGTCAGCTGTCTGCATTTGACTAGTATGTTGTTGACCTTGTTGAAAACCTTGAACTCCTTGAGCTAAGGCCTGTCCTAAAAATAAACTAGGCATTATTTTGTCCTTCATTGAATTTAGTTGGTATCTGTAGTGATTGAGATTTAGGGTTATTAGTTGCTCCGCCTAAAGCTCCGCCCATTACGGCTTGAGTGTCTCCACCTGTCATAGCTAGAGTAGGGTCTACCTGACCTCCACTAATCTTCATAGCTAGCTGCTGTAGAATCTCTGATATTTGAGCACTATGCTTAGACCCATACTCAGAAATCTGAAGTGAAGCTACTTGTAAGTAACTAGCAGGGTCCATTTGACCTACATACTGACCTACAGGTCCTTGTAGGAATGTTTCAAATAATAACTGATTACGTTCTTCGGCATTATTATATGGAACTGCTTGTACTCTAATATCAGCTTGAGAGAACTTGATATCTGTATCAGGGTCATTCAATGGGGTAACTATAATATTACCATTAGAGTCTTCCATGGCCTCACCTGTCTCAGGGTCTATTTCTTCTGCAAATATAGGTACTTGTATAGGTTGTCCGAAATTATCAGTCATACCTGTTGGTTGCATTAAAGGCTTATTTAACTGTGTATATCTGTCTCCATTAATAGGGTCTGCTACTCTAATTAACTGTGTAGCTGTGAAGTACTGTTGCTGTAAAGCTACAATATCTTTACCTATATTACGTAGCATAGCAGTAACAGATTTAACTATCGGTGTTAATTGACTAGAAGCCGATTGTTTCTGCATCTGTACTTTTCTACCTGAATCACTTGCAAAAGCTTGACCTAGGAAAGAGTCATTAATACCCATAACTGATTTAATTCTAGTTAGTGCATTATCTAAGATAAGGTACTGAGCCTGTACATCACGAGACATATCCTCTATTTTAATACCTGCTAAGTCTGCTACTTCTACTACTTGATTTACACGATTGAAGGTTTCTCTAAACTCTTCAATATCATCTACAGCGTTCTTTTCTACAAAGGCTTTATTGGTATTAACCAGCATTTGAATCTGAATAACTGCTTGGTTAATAGCTTTTTGAGGCTCTATAACTTCTCTAAACATACCATAGTATTCAGCTACATCACTCTTAAATGCTTTAGTTACTCTATAAGGGAACTTAACATTAAGATACGTAATTTCTTTCTTCTCTAGTATAACTTCGTCTGACCAAATGACTGACCAGTATTTACCTGTACTAGTATCTTTAACTATAGAATGTACTATAAGATAATTATGCCAATATCTATATTTACCTACGAACTTCTTACCGAATTCTCTTTCAAAGTCGGCATCTTGCTCACCTTCTAGGAAATTATCCTCATTAGCATTTAGCTCCTGAATTCGATTAGGCCATCTTAATTTAAACTCATCCTCATCAATCCATAGTGTTCTATGAATATATCGAGCATCAGAATAATCTTCTAGTCTACTCATAGGGTCTATACGAATCTGCCAAGGTGGTACACGAGTAAGTTCAATTTCATATACTTTACGACCGAACTCATCTGTAGCACCTGTAGGAACTACATTCTCATAACATACTGATAAACCGCTATGCATTAAATCTTGCTTTAGTTCCATTTCTACATCATCAAAGTCATTGTGGTATAGTGTATGGTCAACTGAATCATTTAATACTAGTGCAGATACATTAGAACTAGGATGAGAAGGGAATACCTGAATATCATTAGCTACTGTATCTAAATAACCTAACATAGCATGCGTAAGCATTTTAACTACGTTATAGGTCTCTACTGGTTGCCCTCTACCTTGAAGTACACTAATCTCTTCTGCTGTATACTGACGATTATGATACATGTCAATGACTTCTTTAGCCTCTACTTGAGAGTTGCGAAATACATCACTAGAGATTTTATATGAATCTTTAAGGTCTGCTATAATAGGCTTCATGAGTTACCGCCCCCAGTCCACCCACGTTGTCGTTGGGACTCTGTAGGAGTAAAACCTGGCACTTTAGTCTGCTCCATACTCTGAGCGGCCATTCCTAGAAAGTTACCTCCTGTTTGGAAGAAACCTCCTGCACTTTGCCCATATTGCTGAGAGAAACCTAATTGCATATTTTGTAGGTTACCTAAAGCACTACTTTGAGTACCATAAGATTGATTAATATTAGCTACATTTTGTTGCTGTTGTCCCATTCCTAAACCTAAAAAACCTGCTTGTTGTCTAGCTACTTCTTGGTCTGCTTGTGTTCTAGATTGAGATAAGGCATCTGCTCTACCTTGTTCTATATCAGATACAGCTTGTGCTTCTATTCCTGAGCCTTGTAAACCTCTTGAAGCTAAGTTAGCATCTACTTGTGCCTGTGCTCTATCGAAAGACTCATTAATATCTACATCAAATTCAGCTTTGAACTTGGAAGGGTCTAGGTTACTATAATAACTAGATAAGTTATCTTGTATAGAACCATAGATAGACTCCCATTGTTGTTGTTGATAGATATTAAATTCCATCTGTTCTCTAGACAACTGTAATTGCTGTTGTCCTAACTGTTGTGCATTACTAGCTGCTCTATCAGCTGCATCAGAAGCCTTCATACCTCCAATAATAGAGGCAGCTCCCATAGCTACTCCAGTTCCTACCATATTAACTCCTTGTTAATCTATAAAGTTTGCCTATGCAAGTATGACGTTTATCTAATACCTTTATATGCTCACTGTTAATCTCTGTAAGACCTAAAATGTTCCCTTCGTAATTAGCGAATAGGTAGTCATAAAAGTCTTTCAACAATTTACCTTTGCGATACTGTGGTTTAATATATACAACTAAACCAAACCATTGGACTAACTTAGGAGTTAAAGGGTCGTCCTCATTTCTCATGATAAACAGGCCCTTACCTTCTGTCTCTATAATAACATCATAAGCCAATAAGTAATCTTCTGCAACTTTCAAGTAATCTGAAGGGTCTGTAGAACAGTCCTCAGGTTTGAGTTCCATATACATTGCATAAAGCATACTAGCTACTACATTGATAGAATGTTCATTAAGCTCATCTAATTTTATTATCATATTTCATTATACCTGATTAACTTTAATTAAACCTTAAGGTCCTGTAGGTAACTAATTATACCTGCCGCATCAAGTCCTGTAGGTATTTCTGTTAACTGCTGTACTAGAGAATTATATTTATCTGCTATCTCCTGATTATACCTATCCTGTAAATTGGTGTCTTTAGAGGTACTAGGAGAGGTTAAGGTTCCTTTATTATCCATTACTCCTACCTTGTACAGAGTACTCTATACTATTCAGTATAAAAGAGCCTTCTACCTTAAACTCTATGAAATACCCTTTGTTTTCTCCATTGGGTATAGTGATACGCTCTATACCTACTTCTCCTACATTATCATAAGTGCCAGAGAATACAAGTTTACCACTAATAAAGACAGTAAATGTAAATGACCCCGAACAGTATATTCTAATTTTATCATACTCTTTAAGGTTAGCTACGGCCCCATCCGATAATCTACCTGATATATATAGTTGTGTCTTTTCCTCTAGTACAACTGAACTATTCTCAGATAGCAAACTAGAGTTATCACTCATATATAGATTACCATCAAATGAACCTATTCCTACAGCATCAGGTACTACTCTATTATATAAAGCACCTTTTGCTAACATATCTAATACAAGCATCCTACTTTCCTCATAGAGAAGATAGTATCTAGAGTCATTTACAGCACTACCCAAAGCTGTAGGTATTTTAAACTCTAGTTTATCTCTAGATATTTCACGTACTGTACCACCATTACATGTAGTAATACCTGCTTCACTGAGATATAATAAAGTACCTTCATAATTCTGTATACTATTATGAGATACACAGCCATGTTGACCACTGATTAATCTTAAGGTAAAATTACTTTCATTATTCCCTAGTATTCCCCATGTTTCATTAGCTGTAAATACCACTAGTCCGTTAGAGGTACTACCTATACCAGTTACTTCTTTTGGTAACTGAATGAACTGAAGAGTAGCCCATAAATCGGGGTCACCTAGATTACTATAATATACCTTAGTATACCCTTCGTTCTCATGAGCCGCACACCAAAATCTACCTACATGCTCTGTCATATACTTAGCTGTAAGTGGTGCCTCTGAAGTACCTTGCGTACCTAAAGTACCTCTCGGGGAAATAATATCATCGGGTTCATAATCTATATAAGAAGTAGTAGTAGATACTAGTTCTTTAACTAAAGTGTATTTAGTGAGATTCCCTCCTATTCTATATAATCTATAATAAGGTTTAGCATCAGGATTGGTGAAGTCACCTAGATTAGTAATCTCTATATTATTATTCTCTGTGGTGAAAGACTGAGAAGACTCAGAAGGAGCAGACTCATTATTACCGCCTAAATCAGAATAAGTCAATACATAAGTATACTCACCCGTAAGGTTATTGGTACCTATTTCTGAACCTGTATCCTCCAAAGTAGCCACATTATAAGTAATAACTCTATTATAATAATCTCCGTATCCCCAATAACTATTAGTTATTACAAAATACTCGGTAAGTAACGCCATTTCATTACCTATAATAACTATTTCTTTTATATATTCATCTGAACGTAAAGAAGGTCCAGGGGTAGTAACAAAAATATTAGCCACTGTATCATATGATAATATATCTCTAGAAGGGGTAATTAATCTAAATGTATTATCATTAGTTATAGAGTATTGGCCTCCTGTTTTCGTTCTATCAGGTATTTGACCTACCCCCGTTTTTGTAGTGGCTACTCCTGAGTTTAAGTTAAACTCTATTATATATGAATCTTTGGTTGTATTATCCGAATGAATGGTACTGCTGAAACTAGATACCATAGCATAATATTTACCATTAACTATAAATGCTCTTACATCATGGGTAGGAAAAGCAGGGATTACTCCGCCACCTATCAATGTATTACCATTAAAGGAATAGAATCTACCTCCTTTAAAATCAAACCAATAGGCTATATTATTAGTACTATTAATAAATAGTTCCTGATAGTGCTGAAAGAACCCATCATATATTTTGTTATTTCTAGACCCGCTATTAATAATAGCTTGAGGCATTTCGGCTAATACAGAAGGATTCCATATTCCTCCATCTTTTTTATATATATAATGAGTATCAGAACTATTAGGGAATTGATTAATACTCATACTCGTAGAAGTACTATGTACCAAACAATACTCTGTACTGCCTAAAGTAAAGAATTGGGAGTACCTACCTGAAGCTCCTCTAGGTAAAGCATTAGTAGGTGCATCATTATCATTAGTCCATTTATTAGTAGTAGGATTAAATACTTTTATAGGTCCAATAGTAGTCCTAGATGCAGGAGTCATTCCTACCTCTTCTGTCCTAGGGTACATAGAACGGAAGGGAGTAGTACCATAATTAACCGCATTACCTTTAAGAAAAGGGCCATATTTAATAGGTAGAGTGACCACAGAAGCACCATCTTCTATAGAACCTGGGCCTACAGGTAAAGTACCTACACTAAGGAATTTACCTTCTATTAAAGCATATAATTCATACTTCTTGGCTTCTGTGAAACTCATAGTTATTTTGGAGTCATTGGTACTTACGTTTACAGTCTGTGCATAAGTATATAGGTCATCTATTACTACCCTATATTCTCTATCTCCACCTTGTATTGTACCACCTGAAGCTACCACAGTAGAAAAAGTACTAGTAAGTACCTCTCCTTCAGGTTCTATAATAGGAGAAGACACCCCTAAATCTTGAAAAGTTACTCCATCAGTGGTCCATTTAGACTGAGTACCATTAGAGTAATATAATCGTCTATTATACTCTACATAGCTTCTATCTTCTGCACCTGATATAAATACACCATTAAATAAATAGAAACTCCTAGCCACACCTGCTTGAGAAACTACCATAGGTCTAAAAGGAGCAAGATTTCCTCCTCTAATCTCACAGTTCTCTAGTACTGTAGCCTCATCGGGCTGTACAAACTGAGGGGCCAATCTAGTACTAAGTCCTCCATCAAATACATTTAACTCAGGCATCTAGTTTACTTTATATATTTGAATAGATGCACAAGGTGCTTTAGCCCACCCAATTACCGTAGGAGTAAAGGCAAATATACCACCTGAGTTATTTCCTGTGCTATCTCTCATAATTTCTATGGTTACTACATCATTATCGGCTACTGTAATTACAATAGAACTAGACCAGGGAACTAAAATAGAAGAATTATCTATTTTGGCAGACAGGCTATTTCCTGATTGAGCCCCATTAATTAAAACCCTGTTTAATAGAATAGAAGCACTAGCTGTACCTGTTCTTCCATATTGAAAGAAAGGAGATATAATGTATCTGCCTCCTGTTTTAAATGTGATGGTCCCATCTACAGCTAAATCTATATGCGTAGTAGTTTGAGCTAAACCGAACTCTATTTGTAAAGGAGTATCTGTAACTGTAGGTTCTTGGGATAGGGCCTCACTCTTAGCTACTAGTAGTAAGGTATGGCTATCCTCTAATGAAGTAATTCTCTCGTCTAATGGGACTAAAGTTAAATCTACTGCATCTTTATCCTGCACAGCATCCCCTATTAATGCACCGCCTAAATTCATAGCCGTAATATCTCCACCTGCTAATACATCACTTAATTCTACACCTGCCATTTATTATCCTTTATCTATTAAATCTAACTGTTAAGCCATTATGCTGAACTTCATCACCATTATGGAATACTATAGAACTGGCCCATCCACTGCCTAGCCATCCTATTACAGAATCGAAAGAATATGTATAGGTCTCTATTTCTCCATCTGTAACTCTTGTCTCTCCATGATAAGGAGTCATAGCCAATCTATTAATGGCTCCTCCTGATTCTAAATCAGTAGCCACCCAACTAGCAGGGTACTCTAAATTAGCTATTTGGAAGGTGCGAATCTCTAATACATTATCTGCGTTAGTCTCATCTATAACCCATTCCACAAATACATCATGCCCTACAGGTCTATCTAGTTCTTCGTCTAATGCGGAACTTGTCCATCCATCTACAGAGCTAAATGTATATAAGATACCTTCTGTATGGATATATACCCTACCTGTGCTAACCTCAGTTTTCTCATTAATATCTAGGTCTGTTAGGTCCTGATTAGTATTACCTGTAGTAATATCCTCTTGCCCCCAAGTACCTGATGGGATTGAATTATCTATTACGGCTATATAAGTAATCTGATACTCAATAGCTGTACCCTCAGTATCTGCCCAATATAATGTCAGGTTATCCACAGGTATATCATCATCAGCATGATTAACTACTGTATCTACTATCCAATTAGGCTCTGACCAAATATAGGTAGTAGTGCTACTAGTAATTGTGATACCTGCATCTACATACTGAACTATTCCATGAGTAGCAGGTCTATTATGGGTAGCAACAGGATACCATCTTTCTACCCATGCTTGAGTATCTACGTCCCATATCCACTCGAAATGCTGTTCTTGATAAGATTCTGTATTAATCTGAACATATCTAACAGTGACAGGAGGTAATGCAGGAATCGCAGGTAACAATTCTTGATGAAAGGCCGCAGGACCTTCTACACCATCTACTACATAAGAAGGTACTTCCCAATCAGTGCCATTCCATACTAATACACCTACTACTTGCATGGTAGTCCTTATGCTCTAAATTGTAAGAGGCTTTCACGCTCTCTAGTATCTATATGTAACCAACTTACACCTAGTTCTATACCCTTTATATGAGGGTATATATCAGGATTATTAATTATATCCTGTCTTATTATATCCGTTTCATACTTAGAAAAAACTGAATCAGTGGCCTTAAATATAAGCTTTTTTAGGTCTAGAGAATGCTGAGAGGTCTTCGAGTACCATTTACTATCAGGAGTACGTAAGCCACTCCATTCTCTATCTCCTCCCCATAACCAATTATTAATCGTCATAGTACCTTCAGGAAATCTTTCCTTAATGGTATCTATAGAAGCTATTAACTTAGGGCATACAAAGACCCAAGCGTTCTGGCCATGAATGTCATATACCTCTTTAGGTATTAGCTCTTGAATCTCAAAATGTTTACTTCGCATTATGTTCCTTTAATTCATTTGCTAGGTGCCATCTATGGCCATTGGCCTTTTTTAGGTCCCCTTGTATATCATCAACTGCCGCCATTACAATATCTAATTTAGTACTACTAGATATTACATTCTCATTTACGTGATTAATTTTCTCATGTACCGCCCCTAATTGATGATTATCATATACCACATAACCTACAAACATACCAAATAGTCCTGCCATTACCCACATTAGTAATTTGATACGTTTATCATATACGTCTGCTAAGGTGTTAAGCCTAATAGAGAATGATCCCTCAAGGGCCTTGCAGGCTTTCTCTACTTTATCATCTACTGCTTTATTCATAGAGTCACAAGATGAATATATGGCTTGTTGGAACGCCTCATCATGTTTCTCTAGTGTCTTAACTCTATCCTTCAAATCTACGATAACTGTCTTAGCTATGTTTTTGAACTCTATTATAGCATCCTCTACTGCTCTTAATCTCACCTCTTGCTCATCCAACTTACTTCCCTTTAGTAATTATTTACACACTTTTGCTGATTCTCGGAGGTCATATATACACCTGAGTAGTTCCGATATAGTACCTTCTTTCAATGAACCTTGCTCGCTACAAAAAGTATCAGGTACATTGCATTTAACTGGCACGTCAACATACACAGGTCTATCCACGTAAACTGTTTTAGTACACCCACTAAAAATAACCATGCTTAATAGAATTAAGTATTTCATTGCAATCTCCTGTTATATTTCTATCTACATACTTGGTATGCCATCTATCTACATATACCCTAGCAGGCTCTCTATTTTCATACTCTATTACTGAGGTATCATAATCAGCTTTGAGTTTTTGTATAGCGTTATTCTGAATCTCTAGACTAGTTGCTAGTGCCTTATTATTAGCCTTAGCTACTCCTAATTGAATCTCTAGTAAATCTATATCTTTATTCTTATTGGATACTATAACACCTGTAACGGTCTGAGATAAAGCTAATAATACTGTGGACCCAATTAATATATCTTGCAACATTAGGTATCCTTTGGAGTTGTGAATATAATAGAGGTCACAAATGCTGTTAAGGCCCCTACAGACCCAAAGAAAATGTTAGAAAATGTAACAACTTCTTTACCCATTAAATGTAATGTAAACATGACTATAGTAAACAGGATAATATATCCTACTGTAATAGCCATGTAAACCTGTCTTATATATGCTTTAGTTTTTGCTTCCATTTTAGCCTCTCTACCAGTTATTTAGTGCATTTGATATTGGATAAGTTACATTGTTTATTTTCTCGTTAACTACAATACCACTACCTTCATCCAATGGAAGCCATGAAACACAATCTGCTATGTTTACAAGTGGGTTATCTGTTGTAGGTACTCCTAAGTCTTCGTACAGTGCTGTTGCTCTATTTTCAAAGTCGTATAGAACCTGTGTAGCTGTGAAAGTTGTATTCCACTCCTGTATTTGTCCTATATGTCCTTTATAGTACAAACTAGTTGTTCCATTATCATTTCTAGCACCAATTGTCATTCTCCACTTTGTACCAGTTGTAAATGGTGTACCCGTATGTGTATTGGTAGCTGTCTCAACTCCGTTAACATATAGTTTAGTTGTAAACGTATTAGGGTCATAAGTTAATGCACATCTATACAGCACCTTAGCTATTACTGCACCATTACGAACTGTACCTGTAATGTTATTGTTATAGAACATTCCATAGTTATATCCTGTGTAAACAGCTATTTCAGATAGTTGTAATGCTGTTAGGTAAGCAGTTAAATCCTCAGCAGTTTTTACTGTAAAGAAATAAGTGTATCCATTGGCTATTTGATTAGCACTAGTGACCGTATTACCTAACTCAATGAATTGGTTAACTCCATCAAGATATAGTATAGGCTCATTAGGGTCGATCTGACTTATGAATCCTGCTACTGAAGAGTAGTTAGATACACTTCTAATTGTTGCAGAATCATATGAATATATAGTGTTATTGGTTACAACAAACTGACCTATTGCATCAAGGTAAGGAAATACTTGTATAGGCTCAGCTAACAATGTGGTACTATCAATCCTACTAAGAGTCTTATCTGCTGTAGTTTTTAGAACTGCGTATAAATACCCATCTTCCCCCCAAGTTAAGTTACTACCACTTGCATCGTTATAGCCCCCTATCTCAGTCTTAAAAGATAGTACATTAGATTTAATTAATGAGCCATCTGCAATTAAAAACTTATATAGATGTGTTGCTGTATTAGCATCATTACTAGTAAGTAGGTAAACATTCTCTGCATCTATAGCTAGTTCCCCTGCTGTCAAAGTAAGAGCAACATCAGGAACTATCTCACGCTCAACAAGCTTAGTGTTGATATTAATAAGTGAGATTGTAATACTTCCTGCATCTAATATCGACACAACAGCTACATGAGTATCATTTGCAATCATGCTTCTACCTTCATAGCTAGTAAGTCCTGCTACTGCTGAAGCTGTTGTCCCATTATAGTAAATAACACCACCGCCTTCACCACTTCTTACCTTCTCACCACAAGCCCACCAGTTACCCTGTATGTCGATACAAGAAGAAAAAGCTTTTGATACATTAAGTGAGCTTCCTAAGTTGCCTTTATAGCTAGGATTTGAATAAGTAACAGGAGTGTTAGGGTTAAATGAAGCAGTTACTTTATTATCCCAAACTATTGAAGAATCATAATCTAGCATAGGGGCACCAAAATAACCTGTTAAAACTGTTCTATCTCCTCTCGTGGCAATAGAATAAGGACTTATTACTCCATTAGATATATAATGATGTTCAATTACTGGGCCAACAGGGCTAAACTCTGTAAAACCATTATATCCATTATGGGAATAGATTAAGCTATTATCTCCATTTAAACCAACTCTATTTAATGAAGCAGGATGAGAGGTGACCCCTGCTATTGTGAGTTTTATAAAAGGACTAGTTCCTTCATATTTGTACCAAATATAGCCATCTGTACTACCATCCACAGGTCTCATCGCTGTAGTATCTACCGAGCTTGGCTGAGTATTGATATCTGTTACATAAGAAGTTGTGTATAAGTCTGTAGCATCAGCTCCCCAAGGTGGGTTTACATTAAGGTCTGCAATGTCACCACTCATAGTCCCATTATATAAATGTCTCCATGTAGTAACTACACCTGTAATAACTCTAACGACTACACCATTCTTTCTTTGTTGTATATCAAACTTAGCTGTCTCTACACCTGTAAGGTCTGTAATAACTCCATCAGATAATCTCAATGAATAAATCTTACCATCACCATATTTATTAGTAGAGAAGTAAGCGTGTGTTGCATCAGCTCCGATTCTTGAAACACCATCAGCTATTGCAATGTTGCTCCACTTCTCACTTGCTCCAGTTGCTACATCCAAAGCAACGATAGAAGCTAAAGTCAATGAGCCATCTTGTGAAGCTAACGTGTAACATCTACCATCTAGTCCTTGATTTGCATCAATTCCTGATTGACTATTTTGATGTGTAGAATCCAATGCAATAACATCTGCTGTCATTGTGTTTGTAGTGGTATCATATCTTGAATGTCTTAATGCTCCACCAGTAGAATAGTGAGGAAGATAAGTAACTCCATTCCCAATATAAATATATGGTGTTGTATGAAAATTGTCATTTTCAAATACTACTGAATCGTCATATTGATTAACCCCTAAAGAGTCTGTAATTAGTACCTGAGTATTCTGTCCGTAAGCTGTATAATAGACAGCCATGAAAGAATTTAAGCCTTCTGTCTCACCTAAGTATTTAGGGTCTGTATGTGTTATAGTAGAACTAGCTGTTGCAAGTGTCTCTGAAGCTGTAGGTGAAAGTACCGAAGCCATAGTGTCAAACTTTGCATTACTTGGAGACAATACAATCTTAAGTCCATTCGTTATTGTAGTAGTACCAGAAGCGTTTGTTAGTTCAACATCAAAAAACTCATGGCCTAAAAGTGTTCCATCACCTGTTGCAGATATAGCACCTGTCAATGGAGTTAAGGTACACCAAGAAGGGAGACCGACAACATTATATGAAGTGGTGTTACTTGCATTAAGGGTGATGTTTGCTGTTCCATCAAAAGCTAAAGAAAGTACCGCAGGTTCTAACGTCTGATATCCTCCTTCAGGAGGAGAAGCTAGGGGCCTGCCCAACCTTAATCCAAAACTAAGCATATTAGCTCATTGTCACAGAGATAGTAGATGTAATCTCCGTGCATGATTTACGTATCTCAAATGCTTGTCCTTTAACAGCAGGTTGTGCTTTTGGTATCGCTCCATATTTAAATGTAACTACTCCATCCGCATTAGCTACTAGAATAGAAAAACCTTTGGCATTTTTGTCTGTAGGAATACCTATAAAAGTATCCTCATGCATAGGCATTACTGGGTATTGAGTTGAAGTCATTATTAAATCCTTTTAATCATTTTAAGTGGGTGTACCACCCAACACACTAGACTAGCTATACAAAATATAGTTAGTCCAAACATTACTTTTCTTTCCCATAGACCTTTAGCGAAAGCTGTAGAATCACAACCTCCACGTTTATCGTCTATATCGTCATGGTCTTCACATATGTCACCGATATAGATTCTTTCAAACTTCCAAGTATACCAATACTCAGGAAATAATGTACACCAATCTTCATCCTGCAAGAATAGCTCCTTTAGCTCTAATAGCTAATCCATGTGCCTCTTCTAGTTCTGCATATGTACAAGGAACTAGGAAGCTATTGTCTGCTAGTTTCCAAAAGTCAGTCTCAGTTAATCCGAGTCTATCCCCTTCACGAAGTGCAGATAACATATCCTGTCTAGCCACATCATCACCATCAAACGTATTTCCTGCCAAAGTGGTTACTTCTATATTAGCCAATGCATCAGTCTTACTCTCGGCAATAGAAGCCAACATAATAGCATCAAGTAATTCCTGTGGCTCGTTTCCTAGTGTATATTCTATTGCATTGTTATCTAATGCGTCTTGACCTGTGTATAGTGATAGTTCAGTTCCTATCAAGGTATACCCTAATAGTGCATCTATAACTAATTGTGCATCATAGTATTCTTGAACTATATTTTGATTAATTACTTCAGCTGCTTCGTTGTTAGGCAACTGCTCATATAGTACTCCCTGATGTTCAAAAATCTGATTACCATTATACGAATTAGACTGACTCAATGTGAGAGTCGTATTTCCTACGGTAACTAAGTCTGGCGATAAATCTCTCATTATGAAATCCTTTTTATATATGCTAGTTTAACGTATGGAGGTATATTAGCATTAGTAACACTTACACCCTCTGTGCTTGTGCTAAAGTTCTTTGTATTAACAGTAATTGTATGACCATGAGCACCTCCTGCTCCAGTAGTTACTATCCCATAGTTTGTTATACTTGAAGCCGCATAGTCATATGCACCACCTACTACAGGTGAACCACCTGCATATTTAGAGTGAGAGTGATTAGACACAGAGCTAGAACTAGCTGTATGGTTGTGGTTTGCTGTATGCGAGTGAGAAGGAATAATAGCATCTGCTGAACCCCCCGTAGTACCTATGTCTAGTTCTGTTGCTGTACCAAAGATAAATTGGTCAACTAGGTTAGGTGTACCACCTGTCCCATCACATAATGCCCAGTTTGCAGGAATGTTAGCTACTAAACCATCATACATTATAATTCCACCGATAGGGGTAGTACCTACCGCATCTAATACAGCTTGACGTAAGGGGTCAGTAGTTACGTCTAAAATAGAAGCTCTCAATGGATTAGAGGTAACATCATTAATTGCTACTGTATCTCCTGCCACTGTATTAACATCTAGTACATTAGTAGACACCGTATTAACGCTTACTATGTTAGTGGATACTGTATTAATACTTGCAGTATCAGTAGCCACCGTATTAATATTAGCCGTATTATCAGCTACTATAACTACTTCTGCACTAATGGCAGCTACATCAGCCACATCTTGGGTTATCATATCAGACCACTGTGCTACACCACCTAAACTGATTAGGAACTGATTATCTTTACCTGTTTGGTCAGGTAGGGTATATGTTACCATAGCCTCGGCCCCATTAGTACCGTATAACCATGCTATATCACCTACAGCAGGAGTAGCAGGTAAATTAAGTGGGTCATCTGTTACAGTAATATTAGGGTATTCCACTACAGATAAAGCATTAAAAGCAAAGAAACTAATTACTTCACCTGTCGTTACTGTAGTACCTGTAAATGTAATTGTACCTGCTGATGAGTCAGTAGTATAATCAATATCACGAGTTTTAAAGCTACCATCTACATAAATATTAATTGCTGTACCTGTGAATCCATTAGGGATAACATAAGTTGCCGTACCTGTAACAGCATTAATATCACCTGTATTAGTAACTCCATCCATAGTTAAAGGGATATTTTTCCATAAAAGGTCTGTATCATTCCATACATAAAATAGACTTACCCCTTGGTCCCAGTAGCTTTCACCACCTGAAAGTTGTATATTCTCAGCTAGAATGAAAGCCTCTACAGCAGCTCTATCTGCAAATGTACCTAAATAAAAACTACGTAATTCAGCTAAAATAGCTTCTATTTCGTTTGTATTATCTGTAATAAGTACATCTGATTCTGCCTTTGTATATCTATCATCTAGTCCCTCACCGATAGACTCAGTAGGGCTATAAGGAATACCACTAGCTTGTACAGGGCTACCTACAAAAGTAGCCCCATTCCTAGTTTGTGTAACCGAGTCAGTTGTATCTAATACTATATCCTCTAATACAATCTTCTGTTTGTCTAAAACTATTTCATCAGCCATCTAGGTCTCCTATGCAGGTAAGCGATTAATAATATAATCAAGGGCATCAGCTACTGTCTTAATCTCTACAGGAGAAGAAATATTAGAGCCATTAGCTTCACTATATTGGTAAGGAAAAGTATCCCCATTTACTCTACTAATTTCGATATTTCTACCATTACGTACTTGAGTAGTAGTACCAAAACCTAATTCCATATCTTCTTTACCTAGTAACTGTTTTACTAGGATTACTTCTTCTGTACTATCAGCCATTTGCTATTCCTCTATATGATGTTGTTCTCTGTGATTGTACAGAGTTAAATGCTCCTGAACTAAGGTCAGATGCTGTACTTACTTCTCTATTGTAGTACCCTAAAAACTTGTCACTTCTTCTTTCATTACCTGCATCATTGTCGTCTGCTAACGCTACACCTATAGTATAATATACCATAGCATCATACCATAAATCAGGTATTAATAGTCTATCATCTACTGAATTTAATCTCTCAGGAGTTGAGTTATAATATATAGTTACATATTGTTCTTGCGTTAAAGCAGAGGTAACTACTCCATATACAGAATCTATATCATGTAGATTAGACCCTGTAACTACTCCATATACATCACTCTCAGCAGGGTCAATAGCTACTGTTGTGTTACCTACTACTATACCTTCTGCTTGACTTACTCCCACTGAAGCAGAGGCTGTATATAGAAATAAGCCCCCGTATACAGCAGGTAAAATACTTTCTGTAATAGATATCCCACCACTTGTAACACCTGTAACTACATTAAATATATAAGGGGTTTGGATAGTAGAAGATACTCCAAACACTGTGGTTAATACTAGATTAGATAGATTAGCATCTGGACCTACTACAATCTCTTGAATATTAGGTACTTCTTCAGGAGTAGGGTATAATTCGATTAGCCCCATACCTAATTTATCTGTAAGAGCTGTGAAGCTCCCATTGTATCTTTCTTTGGTATCAATTTTATCTCTAGTAGATACTGTTATTACTGCATCTTGATGTTCTAATCTAGTTACTTGCATAGAATCAGCAGGCAATTCATATATTCTACGCCCATTGACTAGCTGTAGAATATGCTGTCTCTTTAATAATTTAGCTTGTTTACAGATGTCTCTCTGCCCACTACCTACAATAGATAGAAGCCTAGTATCTGTCCATCCTGAGGAGGCCACATCACCTAAAGAACTTCTAGCTTCTGTAATTACTTCTAATGCTGTCATACTTCCTCCTTAATAAATAGGGGAGGTCCCCGAAGGGAACTCGCTATTTACTAGCTTTAGCAGGCTTTTTCTTTCCTGCTGATGTTTTAGGGTCTTTTTCTGTTCCTACATATACTGCCATAATAGTCTCCTATTATGCCAAGTAAGAGCCAGTATCACGATTATAATCGTTATACTCAACAAGAACTTTAAAGATACCTACTTCATCATTAGTAGCCGCACCTGTAAGGGTTGGTGTAATGACAACATCTGTATTAGTAGTAATCCACATAGGAGCTGCAAGAGTTCCATTAGAGGCACCAACTGTAGTAATATCTACTGCCGCATCTAAAGTAGTAGCACCAATCTTTACAGCGGCTGTAGCTGAAGTCGCATTCGTATACGCCTCTGTAACAAGATATTTGATAGCAGTTACTAAGATATTCGATGGCAGTGTAGCCATTGTATAATCAGTAGCAGTTAAAACCACCTCTTTAGGCTCTGAGCGATATGCTTCAGTTAAAAGAGAGGGAAGGGACATAGTACCAGAGTTCGTCTCGCGACGCTCTGTATTTTTATAACGTGTCTTTAGGTCTGTGATAGCCATTGACTACCTCCTTACGCAATTGTACGATTATAGACTTCTACGGATACAACACCGTAATCCATATTCGCCACTTTAGCTTCTTTATAGTCATGTACTTCAGCTTTAAGGTTAGTCTTTTGAACATTACCCCACCACTCTAGTACAGACTCAGAAGTCTTACCGAAATCGTCACTTGATTGGAAACCATAATCAGGGTCCATACCAATACCTTGTTGGAAAGCACCTTGGCCTAATACCATACAACGTGAAGCAACTTTTTTACCTGTAGCACCGAATGTAGCTTCTCCTGTAAAGAACCCGTCTTCATCAACGTTTCTCATACCTTGAATCTCTACAGAATCTTCGCCTAGCTCATTACCATCTAATTCTCCAAAATATGAAGGAGCTTCAACGATTAGCCAGTTACCTACACGACCTACTTGACCTGATAGTAGCATATTGTCACGACCACGTACATCTGCATCTTTTACGATTGTCTGAAATTCAGAGTCACGAAATAGTTGATTCTTAGCAATAGTATCTACCATTAGAATCCATACAGGTTGCTCGCCTTCAAATGAAATAGGCTTAAGAGGTCTACGTTTACCGCCTGAAGTATAGCCATTACCTGTCTTAATAGTTTCTTCTAGATCTAGAAGGAATGAATAAGTTAAAGTATCTGTAGCTAGTAAAGCACCAATATTAGCTCTATCATTAGGGCGAATAACATGTGTAGGACCTTCAGCTCTTAGGAAACCTTGACCTGCATCAAAAAACATTTGGTCTTCTGAACGTACCCACATATCAGATAATAGTGAACGTGAATTACCATGCTCTGTAATAGATAAGTCACCAATGTTCTTACCTTTGAATTTAGACCCATTAGAAATAGGATAACGTAATTCTTCTGCTGTAATTTTGTCGCTGAACTTTTGTTTAGCTCCGCCTTTACCATAAGCTTTCTCGTCACCTCTAACTGCTGAAGTACTATAGTTACCATCGAAATCGAAGATAATAGTGTGTCCCTCTGCCGCATTCTTTTGTTGTTTCTGATAGATAACCGAGTCAATTGATGAACCTTTATACGCTGACCAAAATGAATTAGAAGCTGACTGAACTAGTCCTTCTTTCATCCACCCATTACGTACTAATTGACTAGAGGCATCTAAAGAAGCTGTATCACTTTTAGGTTGAACTGCCATTTATATGTCCTTATATAATAGTATCTGACTGGGCTATATCTACATATTTCCCTGTCTCTGTTGTTGGTTTACCCTTACTATGAGGGGTATCACCGCCTGTTACCTTGTTTAGGTCTGTTTGGTCTAGTGTCTCCTGAGTAGGTAACGCTTTCCCTTTAGCTAAATAGCTATCGACTTCTGCAAGGAATTCTTCGAACGTAACTTCATTGTTAGCTAACTTATTGCTAATACGTGGAGGCACATCATTCATAATTACTTCGTCAGTAATAGGAACTTCACGACCTGTATTAAACTGAGTAAGTACATCTACTCTACGTTCTAACTCGTAGCTTTCTCCAGCTTTAGCTCTTGCTTCAGCTCCTATGTCAGGCTTCTTAGACTCTAGAGCGTCTAATTCTGCCTTCCATGCATCAGGGTCTGTATACTTAAGAGCCTTTAATCTCTCAGCTTCCTCATCAGAGATAGGAGCTTTTACGTGACCCTTAAGGACCTCGTTCTCAGCTTCTAGTTCTCTAGTGCGTTGGCTAGCTTTAGTATAGCTTGACTGTGTAGAGCGAAACTTGTGTTCTGCTCTAGCTACGTCTGCAACATGTTCAGACACTCCCTCAGGCAAGACTAGTTTAGAAGTCTCCTGAGCCTTAAGTATCTCATTCACCTGTTCCGAAACAGTGGGTGCATCTGTAGTTGCTGTTTCGGTATTCTCTGTCGTAGTTGACATAGTTAGTACCTTTAATATTAATATTGGTATTTAACATACCTTCATCTATTATACCCAACCAACCTTAATCATTATTTAAGATTAGTCTGTTATAATTATATAACATCAGTCTTACATATATAAAGGAGTTGACAGGATGGCGAAATCACTAATAAAGACTTACTCTATGTCAGCACATGAAGAGGAACTATATCAGGAGTTCAAAACTATATGCGAGAATAGTAAGCCCAAGAGGTCTATGTCTCTAGAGATAACAGAGTTCATGGCTAAGTTTGTACAGAAACATAAGGAGAGACAGGATGGAAGATAGAAAAGTAAAAGTACTAGCTATGCTTGCTACAGGTGACTATAACCCTAGACAAGTATCAGAAAAACTAGATATTCCTTACGGAACAGTCCTTAAATGGAGAAAAGAGCATAAGGATGAAGAGGAAAATAGGAAAGTACAAGAGGTAGCCGAGCTTAGCCCTGTAGCACTTCAAGTTGTAGTAGATAATATCAAAAATAATGAACCTGAGGGTTCTATAGTTGGGGAGCAAGCACAAGATATTGTAGATGGTGTTGATGGACTCCAAAAACTAAATAGTTCATTTCATGGTATTTGTCTAAAACTAATCACTAAAGCAGAGACTATACTAGAAAAAGAAGACCTAAAGACGGCAGAGTGGGTACAGGTAAGTAACGCTATTGGTGGCCTATATAACAACATCTTTAATAGTAATAAAGGTGCTACAATCAATATGATGCAAAACAATGCCTCAGGAGAAGCTAGTACTAGTAAACTATCTATGTTTAAAGGGTCTATGAAATGAAAGACTCAAAGTGGTCATTAGACATTACACCCGACCAATATGATGCTATATATCGTGGTATCTCAGGTATGGCAGACCAAAAGGTATTATTCCATAGTGAAGCTACTACAGATGAAGAGTATATAATGACATATCTGACTAGTAAACTGTGGAGAATGAATAAAATCTACACTATTATTAATAAAGTAGGTGATAAATGTATTTTCCGCATGAACCTAGCTCAGCATGTAAAGTATGCACAACAGCTCAGGCATCCTCGTGTAATGGTACTCAAGTCTCGTCAGCGGGGTATTAGTACAGGAACACTAGTAGACTATAATGATGATGCACTGTTTATAGACAGTTTAACTGTTGGTATGCAGTCATATGGACTAGAAGAGTCTAGTGCGTTACTCGAAAAACTAACAGTTATATGGGAAAACTTTGATGAAGGCATTAAAGACTTCTTAGGCCTCGGATTAGTAAAGAATAATACTAAGAGTATGGCCTATAGTAATGGGTCAGAGGTAAAGGTACAGACTTCATTCCGTGGGTCTACACTACACAGACTGCACGTATCAGAGCTAGGTAAAATCGCCAATAAAGACCCCAAAAAAGCTAAAGAGTTAAAGTCAGGTACACTACAAGCTATTAAAGCAGGTATGCCTGTAACAATCGAGAGTACTGCAGAGGGCCAACACAATGCATTCCACGAGTGGTGGACAGATGCCGTAGATATTGTAGGTGAGAGGTCACTAAAAGACTTCCACCCACTATTCCTATCATGGGTAGATGACCCCGACTGTCAAATGGTAGGAGTATCTCAACTAGTATCGGCTTCTGACAAGGACGAGATAACTGTTATACAGGAAGAGTATGGTGAATACGCAGGTATTGAAGACTTTAGATTGAGTGAGGAGCAAATCCAATGGTTCGTAGCTCAAAGACGTGAGTTAGATGTAGATTTTTATCAAGAATACCCTCACACACCTGAGAGTGCCTTTAATGCAGTTCATGATGGTACATACTATGCTAGATTGTGGCGTGAGAGAGGCCATGTAGTTAGTGATGGACTGTATGACTCTGCACTAGACACGCATATAGCTATGGACCTCGGTATGAACGACATGATGTGTCTAGTCTTCTTTCAGATTCATGGTCGTGAACTAAGAATAGTGGATGAGTACCATAATTTCGGTGAAGGCTTGGAACACTATGCAGACTTAATCAAAGGTAAGGGGTATAATATAGGTAGCTTGATTTTACCTCATGATGCCAAAGTAAAAGAACTAACTACAGGAATGACTAGAGTGGCTCGTCTGCGTGAACTAGGGTTTAGGAATATTAGGGTCTTGAAGAGAACTAGCTCGGTGCAAACGGATATTGAGCAGGTTAGGAAAGCTATTCCTTTTATGTGGATAGACGCTACAACTTGTGGGTACCTTTTGAGGATGATAGGTCGCTACTCTAAGAAGTGGGATGATGCTCTCGGTACGTTTAAAGAGAAGCCTCTTCATGATGAGTGGTCTAATCCTGCTGATGCCCTTCGTTATGTCATTATGTCTAATATGTTTGATATAGGGCCTGAGAAGGTTAAGAAAAAGAAGGCCCGTAGTGTGGGTCGAACGTCTATAGCCCTTTGAGGGGCTGATAGTACCTTTTAGGTGAAAAAAATTTTTTTGGTGGTTAAGTGTAATTAAGGCTTATTAGGGATTAAAAATTTGGTATCTGTTTCTAGTGCCTGTTGGGCCGCCCGACTGCTTGACCTTGAACCCTTGCCCCTTCGAGGTTTATAATGAATGTTATTATCAATATCAACCTACAAGGCCTAATATAGCCTAATAATCATTATCAACACACCATACCTAATAGACCTAATATATACTATAGTCATTACATTGTCACAGTACTTCAGGAAACTATAAGGTCTATTAGGTTATAATATTACATATCAAGAAGGAAAGGCTATCTAATGAATACAGGCTCAGGAACTTACTTATTTAGAAAAGGTAACTATATAGTTAAAAGGCAATTTGGTATCTATAGAGTATATCATTCAATAACAGGCCTATTTATAGGTCAGGCACCTACACAGCGTAAAGCCCGTAATATGATTAGAAACGTGTTACTAGGTAAACCTGCAACTATAGAAGGTAGAGAATAAAATGAAGCGTATCAGACTAACTAGAACTACCTACGGGTGGGTATATAAAAACAAAATAATACTAAGGATTGAAAAATGCGTAAAATAACTAGAGAGGCCGTTCAGGCGTTTATATGTAATGATGAGTTTAAGAAGGCTAACACAGAGGTAACAACTAATGATGCCTATGAGACAGTATTAAAGCTACATGGTCACACTATAGCTAAAAAGAGCAATGGCCTAATGATATCTAATTGTGGCTACACTACTAACACCACTAAAGAGAGATTAAATGGCCTATTAGTGGAGTGTGGGTCAGGGCATATTTATCAAAAGAATTGGGTGTGGTATTATGTCAATTCACAAGGGTATGAGATAGAAATGCCCTATGATAAGTTTATAGAGGCTTACTGATTATTTTTTAATCAGTAATACCTAAAATGCCTGAAAAACGTGAAAAAACCATGGGGTTTGCGTTTCTTAGGAGTCAAGAAAATACCGCTATTAATTCTCCCCCCTAAGTTTAAATTCAACAAATCGAGAGCATAATAACCTTAAAATAAAATTAAGGCAAAATTGGCCCTGTTGAGGTCTATTATGATAATCAATCTCATAAAGACTGAGGCGGATTTTAGCTAATTGATAATGATTATGATAATAGTCAGACCAAATCATTTTAAGGGGCCTAGAAGGGCTTTTTAGGTATAATCTATGTTATGAATCGCTGAAAGGTTTAAAAGGGCATGAGAGAGCTAATAGGATATGTCAGCACGATTTTAGGCCTTTCAGGTCTTTAACTATGTTTAATCATGGTTGAGGCCTTCTAGGTACTCTATTTAAATTTAGGCATGAAATAGCTATTAGAGGATTAAGCTAAAAGGTCATAAACGGTCTTTTTCTAAAAATATAGCATATAGCTCCAGTCCTATACTATTTCAAAACCCCTATTTTTGCACCGAGGAATCGAAGGTGAAACTATATTATAACCTCACCCAACCCAAAAAATCTGAAAAGCCTAAATTAACATAGCTTAACCAAGCAACTTACTATTACTTAATAGCCAACCCACCTAACAGCCCCAACCATCTATAACCAAACCTACCCCGACCTAACCTACATAACACCGCATAACAGAACTGAAACTAATATAATTCGCTATATTCGACCAAAACTCCTACCTAACCTAAAACCAATATAAAAATAAACAACTAAAACACCAATTTAAGCTCTTAAGCGAACTTTAAGAAACCGCCCCTAAAACTGTTACCATTCTACTCACTCACCTAAGCTCATTTTAAGGTTATTACGCTACACTCGCACGCATACATTATATAGGCACACCACACCACACCACACCACCCAACTAAAAGACTTATCACCACTTAATAAACTTTTAAGCTTGTTTCCTCTATAATATAACTATCAAACGAAGGAGCTAACAACATGAAAGACACACCGACTCATAATAGATATATAATGATTAAGAGGCATACATTAGTTAAAGGGGCTATTATATATGGTCAGGAGCTAATAGAGAATGCAGTGTTTGTAGTTACTTCAGATAATTCTGAGTGGACAGATTTTACATTAGCCGAGGAACATGCCAAGCACCTGAATACTCCGCTAGCTTATTTACATGAGCAGATTGCAGAGCTAACAGAGACTAATAATAAACTACAGGCCGAGAATAGTTTTCTAAAGCAAGCACATGCGGAACGTGTGGAAGAGATTGAGCAACTAAGGAATGCTTAAGTTATATAATGATATAATAAACAAATAAAGAGACAAACAATAGTTTGATAAAGCCTTTAAACTATAAGGTTTTATTCAGCCTAGCTGAGTCGCAGGTGATTCACGGAACGTGGATTACATTAGTCTAGAGTGATTTATATCACCTAAAAGGCCAAGAGCCAAGAGGCAACACCTCTAACACACTAAAAGGTATAAACATGTCAGCAATTAAAAAAGCATTTGAAGCAGTACACGCACACTTAGCAGAGAATCACCCAACAGTCCTAGAAGACAGCACACTAGTTAAACTAATGACAGCTAAAACAGGTGGTTTTTCAGGTGAAGATTCTTTTGTAACTGTGGATGGTAATAAAGTAGCGAGAATCTGTGCATTAACAGGTGCGGTATTTGCTCATGATAACACAGACAAAGAGGTTTCTTATTTCTATAAGAATGGTTCATACGCTATTCCTGCCGAGGTTATTAAGGCCCAAGCTAAGAAAGCATTTGATACGGACAAGCTACAGGCTCTAGACCTACTAGAAGAAGATATGCTAGAAGGTAACTTAACTCCACAAGAGTGGAAAGAAGCTAAGACCGCAGAAGATGCTAAAACATTTGAGTTTACTATCTCTGATGAAGATAAGCAAATGGTTATTGATACATTTGATGGCTATCCAAGTAAAGAAGCTTTCTTAGAAGATTACAATGCAGGTAATGTACGTCCATTCTCAGATTTTGCAGATGATATGGATGCTATCCGTACTCGCAATGAAGAAGACACAGAAGAGGCATAAAAGCCTCCCGTAGGGCTGAAAGGCCTTACATTCTAAAGAACCTATAAGGACTACACATACAGAGTCTTTATAGGTTTTTTAATAAACAACCATACTAAGCACAATTTACACTAAGGAGCCAAACGAATGACAATACTAACAGGTAATACACAGACTACGTATGCGTTAGACACTAACCTACTTACTAGGATTGTAGATAATAAACCGCATACTATAGACCTTAAGCGTAACAACTCTATAGAGCAGATAGATAGACTAGCTCATCTAGACAATGAGACCTTTAAAGGACTAGCACAGACACAGAAGGAGTTAAGGCAATGGAAGAAGCACTAAGGCTAGATATAATTAACCACCTGAAAGAGCATAGAGGCCTAACTTCTGAACAGGCTCTTAAGTATTGGGAGGCCCACATGGAAGAATATATAGAAGGTGTCTATGAGTATATGAGTATATCATGGATGAAGATAGAGAATGATTACCCGATTGAATGGAGTACAAAATGAAAGCATTACTATTAACCCTAATAGCTACACTAGCCTTACAGGCTCAAACATGCACCGACCACACAAGCGGTCTTAAAATGACTCTAACCAAACCTACTAAGCATAGTTTAAGGTTGAATCAGATAACATTACACAAGAACTCTAACCACCATAGTTATAAAGGAACCACTTTAGATGGAGATACTATAATAGCTCTATACTATCCTAAAGATGATATTATCTACTTAGTTATCCCTAAGGCTCCTGTAATTAAAATGGAATGTAAGGACTGATATGTACTACAAGACAACAAAATACCCAGTTATGGAAGGTGAACCGCACTTAGGAAGTATAACAGAGTGTGAACTAATAGCGGAGCCTATGGAGATTGAAAGGGCCTTCTATGATGAGTGGGCCTATAAAGGTATGGTTATTCCTTTAATAACTGTGGATGATATTCAATTAGATGCTTTTGATTATTTCAATCACCGCAGATTACAGACACTAGAGGATATACTAGAGGATGCAAATACAACAGGGGCAGACTATACCCCACAGGATATAGAAAAGGTTATGAATGACTTATCAGACTGAATTAGCTTTACATATAGTTATGGAGTATAGGCACTCTATGAGTAAGTTAACAGAGGCACATGCACCACATAGTGATGATGTGTCTTACGGTATGTGTAAACAGGCCAATATGATATATAAATATAATGAAGATGTATTCATGAAGCTATATAGAGGAATCCCTCACACATTACAGGATGGGAAGAAAACATATAGTATATATACTATTCTAAGGGATATAAGATGATTAAGGACATATTAGAAGCTATCAGAGAAGCTGACTTAGAAGGGCTGAAGGTAGCTAAGATAGAGGTTAAGCACTTAGTGGAATTAGCCAACCATATTGACAGCCTAGACAAGATTAGAAAGCAATTAACTAGAATCATTGAAGTTAACAATGAAGTAGCTAAACAACATGAGAGGTTAGAGGGTGAGGTCATAGACTTTGCAGAACTAATGAGAAGGGTACAGAGGTGATGTATAACATCTTCATGACTATATGCTTCATAGTTATATTCATTAGCTTAGGAGCTATTAACAACACATACTTTGATAATGTGTGGGTTGAAGTGTCTCATAACCATGAGATTAAAACACCTTACTTTGAGAGTAAGAATGGATTAATAAAGGATTTGAAATGATTAATAGAGAAGAAGCACTAAAATCAGCTTTAAGTATATTTCCATACCCTTCACCATCATACAAGATAGAAGATTTTGTAAATACAATTTACGACTCTATAGGCTCATGTGGTGAGTGTGAGCATAAATCAAACACTAGAGAAAGATTCTGTGTAAATATAGGCAGTTCAGTACCTGACAATTTCTTCTGTGCAGACTTTGAAAGGAAACAATATGAAGTACATACTTAAGGAGATAGAGAAATGAAGACCATAACAAGAACCAAAATGATAGAGCTACTAGGGGAATCTGTAGGCTCTAGTTTACATGGGATGTGCTGTCAGAGGTCTATTCCATTTAGGGATGAGAGGATAGGAGATACCTTCCGATTATCTAGAGCCTATAAGATTTCATCTATTCTAAAGTGGATGGAGAAGATACCACCTAAGAAAGGGCCTACTAAGGCTATATGGCAGAGAAATAAAGAAATTATAAGAGAGGTACTAGAAAATGAATAAGATATTACTAATAGCAATAACTATACTAATACTAGGTTGTGGAGATAATGATATTAACTATGGGGTTTATACAGATGATATAGCCACAGGTACAGTAAGAGACTATAATACTACTAACTCTAGTAATAGAGTAAATGTATTAATAACTATAGGACAGTCTAACTCGGTAGGTGTATTAGGTGATAGAAACATTACTACATCTAATGTATATGTACCTAATGAAAATGCTATAGACTACCCAAGTACTATTACATTTAGTGAGGTAACTAATAATAATATAAACAGGAGAGGATATGGAGGAGCTACAAATATAGCTACTAAATATGCTGAAATGTATAATGACACTGTTCCACTATATATAATACATATAGCTATAGGTGGTACAGGAGTAGACTTTTATTCTAACAATAATCTATGGAGTTTTAATAGAGCTGATACAGACGGGAATAGTTTACACCCTCAGTTAATACATTATATGGAGACTGTAATAACTACATTACAAGATGAAGGTAGAGAGCCTTATGTTATTGGATTAGACTATAATCAATGGGAGAGTGAAGCAGAAGATACAGTATATGGTCATTATCAAACATATTCTACACTATTTGATACTATAGAGACTGTAATACCTAATGATGATTACAAGTTATTTATATGTTATCCTACAGCTACAAGATGGGGTAATACAGAGACAATGCAGGACACATTCTTATTTATTCAAGAGACTAGAGATAATGTATATATCTATAGGCCTTTAGAGCTAGGAGTGACTAATATATGGTTTAATGATGGGCACTATAATGAAGCAACTTATCAAGCTATGGCAGAATATATAGGAGAAAGGATTAACTAATGAAAGCTAAAAGATTATATGGAGTGGATGCAAACTTCAAACCGTTAAGAGACCTAGGAGCTATTCAGGTATATATGAGACACAAAGTAATGCTTCAGGAACGTAAAGACGAATTAGAAGCTAAAGGTATTACAACCCATAATGAGCAATCTGTATGGGAAGAATTAGACAAAGCTATTAGGGTTTGGCAAGAGATAGCTGATATGGTATATGGGATAGAACATGAGTAAATGGACTAGACCTAAAACCTGTAGAGCCTGTGGTGAATCATATCCTAGAGAAGCTGTGGACCTCTTCTTTGATAGAAGGGCCTCAGGAATCCTAGTTTCTCATTGTAATAAAAAGGGCTGTAAAGAAAAGTATCATAAAACAATGAATAGCCAACGTAATACGATTAGAGGACGTAAAGGGCCTAATCAAGAGGTATTAGCTAGAGTACGTGCATGGTTTACTGCATGGAATAAAGGAGAAGTGTAAATTTCTCATCTTATCGTATCACTAAGAATTCACTAAGAATTTTTACGATATAATAACACTTAATAAGGATAAAAATGACTTTTGAGCAACTAACAAAGATAGACCATAAAGAGGACCCTTCAGCTATTATAGCTAATGGAAGAGTCGTATTATTAGAGGTAGCTCTAACTAATAAGCAAACTGTAGCTAAGAAATTAGGTATTAGTGCTACTGAATTTAGTGTATTATTTAAAGTGATTAAACATGCTGAGTAATATACAGCCTTTCATTGACCTAGACCTATACACAGTACCTCTTAATGGCTCTAAAATACAGAGGGATGAGAAAGGTAAGAAATATGGTTTTTCTTTTCCTTCAGATTGGCAAGCTACACACCAAGCTACACAGAATACTACAGCTACTTCTATTGGTGGACTATTAACAGGTGTAGACCAAGTAGTAGCTATAGATTGTGATGATACTGTAACGTATAACATGTTTAGACAACTAGACCCTACCTATACAGCAGTATTCCATTCTATAGGTAAATTAGATAAGAACCTAGAGCCAATAGAATCAGGTACTATTCTATATAAGTGGGAGGAAGACCTACCCGCTTCTTTTAGAATGACTAATTCTGATAGAGACCTAGACTACTATAATGGTACAGGACTGGTATTCCTTCCTACAGAGGCTAATGAAACTAAGATGCCTTGGTGTACTATAGATGATGTTTTATGTAATCACCTAGAGCAACCTGTAGAGCTTAAGACTATGCCTAGTGAAGTAAAGGCACTATTACATATTCTAAATGCACCTAGAGAAGAGAAGACTGATAGAGTAGCAGACTTTACTAGTAATACAGGGTTTTTAGCTCCTATACTAGAGAACTGTGATTATATGGATTATGACCCATTAGTTACTAAGTTATTAACACCTAAAGATTATAGAAATAATAAGTATCAACAACAGGGGCATTTACATCCTAATGATATACAAGGCTCAGGCCATATTTATCTATTTAAGATAGCTTGTATTCTTGCAGGTGATTATACAGTTAATAAAGACCTAATGATTGAAACTGTAGAGTATATTAATGAGTTATGGGAAGACCCTATATCAAATAAGAAATTACATAAAACTATATTAGACCCTATTGCTTCAGGCAAACAGACAAACTCTAAAGGAGAGCCTTATTTTAGTTATGACCCTGATTGGGAGAACCTAAGAGGCCTAACTAATGTATCTAAACGTAACCACCTAATAGAGGTATTCTATGATGATATAAAGATGAGACATTACTTCTATAATACAACAGAAGATACTATGAGTTTTACTACTAAGCAGTCGGACACTACAGCTAAATGTAAGAACCTCTTTAAAGGGTTTAAACCTATAGAACTAGATGAATGTAAGATTATTAGAACTACATCAGCACCAACAGAGAACTATGGTCATATAGAAGATGAACACTTTAACTTATTCAAACGGTCTTATGCCTTAGAGGTTCTTCAGAATCCTGAAATACATGAGACAGAGTATAAAAGACCTACAGAGTTTATAGCATATATGGAGCATTTTATACCTAGTGAGCAACAGAGAGAGTACTTCCTGAGACTCATTAGAACTAAACTAACTACCTTTAACTACTCTCCTGTAGTACCCTATATAGTAGGTGTGCAAGGGTCAGGAAAAAATACTATTATGACAGTATTAGGTAACATGATAGGTAAGCAATATGTGAAAACAGATGTTTCAGGGTCTCAATTTCTAGAGAAGTATAACGATTGGTTAATGGATACCTATTTTGTACAACTTAATGAGCTAAGTGATACGGTCAATACTAAAGGTGAGAAGTCTCAGGCACAAGGTATACTAAAGAACTATACAGGGTCTAAAGACTTTGAAGTACGTAGAATGGGTACTAATTACTTTACATATCCACAGACAGCTATGTTTCTTATGACAGCCAATAGGAATCCACTGACTGTACCTGATGATGATAGACGTTTATACTATATAGGTACACCTAATACCTTTGACTACTCTCCACAGTGTGTGGCTTCTAGTCCTGTAAGAGTATATGAAGCTATTATGAATCAAACGGTTGATATAGCCTATTGGTTAGCTACAGAGTTTAAGAACCTCTCAGACCTAGATTATATGAGGGCACCTGACAATGATGGAAAAGCTAGAATTATATTTGAGACCCTTCCTACTTCAGGTAGAATAGGATGGGCACTTAAGAATAAAGAGTTTGATATTCTTATAGAGGATATGTTAATGGATACTCCTAATCCTTATAAACTATTTGATAATGCTGATGAAGGTAGAGTAACACTAGAGAGTCTAATGGATGTATATACATATATACAACCTGACTCTACAGATGCTGAGAAGATTATGAAGCATACTATGAAAGCTCATGGCTTTACAGTAAAGTTTACCACAGGTAATGCAATCTATTATGAAGTAGATGGTATTGAGTCTATAGATATAGGTGATATACATGCAGAGGAAATTGAATTAGAGGAGGTAAGAACATGAATAAAGACCAAACTAAAGCCGTAGATACCATATTAGAATTAGCTTCACAGAAGAACTCTACTAGTTGGTATGGGCTATATGGTGGAGCAGGAGTAGGCAAGACCTATACCATTAAACATCTAATTGAAGAGGCCACTAAGCAGGGTAGGTCTGTAGCTATTACAGCAACTACTGGAAAAGCGGCTTCTCTAATAGGTGGGCAGACCTTACATAGCTACCTAGGTATGAGAATGACTATTAACCAAATGGCTGATAATGAAGAAGATGCCTTACAGATAGGGAAACCTACAGCAGATGTAAATGCAGATATACTCATTATAGATGAAGCCTCTATGTTAGATAGAAAGACAGTACTAGCAGTACAGGGAATAGAGTCACGTTTTAGAGTAGTATTGTTAGTAGGAGACACAGACCAATTACCTCCTGTAAAATCTGTAAAACCTAACCTATTTGGGATAGACCATATAGTACTAAAGAAACAGCAGAGGATGAAGAATCCTGCTATGCAGTCTCTAGCTAATGCTATGAAGAAACTAATTAGTGATGATTTATCTTATGTAGACTTAGAGGAATATGTAGATAATAAGTCGGTGCATATCATAGATGAGATACCTAAAATTAAAGCAGGACAATGTGCCCTAGCATACCATAATAAGAAGGTAGAGCAGTATATACCTGAGGAGCATGGTGATGACTATAATCTCTTTAATGGAGTTACTATATCTACTATATCTAAAAGAGGTATTCAGACAGAAGCTCTATATCCTAATGGGTATGACCTGAGATTAGAGTTAAGGCCTATTGAGTCTGCTAATCTCTCTGTAACTCAGAAGGGTGGGCACTATCGTAAAGGCTCTCAACTATTTCCTAAGACTGAATGCCCTAACCTGTATTTAGCTACAGATGAAGAAGGAAATAACTTTATAGTCCATAAAGGCTCTAGGACTGAACTAGATAAAATGAGAGCAGATTTATTCTATGAGGCTAAGGACTATAGGGAGAAGCTACTAAATAAGTATAAAAAGGCAGGTAAGCTATATGAATGGAAGACCAAGTTTGATAAAGAAGAACTAGATAAGTGGAATAGCCTATGGTCAGAGTATGCTCGTATAGCTGAGATAGTACATATCAGGCCCACAGAGTCACGTACTATCCATAAGAGCCAAGGGTCTACTATTACAGATGTATTTGTAGATATGGATGATATACATAAGGCTAAAGGTGAAATACTACATGCTCTATATGTGGCTTTTACTAGGGCCACTGATAACCTATATATTAAAGGCCATTCAGATAATCTTAGAATATGGGGAGCTAACTCATGAATAACATAAAATATATACCTTGGTATATGTATATAATTCTATACTTTGTGGAGAAACAATATAGTATAGATGTATATGAGGGACATAAGTATACATTAGTATATAAAGCCTTTAGGGGAATTATATACATCATAGACGAGAAAGAGGAGAAACTAAAATGACTAATGAAGTAATGGATACATTCCCTGAGTGGTTTGAAGGTTATGTACCTCAAGAGCAAGGTGATTGGGGAGACTGGGAGACACCTGCTAGTCTAGTGGACCAGATAGTACAGGGGCCACAAAAGAAAATAACTCAAGTACTCCCTCCTGAAGTTGATGAGGCTACAGGACTTCCGTTAGCAACTCAAGAAACGACCGAAAGCCTGTACGGAATTACCCTACATACAAATTCTGATTTCGGTCTGAGCCTTACAGAATGGTTCGAGAATAAGGGTTTTTTGACACCTAATCAGGTGAGAGCGTGGAAGAAAAACAACACTTTTTAAGTAAAGTTTAAGGAACATTGAGTTATAATAATACTCAATAAGAAGGAAGACCTCTAGGTGTGGAGGATAAACTACAACAAATAAACATGCACAGGAGCATAAACATGGCATCAAAATACGCAAACGTGAAATTCACAACACCTAAAGGTAACCTAAAGTGGGCATTCATTTCAGGTGACGGCAGAGACGGAAAGTACTCTATAGTAGTTAAAGTACCTGAAGAACAGGCTAAAGCTAAAATGGCTATTATCGACCAATTTTGGAAAGATAATAAACCACAGCAAGCTAAGAAACCTCGTCCACGTACTACAGGGTATAAGTATGAAGAAGATGATGAGACTGGAGAGCGTACAGGTTATGTACTATTTTCACTATCTACTAACTCTACTTGGCCTTCAGGTGACAAAGTTGAGATTGGAATCTTTACAGCTAAGAAGCCTGTTAAGAAGCTAGACCTTGGTAATAAGAAGATTGGTGAGGAATCACTAGGATTCGGAGTTGGTACTCTATCTATTTATGAGTATGAAGGACAATATGGTACTACACTATATTTAAGTGGTGTTCAACTATCTACATTTGTAGAGTATACAGGTGGTGGAATAGATGAAGCAGACTTAGAAGCTGATGAAGATGCCGAAGATATTGATTTAGGTATCGACCTTCCTGAAGCTCAGGATGAGGAAGAACCTGCTGAAAATCCAATAGTGTAACAGCATCCCTTCGGGGGTCTGATAGAGCTTAACATAGTATTAGGTTCTATTCAGCCAAGCTGAGAAAGAAGAAATAAACATGACAGTACTATATGAATCAGTACCTTTAAGGTATGTAGAGAGACAAGTAGACCCTACTAAACCACTATTTTATGATAGTGAGACACTAGGGTTATATGGTGAGATTACACTAGCTCAGTTTAAGCAGGAACATTGGAAGGAAGCTCTAGTAGTAGAGTACCCTAACTTCGGGAAGCTACAGGAGTTTATGTTAACTCAATGGGTTGTATGTTTTAATATTGCCTATGATATGGGTACACTAGAGATAGCCCCTGAAAGAATGGATGATTTATATTTCGCTTGTAAGTCAGGTATGCCTACACTAGATAAGCATACCCTAGATAACTGTGCCCCTAAGTTCTATAGAGGTATACAGAAGAAGGAAATGCAAAAGAGTTTCCTTAAGAAGAGAGAGGCACATACAAACGAGCAACTACATTATGGTGCTTTAGATGTATATGCATTAGAGTATCTATGGAACCTAGATGAAGTACAGAATATTATACAAAACAATCTAGCATATAAAGTAGATATTAAAAACCAAAGACATGCTTTTAGTTTTCAGCATAATGGAATGCCTGTAATAGCTAAGACATGGGAAAAGGTTAATAAGGAAACCGAAGAACGTAGAGTACGTTTACAGGCTGAATTAGATGCTTATGTAGGTAAGCCACTAAATGTAAAAAGCTGGAAACAGAAACAAGAGGCTTTTCCTGAGTTACCTTATAATGACAAAGGTAAACAGCCTACAGATGCGTCCGCCTTTAAGAAGCTCTATATAGAGAATAATAACGAAGGAGCTAAACTAGTATTAGATACCACTAAGGCTAGAACAGAACTTCAGGATTTAGAGAAGTATAGAGAGTCTTATATTCCTACAGAAGACCCTGTACGTATTAGAACCTTCTTTAACGTAGCAGGTGCTATTACAGGTAGATACACTTCTAAAGGTGGAGATAGAGTAGGCTATACTAATATTCAAAATATTGGTAGACACTTTAAACATATCTTTGGTTATGAAGAAGGAGCAGGTAGACAATTAGTATCTGCCGATTATGGTACTGCCGAGCTAATAGCTGGCTGTGCTATCTTTAATGTTCCTTCATATAGAGAACTCATCTTAGATGGAGTAGACCTTCACAAAGCTATGGGCGCTTTAATGACTAATAAATCTGCTGAAGAAGTAACTAAAGACGAGAGACAAGCGGCCAAGGCCGTAAACTTTGGTTATCTATTTGGTATGGGGGCAGAGAAATTCATGGGATATGCCTATGATACCTATGGTGTTAAGTTTACATTAGAGAAAGCTAAAGAAGCTAAGGCTATTTACTATGAGGCCCACCCTGCCATTGCTAGTTACCATAGAAAAATGGGTAAAAATATAAAGAAACATAACTTTACTGTAACTACTGCTATGGGCAGGATAGTAAAGCCTAATGGGTATACAGATGCACTAAATATCCCTGTACAAGGGTCTATTGGTGAGTGTACTAAAATGGCACAGAACTTTCTCTTTGAGGACTACCCATCTTTGATGAAGGAGGTTATGATGGTTGACATGATTCACGATAGTATTGTCAATGACTCCCCTGATAAGTATGTAGAGGATATAGCAGAGGCTACTAAGTCTTCTATGCTACTAGCATGGAAAGAGATTAGTAAAAGTAGACTATTCCATTACCATGATTTACCTATGGGAGTGGATATAGATATTGGAAGGATTTGGAAATAATGAAAAAACTAGTAATAGATGCAGACTCTCTAATATATAGAGCATGTCATGTATGTCAAACAGCAGATGAGGAACTAGAAGGCCTTGAAGATGGCTCAAGTGAGGATATAGACCTTCCTGAGTCAGATGAATTCAAGGACTTTCATACTACTTTTCACTCTATGGTTAAAGAGATTACCTCAGACCTAGAGAGACAAGGAGAAGAATGGGATGATGTAGAGCTTGTTATAACAGTTAAGAACTCCTCAGATTTATGTTCTAATATGTCACCTAACTTTAGATATGAAGTAATGGAATCTGTAGAAGACGTAAATGTTAAGGGATATAAAGCTAATAGGTCAGGCATGGAAGTACCATACGGCCTACTAGAGCTATACGACTATGTGTTCCAACTAGAGAATAGCATATGTGAGTCAGCTATTGAAGCAGATGATTACTGTGTATATATGGCTAATCAGGGGCACCTAGTATGTGCATTAGATAAAGATGTATTAGGTTCTATCGAACTAGGATGGAACTATGGTAAGAAAGAGTGGATAGAGAATACTAGAGAAGATATAAATAGATTCCCTTTCTATCAGACTTTAACAGGTGACTCTAGTGATGGACTAAGAGGTGCTTTTAGAATAGGACCTAAGAAAGCAGATGCAATCCTAGAAGGCCTAACAGAGCCTTATGATATGTGGAAAGCTGTAGTACGTACTTACTTTGAGAAAGACCAAACGCTTGAAGAGGCTCTAGCTACTATGCACTGTGTAAGAATGGATATGTGGACACCTGAGAAGGGTCTAGTAATGTGGGAACCACCAAAGAAGGAGACTAAATGACTAAAATTTCATTGAGTGGAGCTGTAGCTTCCATTCTAGGTAAGAAAGACCATGAGGACTATCAGGAGATAGGACAACTAATGGGAGCTAAAGACTTGTATACATTAATAGGCCTAACAGGTAGTCCTATGTTATATAATTACATGTCAGGTAAAACTAAGAATATTGAGCCTGAGAGAGCCAAAGTATTCCTAGATAAATTTGACTTACTTATAGACCTATGGGATGACCCTAATACTTTAAGGCAAGATTGTACTTCTACAGCTTTATCTAAACAGATAGCCTATGAGCCTATTAAAGGTATTATAGACTATTTGGTAGAACTAGAGAAAGAGGCTGAAGATAACTATGAGTTCCGTAGAGGAATCAGAAAACTAATTGTAAAACACTATTAAAGGAGATAATATGCTAGAAGGACTAAGACCTGCACACTATAAAAAGGGGGAGGATACCTTTTCATGGGCAGAACGTAAATTCGACAGAGATACTAATTTAGCTATTGCTAGTTTCCTTATACATAAATATGTAGATAGAAACAAAGGACAAGATTATGAGGATTTTGGTAAGATAGCTGATTATGCTATGTGGGCTAGAGGCTTAATGGAAAAACCTGTTAACGATACTACTTCTAAACCTAGGCAGACCGTAATGAACTTCGGGGAAGATACGACATGCCACGGATAATTACGTATGAGACTCTACCTAGTGGAGTTCAATTACGTAAGGTTAAGATAACATGGACTAGAGAGGAATGCCTAAAACGTATTAGGTTAGTACCTACTCTTACACACAAGAAGTTTATAGCTAAACAGTATAGGAAGAGATATGCAACCTAGACCTCACCAAATAGAAGGAGCTAAATGGGCCTTAGAGACTATTCGTACTCATGGACTAGCCTACCTTAGTTGGCAGGAAAGAACAGGTAAAACCCTTACAGCTCTAAAGACTGCTGAAGACTCTATGTGTAAAAGTATTCTAATTGTGACAAAGAAGAAAGCTATTGCAGGATGGGAAGAGACTTTAGGAGAATGGGAACATAAGAAGAACTATACAGTTATTAACTATGAGTCTATTCATAAACTAAAGGGGTCATTTGATTTTATAATCTTAGATGAATCACATCATGCTATTTCAGGTATTGGTAGACCTTCTAAGACATGGAAAGCTGTAAAGAAGTTTACTAAAGGGAAACCTATTTTATATTTATCTGCTACACCGTATGCAGAGCATGTAGGATTACTATATAATCAGTTTTCTCTTAGTGATTGGAGTCCTTTTAGGGCCGATAAGTCCTTCTTTGCTTGGTATACTAAATACGGTATACCTAATATGATTAGGACACCTTATGGACTTAAAGACCAAAAGAATACCTATAAGACTGAGGTAGTACTACAGAAATGTGAACACCTCTTTAACTTTAAGACCCGTAAAGAGGTAGGTATAGAACATGAACCTACAGTAAATGTAGTAGAAGTACCTCTACATGAGGATACTATACAGTTAATGGAGACATGGACTACTATGCAGTTATTACCTATAGGTGATGAACCTGTATTAAATGACTCAGATATGAAAGGTCGAATGGTTCATTATCAATTAGAAGGAGGCACACTAAAGATAGATGATGAGTCTAGTATTATATTAGAACATACAGAGAAACTAGATTACTGTAAAGCTAACTATGATATGAACTCTACAGCCTTTATGTGTCACTTTATAAAGGAGCGTAGTTTATTTGAAGAGCATCTTATACATGTATATAGCTCTGATGGACACGCTGAAGGAGTAGACTTGTCTCATATAGATAAACTAGTAATAGTATCTATGTCTTTTAAGACAAGTAAATATACTCAAAGAATAGCTAGACAAGCTAATCACAATAGGAAGACTCCTATAGAAGTGGATATACTAGTATCTCCTAAGCCTTCTATAGGTAAAGCTGTCTATGAGGCTGTAGCTATCAAAAAAGAAAACTTTATTAAAGCTAGTTATGAAAGGACACTAAGTGAGTAATAAGATTAGGGTAGGAGATACATTCGGTAAGTGGACAGTAGTAATACCTAAAACTACTAACGGACAAACAGAGGTAATATGTGAATGTGGCTCTACTAGGCAAATGTATTACTATAGATTACTTGAAGGACACTCTAGACAATGTAAGAATTGCAGTAAACTAGAAAGACAGACGTTTGGTTTCGGTACTAAGATGGATGAAGGTCCTAAGATACATGTAGACCTAGAGAAAGACCAAGCCATGATAGATAAATGGCTAGAAAAGAATGAAGTGAGGAAAGTATGATACTAGATATTATAGCACAGCTTAGGAGAGATAATTCTAAGTTATATAAAGAGGCAGTCCTACGTGAACACAAGAATAATATGGAATGGAAGGACTACCTATTAGAGGTATATAATCCATTCATTACTTACGGGATTACAGGAGACAAGACCAATGGTAGATGTGACCTTGAAAACC